>FUFK010068489.1_pt1 | contig 28390 bp, 34 predicted proteins | sample 1021851 | NCBI WGS metagenome assembly FUFK01 (sample SAMEA51879418, study PRJEB19060) | metagenome
TAATCTATATGAAATATTTACACACAATGATTAGAGTCTCAAACATAGACGAGTCATTAAGATTTTTCTGTGAAGGGTTAGGTCTTAAAGAAACAAGAAGAAAAGACAGTGAAAAGGGCAGGTATACTTTAGTATTTCTTGCTGCTCCAGATGANGANAAAGCTGAAATAGAATTAACATACAATTGGGATGGAGATAGTTTGGGTGATGGTTCAAGAAACTTTGGACATTTGGCGTACAGAGTTGAAAATATATATGAGACTTGTCAAAGATTAAGAGACATGGGTTATACAATTAACAGACCACCAAGAGATGGTCATATGGCATTTGTTAGATCTCCAGATAAAATTTCTGTTGAAATACTTCAAGATGGCTACTTGGAACCAATAGAACCATGGAAATCTATGGAAAATACAGGCACTTGGTAATAAATATTTATGCCTTCGAAAATAAGTAGGCTTATATTNAAAAAAAAAAATAAGTCAAAAATAGTCTGCTTAACAGCCTACTCGAAAAATATTGCTGAAGAAGTTGATAAATACACAGACCTTGTACTCGTTGGAGATTCCTTGGGTTCTGTTTTATATAATTTTGATACAACAAGAAAAGTAAATCTATCTATGATGATTGAACATTCTAAAAGTGTAAGAAAAGGAGTAAAAAAAAGTTTAATGATTGTAGATATGCCATTTAATACNTATAAAAATAAATTGCAGGCGCTAAAAAATTGTAAAAAAATAATTAAAGAAACAAAATGTGATGGTATCAAATTAGAAGGAGGTAGTAAGATCAAAGATATAATTAAACATTTAGTAAATAATAAAATTCCAGTAATGGGTCACATAGGTATAACTCCACAATCTCAAAGAGGTAGATTTAGATATAAAGGTAAGACTGAAAAAGAAAAAAAAAATTTATTAAAAGATTCAAAAATCTTAGAAGAAGCAGGTGTTTTTGCTATTGTACTAGAATGTATTGAGAAAAAACTTTCAAAAAAAATTACTGAGACGATTGATATTCCAACAATAGGAATTGGATCATCAAAGTTTTGTGATGGTCAGATTTTAGTTTTAGACGATTTATTAGGTTTGACTAATAGTAAAATAAAATTCGTTAAGAAATATGCTAATTTTAAAAGTAATATTAGAAATGCAGTTAAAAAATTTGGGTCAGATGTGAAAAGAGGTTCATATCCATCATTAAAGCATTCTTACTAAAAATACTTTTTAAATTCNTCATTAATTTTTAGAATTTCTAAGTCAACAAGTCCACCAATAATAAGCTGTATTGCAAGTATAAGAATAACTGCTATTCCAATATAGACGACCCATAAATGTTTCTGAATATAATTTGCTAAATAAGTGGCCATAGCACCTGTGAGGACTACAGATAAAATTAAACCAAAAATCATAAACCCAAAGTTNCCCTTAGAAGCACCAACAACACCTATAACATTATCAAAACTAATTGTTATATCNGCGAAAAGNACTTTATACATACCCTTTGCAAATGAAGGTTCTAAGGATTTNTTTGTTGGTGATTTAATTTGTCTCTGAGCTTGTAAAAGATCTTTTCTAAGATCATTTACTATCCAAATTAGAAGNAAACCTCCAAGAATTTTTATGAAGTAAAATTTGAATAAATAGGTCGCAAATACTGCNAATAAAACTTTAAAAATTAAAGCTCCGACCACTCCCCAAAATATGATTTTTTTTCTATTCTTTGGGACAAAATTAGCCGCAATTAGACCAATTATTATGGCGTTATCAGCTGCCAATATAATATCTATAAAGATAATTTGCAGTAAAATAAGGGCTTCTTCGATCAAGATAACAATATAATAGTAACAATTTCAAATTTTTCAATAAAACATGGGAAAATTTTTATTGATTTAATAAATAATACATAATGAGATGTATTTTTTAAAAATTAAGGAGGATTAATGAAAATTTTAAAAACTTTGTTTTCTATTTTATTTTCTGTCTTGTTAATAGCAAATGTAAATGCTTCTGAAAAGTGGGATATGGCTTTAGCTTATGGTGCGAGCAACTTTCACTCAGCAAATGCNGCAGAATTTGCTAAAAATGTTTCAGAGAAAAGTGGAGGAAANCTTACAATAGTTACACATCCTGGTGGATCATTATTTAAAGGTGGAGAAATCTTTAGAGCGGTAAGAACTGGTCAAGCACAGATGGGTGAAAGATTTATGTCAGCATTGGGAAAAGTTGACCCTATTCTTGAAATTGACTCACAACCTTTTTTAGCAACTTCATATGACGATGCTATGAAACTTTATCAAGCTTCNAAGCCAGCAATCATTGAAAGTTTAAACCAAAAAGGATTAGTATTTTTATATGCTGTGCCATGGCCTGCACAAGGACTATATAGCAAAAATGAAATCAATAGTGTTTCAGATCTNGAAGGTTTAAAATTTAGAGCTTATAATTCTGCAACAATTAGAATTGCAGANCTTACAGGTATGGCTCCAACTAAAATTGANGCNGCTGAAATCAGTCAAGCATTTTCAACNGGNGCAGTNGAAAGTATGATTACATCNCCAACAACTGGNAAAAATAGCAAAATATGGGANAACGGTGTTAAATATTTCTATGACATCGCTGCTTGGTTCCCAAAAAATATGGTTGTTGCACATAGAGGATCTTGGAATAAACTAGATGCTGATACTCAAATGCTAATTAAAAGAGAAGCTACTGCTGCAGAAGAAAAAGGTTGGATGCTTTCTAGAGTTGGAAATATAGAAGATAAAAAAGCTCTAGCCGCTGCAGGAATGGTGGTAGGCAAAGTAAATGCTGATTTAGAAAAACATTTCCAAAAAGTTGGAAAAAAAATGGCAAAGGAATGGAAGAAAAAAGCTGGCAAAACAGGAGCTAGCGTACTTGCTGCTTACAAATAAAATTAATATAATGAGAAAGGCCGTTTAAAAAACGGCCTTTTTTATGTTACAAAAAATTAATAAATCTTTAAATAATCTTTATAATTTCTCAGGATATATCGCTGCGTTTTTTTTAATCTTAATAGCAGCTTTTATTTTAACTGGAATTGCCTCAAGAATGTTTGGTTTTTATATAAGAGGTTTAGCTGAATATTCTGGTTACTGTATGGCCGCTTCATCATTTTTTGCACTTTCATACACTTTTGTAAATGGAGGTCATATAAGGATCACGTTATTTTTAGAAAAAGCCAGTGATCTAAGAAAAAAATTTCTAGAAATTTGGAGTTTAATCATTGCATCTATTTTTTCAGGATATATGGCCTTTTATTTTCTGAAAATGTTAAAGATATCTTATGAGTTTCAAGAAAGAAGTGAAGGAGCTGATGAAATTTTAATCTGGATACCTCAATCAAGTGTAGCAATTGGTGCATTGTTATTTTTTATATGTGTCTTTCATCAATTAATTTTAAGAATAGTTAACAAGCATGATTGAAATTTTATTAGCATTTTTTTTTATTAGTGTTTTACTATTTTTTTTAGGATCTGGGATATGGGTAGCCATCAGTATGGTTGGGGTATCTTCAATAGGTATGATTTTGTTTACTTCTAGACCAGTAGGAGATGCGATGGCTACAACTATATGGGGAGCTTCATCATCGTGGACACTAACAGCATTACCATTATTTGTGTGGATGGGTGAAATTCTTTTTAGAACTAAATTATCAGAAAATTTATTTGAGGGATTGGCACCCTGGCTTCAGAAGTTACCAGGAGGTTTGATACACGTTAATGTTGTTGGTTGTGCCTTGTTTGCTGCTATTTCAGGATCATCTGCTGCAACAGTTGCTACAGTTGGAAAAATGTCAATTCCAGAGCTAAGAAAAAGAAAATATCCTGAAAAAATTTTACTTGGAAGCTTGGCAGGTTCAGGAACTTTAGGTCTTTTAATTCCACCTTCAATAATTTTAATTATTTATGGTGTAACTGTTCAAGAATCAATTGCAAAACTTTTTATAGCTGGAATAATTCCAGGGATAATGATTGCTCTAATCTTTATGGGCTATGTAATTGTTTGGTCTTTATTAAATAAAAATAAAATGCCAACTAATTATGAAAATTATTCATTTTTAAATAAACTAGGTAAATCCAAACAATTAATTCCAGTTATTTTATTAATACTTGGTGTGATAGGTTCAATCTATACTGGTATAGCAACAGCAACTGAGGCTGCATCTTTAGGTGTTGTTGGAGCTTTAATTCTCTCTTATTTTCAAAAGAGTTTAACTTTAAAAACATTTAAAGACTCATTGCTTGGAGCAACTAAAACTTCATGTATGATTGCATTTATTTTAGCTGGAGCAACTTTCTTGTCACTTGCTATGGGATTTACAGGTTTGCCCAGAAATCTCGCATTGTGGATACAGAATATGGAGTTATCACCGTATGTATTAATATTTGTATTAATGATTTTTTACATAATTCTAGGGATGTTTCTTGATGGAATTTCTGCAGTTGTTCTTACAATGGCAATAATTGAGCCAATGATAAGGCAGGCAGGCTTCGATATGATTTGGTTTGGAATATTTTTAGTTATTGTTGTAGAAATGGCTCAAATTACACCACCTGTTGGTTTTAATCTATTTGTTCTCCAAGGAATGGCAAACAAAGATATGGGGTTCATAGCTAAGAGTGCCTTTCCATTATTTTTATTAATGATTTTTGCAGTTATATTGATTGTGCTATTCCCGCAAATCGCTTTATGGATGCCCGAACAAATGATTCAAAATATCAATTAGTATTTTGATTTTTTTGTTCCTTCAATAATTTCTTTTAACTCTTGATACTCTTCACAATTACAGCTTTTCAAAATTTCCAATCTTTCTTTTGCTAAATCAATTCTGTTGGTTACAACATATAATTCACCTAAGTATTCATTTATACCAACATGCTTTGGATCGACTTGCAAACCTAACAAATAATATTTTTCTCCTGCTTCAAAGTCCCCAAGTTTTCTAGTTGTAAAACCTAGGTAGTTTAGTGTATCAGCTTGTAAGGGATTTTCTTTGTCGAGTTTTAGTAAAATTTTTTGAGCTTTTTCGTATCTTTTTAATGCTTTATCCATTTTATTTTTGGATTCATATTTTTTAGCAGCTTCAATTATTTTTACAGCATTTTTATAGCTCGGTTTTTTATCTGATGAACTTGTTCCAGCAGCAAAAGTTTCAACAGTTAAAAAAAGGAATATGAGAAGAGTAAATAGTTTTTTAATCATAATTATATAAACTTTTTCATTTTATTAAGAGGCTTTAATTCCAAATTATTCTTTATCAAGTTTTCTCTTACCTGTTTTGCAGTTGAAAGAGAACTTGCGTTATCTCCATGTATGCAAATTGAATCGATTTCACAAGGTATTTGTTTTCCACTGTGACAATTAAGGGTTTGGTTTTTTACCATATTGAATACATGTTCTTTAGCTAGCTCAGGATCGGTTATTAGGGCATGATCCTTACTTCTTGATACAAGCGTTCCATCGTCTTCATAATTTCTATCTGCAAAAATTTCACATGCAATTTTCATATTTAATTTTTTAGCTGCAATTTCCATTTTTGAACCTGTTGGTACTAAATAAATTATATCTTTATCAATACTATAAATAGTTTTTGCTAAAATTGTTGCTAGTTCAAGGTCTTCACAAGCCATATTATTCAAGGCTCCATGTGGTTTAATATGAGAAACCTTTTCATCTAATTTAATGGCAATATTTTGTAAAATTTCATATTGATCTACTAAAAGCTTAGAAATCTCATCAGCACCAAGATTAATTCGTTTTCTTCCGAAGTTCTCTGGATCATTGAAAGATGGATGTGCGCCAATACTTACGTTATTTTGCTTTGAAATCTCTACAACTTCTCTCATAGTTTCCTCATCTCCAGCATGGTACCCACAAGCCACATTTGCAGAGTTTACTATTTTGAGTAAATCGGGATCATTATCATTTGAATGATGCTTTGATTTTTCACCTAAATCACAATTTAAATTAATTTCCATACTTTAAAGCTTAAAGTATAACATGACATGATTAAAAATATATCAAATCTTGGTGACGCAGCATTGTACTGTGACTTTGGTACTGAGGTAAATAAAGAAATAAACAGAAATGTTATAAATTATTTTAATAATTTAAGAGATAGTAATTTTTTAGGTATTACAAATATTACACCAAGTTATAATAAACTAGTAATTAGTTTCGATTTAAAACTCACGAGTTATGCTAAATTAAAAAAACAAGTTGAAAATTTAGAGTTAAAAAAAAATAATAGTTCAAAAAATAATCTAATTAAAATCCCAGTTTGTTGTGCAGAGGAATTTGCACTAGATATAAAACGTTTACAAAAATTATTAAAAATAAATGAAGCAAAAATTTATGAAACATTCTTTTCAAAAAATTATTATTGTTATATGACAGGTTTTATTGCGGGAATGCCATTCTTAGGAGATATGGATAAATCTCTTTTTGCAAAGCGTTTAGAAACACCAAGAGTTAAAGTCCCAAAAAATTCTATAGGTATAACAGAGCAATTTTGTAATATTTATACTTTTGAAAGTCCAGGTGGTTGGAATATAATTGGCAAAACACCAGTTGATATTTTTGATAATAAAAAAAATACTGAACCAAATCTAATTAATCCAGGTGATACAATATCATTTTACCCAATTTCTAAACTAGAGTATGAAAAAAAATATGAATAAAAACTATTTTGAGGTATTACGACCAGGTATCAATTCTACATTTCAAGACAATGGTAGAAATAATTTTTATCATATAGGCATACCTTTTAGTGGAGCAATGGATAATAGGAATTTTTTATTAGCAAATACCATTTCAAATAATAGAATAAATAATCCGGTCCTAGAATTTGCATATCAAGGTCCAAAATTGAAATATATAGGAGAAAATATCTCCATCAATGTTACTGGAGATGTTAATTTTAAAATTATAAGAAAAAACAAAAATTTAAAGTTTAGTTGTTACGAAAATATTGTTTTAGAAAATAATGATTGCTTAGATATACTGTCTACCAATCGTTCGGTATATGGTTATTTATCTATTGGAGGCACATTTAAGGTAGATTATTATTTAAATAGTTGTTCTACAAATACTAAGGCTAAAATTGGCGCAAATAGTGGGGAAAAACTTGAGACAGGACAAATAATTCAATTAAAAAATATAAAAAAAATCCTGCCAAAAAATAAAATAGAATACCTAAATTCTAAAATTGAAAATATTAGAATAATAAAAGGACCCCATTTTGATTATTTTTCAAAGGATGCAATAGATTCATTTTTTAGTAATGAATTTAATGTAACTAAATTAAGTGACCGTATGGGAATAAGACTTAAAGGACCTAAGATTAATAACATTAAAAATACAAATATAAAGTCAGAAGGATTAGTGAAAGGTGTTATCCAAATCACTGCAGATGGAGATCCAATAATTATGCTATCTGATCATGGAACTATAGGAGGTTACCCTAAGATTGGAGTTGTAATAAGTGCTGATTATGACAAACTAGTGCAAATACCTCCAGGATCAAAAATTAAATTTAAAGAAATTAATTTAAAAGATGCAGAAACTATTTTTAAGTTGTATGAGATGGAAACTCAAAATTTGATTTCCAATATTAAATGAATTTTATTTCAAAGATACCAGGTCCATTATTAATCTTTTTTGGCGCATTTTGTCTTAGTTTTGGTGGGTTGATTGTTAAATCATTTGAAGGATCAACTTTATGGCAAATCTTATTTTGGAGACAGATTTTTTTTATAATTGTTGTAACTATTTTTTTAATTATAACTTACAAAGGAGAGGTATTTAAAAAAATTTATGTATCAGGAATTCCCGGTTTAATTGGTGGAATTATATTGGGCATTGGATTTAGCAGTTATGTTTATGCTATGTATAATACTACTGTTGCAAATACAAATTTCATAATACAAACACAAACAATTTTCTTAGCGATATTTGGATATTTTTTTTTAAAAGAAAAAATTTCAAAAATTACTTTAGCTTCTATTATTTTAGCAATTTCTGGATTAATTTTAATGCTAGGAAATACTCTATCAAGTGGACAAATGTCTGGAAATATTGTTGCCTTTGTTATGCCAATTACGTTTGCAACTCTAATTTTAATTGTAAGAAGATATCCTCATGTCGATATGGTACCCCTACAATTAGTTGCAGGAATAGTTGCAATGATAATAGGTTTTTTAGCTTCAACAAAAATTTCTATATCTATAAATGATATGTTTTTGGCATTTTTGTCTGGGACATTTCAAATAGGACTTGGCTTTATTTTAATAACAATTGGTGCGAGAAAAACTCTATCAGCTATGGTTGGCATAATAATGCTTACAGAGGCAATACTTGGACCTCTTTGGGCTTGGCTATTTGTAAATGAAAACCCTTCATTCTATGTATTAATAGGAGGAAGCATTATAATTTTTGCAGTTTTTCTACAATTTGTCTCATCCTTTACAAAAGAAAATAAATATAATCCTCAATAATGAAATTGGCTATTATAGGCTCTGGCATATCAGGTCTAAGTGCAGCGTATAGTTTATCTAAAAAATATAAAGTAGATTTATATGAGAAAGAAGACCATTTTGGAGGTCATTCTCATACTATTGATGTTAATGTTGGAGATAATATAGTCCCTGTTGATATAGGCTTTATTGTATTTAATAAAAAAACCTATCCAAATTTAATAAATTTTTTTCAAGAAAATGATATTGCTATCGAAAAAAGCAATATGTCGTTCTCAGTATCTGTAAGAGACTCAAATATAGAATATTGTGGAAAAGGTCTTTCAGGAATTTTTAGCAATAAATCAAACTTGTTAAATATAAAATTTTTGAAGATGTTTTTTACTATAATCAGTTTTTATAAACAAAGTGAAAATCAAGATCCAATTAACGAAAATATTACTTTAGGCAGCTATTTAGACAATTTAAAATTATCAGAGTATTTTATCAAATTCCATATTATACCTATGGTATCAGCTATCTGGTCAATGCCCCCTTACGAGGCAAAACAAATGCCATTGAAATTTTTTTTTAAATTTTTTCAAAATCATGGATTATTCAAATTAAAAGATCGACCGCAATGGTTCACAGTTTCCAAAAGAAGTAGAACATATGTAGATAAAATTCTAAGTAAAATCAGTGGCGAATATTATAAAAATTACAATATTAATAAAATTAAAAGAATTGGATCAGGAGTTCAGGTTTATTATGGAGATAAAAATGAATATTTTACTTACGATAAAGTCGTATTGGCCACTCATGCTAATCAAGCTCTTTCTTTAATTGAAAATCCTGAAGAAATAGAAAATAAGATCCTAAGTAATTTTAAATATAAAACAAATGAGGCTATAGTCCATGAGGATATAAGTTATATGCCAAATAATAAAAGTGCTTGGTGTTCGTGGAATTCCTCGATCGAGTCTGAGAATAGTGAAAAAAATTCAATTACTTATTGGTTAAATTTATTACAAAATTTGAATATAAATAAAAATATTTTTTTAACATTAAATCCTTATTTAGAGATACCCGAAGATAAAATAATCCGAAAAGTTATATTTACTCACCCTTACTTTGATCAAAATGCAATCAATAGCCAGAAAGATCTTCACCTAATTCAAAATAAAAATAATATTTTATTTTGTGGTAGTTATTTTGGATATGGATTTCATGAAGATGGTATAAAATCATCAATAGATATGATTAAGTATATAAATGCTTAAAAACTCGAAGATATACGTAGGAAAAGTAATACACAGACGATTTAAACCTAAAAATCATTATTTCAAATATAGGGTTTTTTCATTATTGATAGATTTAGATGATTTAAATGAAATTGATAATAAAATTAAATTATTTTCATATAATAAATTTAATATCATTAGTTTTTTTGACAAAGACCATGGGGATAGAGATGGCACCTCTTTAAAAAACTGGGTAAAAAAAAAACTAGAAAATATGGGTATTGATAATAAAGAGGTTAAAATCAAATTATTCTGTTATCCTAGAATATTAGGTTACGTATTTAATCCTCTAAGTGTTTTCTTTATATATGATAAGTACGATAAGGTAATCTCTTTATTTTATGAGGTTAAAAATACATTTGGTGAACAACACACATACATTTTCAAAGCTGAAGATAGTGAAACTTTAAGAAATAGTTGTGTAAAAAAATTTCATGTATCGCCCTTCATAGATATGGAGTGTAATTACAAATTTAGAGTAAATAAGCCCTCAGACAAAATATCAGTTATAATTGACCAATCTGATAATGATGGTAAACTTTTATTCGCGTCTCAAGACGGTACTGCAAAAGAATTTAGTAATAAAAATCTATTCGTTTCCTATATTTTTCACCCCTTGATGACATTTAAAGTTATTGTCGCAATCCACTATGAGGCATTTAAACTATGGTTAAAAGGAATAAAGTTTATTAAAAAAAAAATAAATATTAAAAATAATAGTTCGGTAGAAAAAAGTGAATTTGAATAAATTATCAGACAAAATTGTCTTTAACTCACTAAAATTTATTAAACATGGAAATTTAAAAATAACAAACCATGATGGAAAAGAATATATCTTCGGAAATAGTAATGAAAGATTAAATGCTGATCTAAAAATAAATAAACCAGGGTTAACTTTTAAAATTATCAAAAATGGAAGTGTAGGTCTGGCAGAAGCATATATGGATAATTATTTTGAGACAAATAATTTAACTAATCTTATAGAGCTAGCGGCAAAAAATATAAAAATAGTTCATAAATTTTCTGGCTCTTTCGATCTTTCAATATTTAATAAAATCAAAGGTTTGTTTATTAAAAATAATAAATCTAGGAGTAAAGAAAACATTAGAAAGCATTACGATTTAGGGAATGAATTTTTCTCATTATGGCTTGATAAAACCCTAACTTATTCAAGTGCAATTTTTGACGATAGTAATGATTTGGAAAAAGCTCAGTTAAATAAATATAAAAAACTCTCGAGTCTTGTTAAGCCTAAATCAGGCGATAAGATGCTTGAGATTGGTTGTGGGTGGGGNGGATTTGCAGAATANATTGGAAAAAATTATGACNTAAAATTAGATTGTATAACAATCTCCAAAAAACAATATGAATATTCAAAAGAAAGAATTCACAAAGAAGGTTTGAATGAGAAAATAAATGTACAAATGTTAGATTTTAGAGATGTTAAAAATAATTATAATTCAATAGCTTCTATAGAAATGATAGAAGCAGTAGGGCAAAGTTATTTAAAAAACTATTTTAATACTATTAAAGAAAACTTAGTCGATGGAGGAACAGCAGCTATACAATCAATTACTATAGATGACTCCATCTATGATAGATATAAAAGTAAAACTGATTTTATCCAAAAATATATTTTTCCTGGTGGTTTTTTACCTAGTAAAAATGAGTTAGTAAATCTAGCAAACAAATCTGGACTTAAATTTGAGAATTGCACTTCTTATGGCGATCATTACTCAAATACACTAAATATTTGGAGAGAAGAGTTCTTAGAAAAATGGGAACAAATTTCATCCCAAGGCTTTGACAATACTTTTAAAAGAATGTGGAATTTTTATTTATCTTATTGTGAAGCAGGTTTTAAATCTAAAAATATAGACTTAATCCAATTTGCTCTTCAAAAATAAATAATACTATGAAAATAAAATATTTATTATTGATAATAATCTCAGTATTGATTACAAGTTGTTCATCAAACCAAGCAATGAAACCAGAAGATTTCAAAAACCAAAAACCTAGATTAATAATAGAAGAGTATTTATCTGGAAATGTAAAAGCATGGGGAATTTTACAAAATAGATCAGGTAAAGTGATAAGACAATTTTCTGCAGACCTAGATGGAAAGTGGGATGGAAAACAATTGATACTTGACGAAAAATTTGTTTGGAACGATGGAGAAATTCAAAATAGACAATGGAGAATTAATAAAATCGATGAACACAACTATGAGGGCACTGCTGGAGATGTAGTTGGAACTGCAAAAGGTTTTTCTTATGGTCCTGCATTTAAGTTTGAATATGTACTGCTAGTTCCTGTCAAAGGAAGAGAAATGAAAATAACTTTTGATGATTGGATCTTTATGCAAGATGAAAGAGTAGCAATTAATAGAGCAACAATGACTAAGTTTGGCATAAAAGTTGCCGAATTGACTGTGATGTTTGTAAAAGATTAAATTTACTTTTTTTGGAGTTTAGTTAGCTTACCAACAAGATAAAAATAAAGTCTATCAGGAATTATTTTCAAAAACTTTAATATTAAAGTTAATTGTTTTGGAAAGTGAATTTCAAAACTCTTTTTATTAATTAATCCATCATAAATTTGATTAGCAGAATATTCCGGTGTTTTAAGAAAAGGCATTTTAAAATTATTTTTATCTGTCATTGGAGTTTTAATAAATCCAGGTGAAACAAGGCAAACTCTTACTCCATATCTTCCAAAATCAAAATAAAGACTCTCTGCAAGATTGTTTAAAGCTGCTTTAGAAGGACCGTAACCAGTTGAATTTGGTAGACCTTTATATCCAGCAATAGAAGAAACTATTGTAATTATACCATCTTTTTTATTTCTAAAATGATCTTCAACTGATTTGATACAATTTAGAGTTCCAAAAAAATTAACTTTAAAAACTTTTTCAATTTGTTCTACATCAATCTCTCGTTCCTTTTTAGGATCCCAAGTACCAGTAGAAAAAAAACAAATATCTAAATCTCCAAAGTCTTTTTTTATAGCTTTAGTGATATCAAAACATTTTTCTTTATCATTTACATCTAAAGGATAAGCTTTAATATTTGGATAGTTATCCTCTACCTCTTTTAGAATATTTTCTCTTCTTCCGGATATGGCTACATTCCAACCTTGATTTGCAAACTCAATTGCAACTGCTTTTCCTATACCAGTTCCGCCACCGGTTATCCAAATTACTTTTTTCATCTATTTTTCATTATTTTATTACATAAATTTCTGTCGACATGCGACAAGAATTGAATAGTATTAATTATATTGAGAACTATATCAATAGTATGTTCAAAATTATAATCGTATATGAGCTAATTTTCGTCGCGTTTTGGAATGTTCTTTATTATTCCAACTCAGGAATAGAGAATTGGTTCCAAGAAAAAATTTTAACTGCCATCTTTGTGTTTCTATCTACAATGGCTTTAGGATTAACTTTAATTTATGTAATTTACTATAGTTTAAAGATTACTGGGCTATCAAAAATTTTAAAATCTCTTAAGGATCCTAGAAAAAGCAAGACGCAGTAATTAATTATTCGAAGCACACCTTTTTGAACAATATTTAACTTTTTCCCAGTTAAGCTTCCACTTTTTTCTCCATGCAAAAGGCTTATTACATACTTTGCATACTTTAGTTGGTAAGTTTTGTTTTTTCATTTAATTGTTTTCTGTTTTTTAAAAATAAGAAAAATGCGGCAATTTCGTACAAATAATGAAAAATAACGAATAATGGTTTAATTGAAAAAATTTTAGATAGGATTTTATATTTTGGAATTTTTGACCAAATTATAATAAACGCTTTAGCTCCTCCAATAACTTCACCATCATTTATTACATGCAATCTTCTTAGNAACTCTTTTTGTGACTTAGATGTTATTTTTATAGCCTCATCATTATTTGTAATGTCTATCCACTCTAAATCACTATTTGCAATTTTTTTATAGTGATTAATTTCCATTCTGCAAATATTGCAAGAATCATTAAAATAAACTTTAATTCCCATAAGTATTATATTTAATAAATTTGTTAGCCTCTGATAATATTAATTTTTTTCTATCTTCTTTCATTTTATCAAAAATTCTTACCATCATAGAGAGTCTTGGATTTTTTAAAAAAAACTTTCTATTTCTATCTATGAAACGCCAGTAAAGACCATCCATAATATTACACCAATCACCTCTCTTAAAATCCATCATCTTCATAAAATAACTTGATCCACAGATATAAGGCTTAGTTGCAAAAATTCCTCCATCACTAAATAAACCCATACCATAAACATTTGGGACCATAACCCAATCAGATGAGTCCACAAACATCTCCATGAACCATTTATAAACTGATTTTGGTTCAACTTCGCATAAATTCATAATATTTGATAATATCATTAATCTTTCAATGTGGTGCGACCAACCATATTTCTCAGCATTTTGAATTGCATGATCCAAAGGATCCAAACCAGTACTACCATCATAAAATGTATCTTTCATTTTTCTTGTATGTTTAAAGAAATTTCCACTTTCCATTTCTTTACTAAAATTTTGATATATACCCCTCATAAACTCTCTCCAACCAATTATTTGTCTTATATAACCTTCTAAAGAATTAAGTCTCACACCTTTACTGTGGTGATAAGTCATTATTTTTTGAATGATTATATCTGGCGTTATTAATCCTAGATTTAAATATGGACTTAGAGCACTATGAAATAAAATATTATTTTTTTGATCAACTGCATCTTCGTAATCACCAAATAGGTTTAACTTATCTTTAATGAAAAAATCTAATAATTTTAAAACATCTTTATATTCAGTTACAAACCAAAATTTTTTTGTATCACCTGGATGTTTGCTAAATAATTTTTCAATAATTGGTTTTAATTTTTTTGTGTGGATAGTCTCTTTAATTTCTGGAAATTTGGGTATTAAAGTATTTTTTGGTAATTTTTTTCTATTATCCTCATCAAAACTCCATTTTCCTCCTTCTGGTGTACCATCTTTGTTTAACAAAATATTTAATCTTTCACGCTTATCTTTATAATACTTAGCCATAAAGGGTTTTTTTGTTTTAGTTAAATATTTTTTAAAATCTTCACGACTATCTAAAAACATTGGAGATCGAATTATATTCCACTGAATATTTTGTTTTTTTAAAAAATTATTTATTTTTGTTTCAAAAAATTTATCCTCTATTTCGAAACTAGTTACTTCTTTTATCTTATTCGTCTTTAACAATTTTTCTAATTTCTTCGTATAGTCNTTTTTAAAATCANTAGAATCAATTTTTGAGTAATTAAGCTTAAATTTATTTTCCTTCAATTTGTCCGCATAGGATCTCATCGAAGACAAAAATAGCAGTATTTTTAATTTATGATGTCTTTCATAAGTACATAATTGGTAGTCTTCTGACATAAAAAAGAGGTGGTCTTTTTTGAAGCGGTCTAGGTTTTTTAATGGAAATAATTGATTTCCAAGTATAAAAAATAATTTCATTAATTATTTTATGTCAGAAAAATATCTAATTGTCGGTGCGACAGGTTCTATCGGCTCTAATTTAGCAGAGCAAATGTATTCCTCTGGTAAAGAAATCCATTTAGTTGGAAGAGATGAAAGTCAGATTAAAAATTTAGCTGAGAAATTAAACTCTTCTTATACTGTGGCAGATGTATTGAATGATGGATTTGTGGATACAATTAAATCAGATATACCAGAGATTAAAGGTATAGCTTATTGTGTTGGATCTATAGACCTGAAGCCATTAAAAATGGCAACTGAGAGTGATTTTAATAAATGTATGAAACTAAATTTTTATTCAGCAGTAGATTTAATCAAGGGATATCAAGATAATCTTAAACAAAATAATGGCTCAATTGTTTTATTTTCAACTGTTGCAGCTCAAAGAGGGTTCACAAATCACTCAATAATAGCATCAACCAAAGCAGCCATTGAGGGACTAACTGTGTCATTAGCAGCTGAATTTGCTCCAAACATAAGAGTTAACAGTGTTGCTCTAAGTTTGACTAATTCTAAGATAGCTCAACCAATGTTAAAAAATACAGCAATCGCTCAAGGAATAGCTAAAGCTCACCCACTTAAAAGACTAGGTGAGGGTAAAGATGGAGCAGCTTTAGCAAAATTTTTACTTACTGAGGAAAGTTCTTGGGTAACGGGTCAAATAATTGCAGTTGATGGTGGAAGATCAAAACTTTCATAAAGTGAAAAAAATAATATACGTATTAATTCTTCTTTTTGTATTTGACTCAAAATCGTATTCACAAAACTTCAAATTAGAAAAATTAGTTAAACTAGACTCGCCCTGGGGGTCTTCTTTTATTAATGATAGAGAAATAATTGTTACAGAAAAAAGTGGAAAAATAAAAATTGTAAATATTTTATCTAAGGAAATTAAAGAAATCAGTCATCAACTTAATTTTGTTGTCCATGGCCAAGGTGGGTTATTAGATATTATTTATAAAGATAATTATGTTTGGATTTCCTATACAGAGGATAGGGGTGGATATAAAACAAGTACTTCTATAGCGAGAGCAGAATTAAGTAATAAAAATTTAAATTTTAAAAACATTTTTCAGGCAAATCCCCCAATAGATTCAGGTTATCATTTTGGCTCAAGATTAGTTATCAAAGATAATTTTATATTTGCTTCTGCGGGTGAGAGAGGACAAGGTATGATCGCACAAGATGCTTCAAAGCATCCAGGTAGCATTATAAGAATTCATTTAGATGGAAGTATACCAAAAGATAATCCAAAGTTTGAGGGAAAGGCAGATTGGTTGCCAGAGATTTATCAAATTGGAATTAGAAATCCTCAAGGGATGACACTTTCTGAATTTGATGGAAAAGTTTACATGAGTAATCACGGTGCAAAAGGTGGAGATTGGTTTGGAGAAGTTAAAAAAGGTGAAAATTATGGATGGAAAATTTTAGGTTGGGGAGGAACTAATTACTCAGGAATTCCAATTGGCCCAAAATGGAAACCTGGATTTACAAAAGCTATTCAATATTGGGTGCCTTCAATAGCAACAAGCGCAATAACTATTTATAAAGGCAAAGAATTTAGTGAGTGGAATAGTCATGCCTTGATCACTTCGCTAAAAGACAAATCCTTAAGAAAATTGATATTTGATGACTTATCAAATGTAAAAGAAGAAGTGATTTTTAAAAATAAAATTGGAAGAATAAGAGATATTCAAGTGCATCCCTCAAACGGAAAAATTTATTTTTTAAGTCAAGATGCTTTATGGTTAATGCAAAGAAAATAGTATATATTAAAGTTCATGGATGATGTTGTCATAGTTGGTGGAGGTATAATAGGTGCTGCAACTGCCTACTTTTTATCAATGGAAGGCAGAAAAGTTAAGGTAATAGAGAGAGACCCTACATATAAGACTGCCTCATTTCCTTTATCTTTAGGTGGATTTAGAAGACAATTTTTTCAAAAAGAAAACATACTTTTAGGTAAATTTGCTAGAGAATTCATTTTTAAAATACCAGAATTATTAAAAACAAAAAAAAATCCAAACCCAACAGCAAGTATGGTTCCTAATGGATACCTTTTAATGTTTGGACCAGAACATGCAGAAGAACAATACCGAGCATTAGAAAATCATAGAGAATGTGATGCAGGCACAAAAAATATTAAAGGTTCAGAATTAAATAAAATATTTCCATACATTAATAACGAAGGTATAGAAACAGCAACATATACTGATAATAAAAGCGAAGGTTGGATTGATCCATTTATGTTTCATAGTGCTTTAAAAAGTAAAGCAATTGAGTTAGGTGCAGAATTTTTAAAAGGTTACATTAAAAATTTGTCTGAGATAAATGCAAAAACTATTATTTCAGCAGCAGGTTGCTGGACTAAAGAATTGTTGTCAGATATTCCAGTAGAACCACAAAAGCACACTGTATTCAGAGTAAAATGTCCAAAGCATTTTCCTGATATGCCATTAACTGGAGATTTAACAACAGGCGTATATTGGAGACCAGAGGGTAAAGAATTCTTAGCAGGTTCACCTATATCTGTATTTGATGCGAAAGATTTAGAACCAGCATGGAATGATTTTGAGGAATTAGTTTGGCCTGCTCTGGCAAAAAGAGTTCCAGCCTTTGAAGAACTTAAATTAACTGGTGGTTGGGCAGGATTTTATGATTGTAATAAACTTGACAACAATGCAGTTGTTGGCAAACATCCAAAATATGAAAATGTTTATTTAGCTTCTGGTTTTACTGGAAGAGGTTTGATGCAGGCACCAGGTATTGGAAGAGCCTTAACTGAATTGATTACAACAGGTAGCTATCAATCAATAGATATCAGTGTTTTTGATGTAGAAAGAGTTTTAAAAAGTAATGCTAGACCAGAACCTTACGTTTTATAATTTTTTAATATAAACTCCTAGTATTCCGTTAAATATAGATATAGCTAATATCAATAATTGTCCTTTAAACGAATAAAATTCAAAGGATGGATAAAAACTTATGCCAATCGAAAAAAAAAGATAAGTTATCACAAAAGGCCGATAAAATTTTTTTATAAAATTTAAAATTTTCACTTACTTTCTAGTAGCAATATAAACACCAATTGTTGCAAGTATAAACCCTGCTATATCAACATTGGATAATTTTTCTCCTAAAAATAAATAAGCCATTACAGCTGTTGTAGGAGGGACAAGAAAAAATAATGTTGAAGTTTTACTTACTGAACCTGCTTTTATTAAAAACATTAAAATTGTAAAGGCTCCAAACGACACTAGAATAATCTGATGTGTCATTCCTAATAAAAATCCTGTTGTAAAATTTATATAGGGAGTTTCAAATATTGATATTAAAATTAAATTAAAAGAACAGCCCCCAAAAGCTTGAAATCCATTATTAACTGATAAAGGTACGTTGCCGCTTAGTTTTTTTTGCCACAAGGTTCCTGTAGTGATTGCAGCAAGGGCAATAAAACAAGTTACCAATCCATCTTTAGGAAACTCTTCTCCAAAATCTACTCCAAGTACTAGCAATGAGCCTACAAAACCAAACATAATACCAACCCACTGCCTCCATCCTATTACCTCTTTATAGATTGGTCCTGATAATAAATTAGTTAATATTGGTTGAAGAGTTACAATTAATGCTACAACACTTGCAGGAACTCCCACATGAAAAGCATACCAACAACCACCAAGGTATAATCCATGAAACAATACACCGGTAGTTATACTTTCTAATATATATCTAAATTTTGTAAAAATTATCTCTTTTTTAAGTAATGCGAATAAGAAGAAACCTATAGTTACAATTCCAAATCTAAAGGCAAGTGCTGCAAAAGGTGATGCATTCTGAACTATAATATCACCTGAGATGAATGCAGATGACCATAGCAATATAAATAGTAAAGGAAATGTTTTAATCATTTATTGAGGATTTTAAGTCACAAAATTTCTAAACTAAATTTTGACAAGCATTTTGCCTATATTTTTACCGTTTAATAAATCAATAAATGACTTTGGAGCATTCTCTATTCCTTCGTAGATAGTTTCTTTAAATTTTATTTTACCATCCGCCAACCATTTTGACATTTCAGTTTCAAATGGCTCTCTTTCATTATCGTGATCAAAAATAAGAAATCCTTTAATTGTGAGTCTTTTTACTAAAACATAAGCCATATTTTTTAAACCAGATCCTGGATTTGTTGCATTCATCTGTGAAATTCTTCCACAAATCACAATTCGACCATATGTTTTCATTTGGAAAATAGCAGACTCTAAAAAGTCTCCACCAACATTATCAAAATAAAGATCAAAACCATCAGGACAAATTTCCTTGAAATGTAAGACAAGGTTTTCTACTTTCTTATAATTAAAAGCATGATCAACTTTTAATTCATTTTTTAACCAATCAACTTTTTCATCGGACCCGGTGCTGGCAATAACTTTACAACCAAGATTTTTTGCAATTTGGCAAACTGTAGATCCAACACTACCTCCAGCAGAAGAGACTAATATAGTTTGCCCAGATTTCAATTCTCCATGTTTGAAAAGTCCAATGTAAGCTGTATGTCCTGTCATTCCAAGTGGACCCAGGTACGACTGTATAGGCATATCAATTGGTTTTAGTTTCTTTAGTTCATCAGAACTACAAACAAATTTATCTCTCATACCAAGACTACTAAATACTAAATCTCCAACACTAAAATCTTTATCATTTGAGAGTTCTACTTTACCAATTGCATATCCTTCCATTTCTTCACCGATTTTAAATGGTGGTTTATAATTTTTTCTCTCAGTCATTCTTGCACGCATGTATGGATCAACTGATATCCATGAATTTGACACTAAAATATTTTTTTCATCATTAATTGAAATTTCTTTTGATTTTATTTCAAAATCTGTCTCTTTTGGTAAGCCAGTTGGAATATAATTTTTTAAAGATACGTATTTACTAATCACAGACATTTTAAGACCCCCAAATACTATTTAATATTGCTTCGCGTCTACATCCTTTTTTATATCTTAAGTAATTAAGAAAATTTATTTGGTAATAATCTTGATGAGCAGCTTCTGCAATGTAAAATTTATCAAATTTTCTTACATAAGTTACTACTTTTTTTTTAAATTTTTTCTCTATTTCCTTAATACTATTTTCTATTAAGTTTTTTTGCTTATCATTTTGATAAAATGCCACTGATCTATAACTATATCCCTTGTCACAAAATTGTCCTNCAGCATCAAATGGATCAATATTTACCCAGAATTCTTCTAANAGTTTTTCATAGCTAACTACTTCTGGAATATATATGACTTCAATAACCTCAAAATGACCTGTGTTTCCATATGTAACTTCTTTATAAGTTGGATTTTCTGTAGTTCCACCTGAGTAGCCAGAGATAACTTTTGAAACACCAAGAATATTTTCAAAAGATTCTTCCATACACCAAAAGCATCCTCCAGCAAAATAGGCTTTTTCAAAATTTGGTGAATTGGCAAAGCTGGTTGAAGAAATAATAAAGAAAATTATTGATAAAAATTTTTTCATTAAAGGTAGCTATCTAGAATAATGATAGCTTACCTTTAATGTTTTATATTTAAAACTCTATTTTTTTTGATATTTTGCCGCTTCTTCAGAACCGCCCGTAGCGCTTCCTTTACTGTAAGAGTGAGCACCCATTCCTGCTAACTGTCCATCTTTGACAATTAAATATTGATCTCTCATTTCAGTACCATCAAAAAAGCACTCAAGTATTTCTCTAACACCGTCTGCATATCTAGCTTGTGCAGAAAGAGATGTTCCAGAAGTATGAGGTGTCATTCCATGGTTTGGCATTGTTCTCCATACATGATCGTTTGGAGCTGGCTGAGGAAACCACACGTCTCCNGCATATCCACTTAGTTGACCACTTTCTAAAGCTTTAGCAATTGCATCTCTATTACAAATTTTACCTCTTGCTGTATTNACAATATATGCACCTTTTTTCATTTTAGATATCATTTCATCATCAAATAAATTTTCTGTTTCAGGATGAAGAGGACAGTTAATTGTAACAACATCACATACTTTAACCATAGACTCTACAGTTTCATGAAAAGTAAGATTTAACTCTTTTTCAACTGATTCAGGTAATCTATGTCTGTCAAAATAATGAAGATGTACATCAAATGGTTTCATTTTTCTTAATGCATCTAAACCAATTCTTCCAGCCGCAACTGTCCCAATGTGCATTCCTTCAACATCGTAAGACCTTTGAACTGCATCAGCAATATTCCATCCACCTTCATTAACAATTCGGTGTTGGTTGTGATAATCTCTTACCATTGAAACAATCATCATTACTATGTGCTCAGCAACTGATCTTGAATTACAAAATGTTACTTCTACAACATCGATTTTATGATCCATTGCTGCCTGTAAATCTACATGGTCTGAACCAATTCCTGCTGTGATCGCAATTTTTAAATTTTTTGCTTTTTCAATTCTTTCTTTTGTTAAATAATATGGAAAGAATGGTTGAGAAATAACTATATCAGCATCAACGATATGTTTGTCAGCTTCACATCCATCTCCATCTTTACTATTTGTTACAACTAACTCATGACCATTACTCTCTAAAAATTTTCTTAATCCTAATTCACCAGATACACATCCTAATAGTTCTCCAGGCGTAAAATCTCTACCTTTTGGACTTGGTAGTGTCATCCCATCTGGATATTTTTCTAGTTTTGGAAGATCTGACAATGGGTAGCTTTTAGGCATCCCACCTTTTGGATCATCATATAATACGCAAAGTACTTTCATTTTTTCTCCTAATATTTATGTTTTAAAATCTCTCTATAGATATTTTCTTAAGAAAGTGTAGCATAAAATTAGAACATCAATCAAACGAATAGTAGTTGATTAGGGGTATTTCTTTTTAGCAACGAATTTATTCAGGATAATTCCAAAGGCTATTATAATCAAACATCCAGTTAATATTGGAGAGAACAAATAGTCAAACGATACTGAGCCCAATATGACTATAATAGGATTTCCCCCAGCTGGAGGGTGGGTTACATCTAGTAAAATCATCAATCCAACACCAAGGCCTACCGCTATAGGTATTAATATATAAATTGGCAATGGGATAAAATTATAAAATAGAATTCCAATTGTTGAAGTTACTAGATGACCAAATANTATATTTTTAGGTTTNGCAAATGGACTTTCTGGGTAACCATATAAAAGAACCATTGAGGATCCAAATGATGCAATTAAAAAAAGTCCAAAATTAGTTTTATAAGTTAATAAAGTGAGAACACCAATTGTTATAGTTGTAAAAATCAACGCTAAAAGGGATCTTATAATTTTATCTTTGTTCATTTATTGTATTACTTTTTTTAAAGCTTTTATTGGAAGCGTTAAACATTCTTTTCTTGCATAATTTTTTTTATCAAAGATTTTTTTAAACTCTTTCCATTCACTTGGAAATGAAATATTTTCTTTATCATTAAACTTATCCAATAATTTTAAAAAATTTTTAATTTTATCTTTACTTTTTTTCTTAAAATTTTTTGTAGCTAAATTTGCAGATGCATTGCAATATATGCAAGATTGAGATTGATAAGAGAAATCTTTTATAACATNGTCTTTAATNATTAAAAAAATTTCAATCTCATCACCACAAATTNGACTTTTATATTTCATCGANTGAGTGCAGTTATGAATATNTTTATTGTTTTTGGTATCAGAAGCTATTTTTAAAATATTAATATCCATTAATTTGAGTATTTATTTGATTGTTATTATACAAATTTATATTTATATTTTCATACTTCTTAAATAAAAAAATAGCACATGCTAAANTTAAAAAATCCTAAANTAGCCATNCCAATCGTATTAATTGCTGGTATTTTTTGGTCATTTGGTCCATATGTTGTAAGGCACATCGATCAGCCAGAAACAGTTCCTTGGCAATATTTATTTACAAGAGGAATAGTTATTTTTCTTTTGCTTAATATGTATTTGTTCCTTGANGAAGGAAAAGAGTTTTATAAAAATTATTTTAAAGTNGGTATATCGGGTCTAATTGGAGGTATTGGTCTTGGTACCGCAATGATAACATTTATATGGTCAATTACTAATACGACAGCAGCTATCACTTTACTTTGTCTTGCGGCAATGCCATTTATTACAGCCTTATTAGGATTTTTATTTTTAAAAGAAAAAATTTCATTAACAGTATGGATTGCGATTGTAGTTGCAGCAGCGGGTATATGTATAATGGCTTTAGACAATTCTGGTAAAAATTCATTGCAAGGGCTTGTGTTTGGACTTATTTCTGCACTAGGTTTCTCAATTTTTTCTGTTTCACTTAGATGGAGAAAAGAAACACCAAAATTTACTACTGTAGCCTTTGCGGGGTTTTTCTGTTTCATATTTTCTGCTGTAATGCTGATGTCGAACGATGCTAATTTTTTATCTACTGGAAAAAATGAAGCNTTATTTGCTACNCANGGAACTCTAGTATGTATGGGTTTNATNTTNTATTCAATNGGATCAAAAAANATTCCAGCAGCTGATCTAACTTTACTCTCACTTACTGAGGTAATCGGTGGAATATTCTGGGTGTGGTTACCATGGATGGGAATTAATGAAGTCCCATCTACGAATACTATTATAGGTGGATTTTTTATTTTTATGTCGATTTTTTACTACAGCCTCATTATGCAGTCTAATAGAAGATTTATAGGTTTAAATTAAAATGAATAATGAAAAAGTAACTGTTAATAGTTGGAATGAATGGGATCCATTGAAACATGTAATAGTAGGTAAAGCAGATGGTACTTGCATACCTGCCCCTGAGCCAGCATTAGATGCCAAAGTTCCAGAAGACAGCGATATGAGAGGAAAATTTGGTCCAAGAACTAAAGATACTGTAGATAAAGCAAATCAGCTTTTAGATAATTTCTCAAATATATTAAAAAAAAGAGGGATTAAAGTTGATAGACCAGANCCAATTGATTTTAATCAAAAAACATCTACNCCTGATTGGCAAGCGGAGACGATGTTTGGATGCATGCCACCGAGAGATGTTTTGTTAACTGTNGGTAATGAAATTTTAGAGGCTACNATGAGTTATCGTTGCCGATGGTTTGAATATCTATGTTACCGACCACTNTTAAANCAATATTATAATTNAGATCCAAATATGAGACACGAATCTGCTCCTAAACCNAGATTAACAGATGAGGATTACAGAGAAGATTACTTATCAGATAAAATAGGAATTCAAAAAAGACTGGAATGGACAGAAAATAAATATTTTGTAACCACTGAAGAGGAGCCATTATTTGATGCTGCTGACGTTCTAAGATTTGGTAAAGATTTAGTAGTACAACATGGTTTTACAACAAATTTAAAAGGAATTGATTGGTTAAAAAGACATTANAAAGATCACAGGGTTCANGCTGTTAATTTTCCAGGNGATCCTTATCCAATTCATATAGATGCAACTTTTACACCTATCAAGGAGGGTTTAATAATTAANAATCCTCAAAGAAGNCTTCCTAAAGAGCAAAGAAAATTNTTTGAAAATAANGGNTGGGAAATTATTGATAGNGCTCAACCTGCACACAACGAACCCCCACCTCTATGTTACTCTTCAACATGGCTATCAATGAACGTTTTAGTTTTAGATCCTAAAACTGTATGTGTAGAAAAAAGCGAAGTATACCAAGCAGAACAACTAGATAAATTAGGNATGGAGGTTGTTCCTGTTGAGCTTAGAGACGCTTATGCATTTGGAGGTGGATTACATTGTTGTACAGCAGATGTTTATAGAGAAGGTGAATTAAAAGATTATTTTCCAAAGCAATAATTGTGACACAGATAAAAACAAAAAGAGAAAGAGTAAAATTTGCTTCGGATAACGTTACAGGTGCATGTCCAGAAGTCTTAAACGCACTTCTTAAAGCTAATGAAGATGACAAAACTCCATATGGTAATGATGAGCTGTCGAAAAACTTACAAAACAAATTTTCAGAAATATTTGAAAAAGAAGTTATAGTATTTCCAACAGCATCAGGAACAGCAGCTAATGCTTTAGCTTTATCAACGATGACTCCTTCTTTTGGAAATATCTATTGCCATAGACTTTCCCATATAAATGTAGATGAATGTGGAGCTCCCGAATTTTATACTGGAGGTGCAAAGTTAGTAAATCTAGATGGTAATAATGGAAAAATTATAGCTGAAGAACTAGATAATAATATCTCTGGAAAAGGTGTGGTACATCATACTCAACCTTCATCAGTAAGTATTACCCAATTATGTGAAACAGGTGTTGCTTACAATTTAGATGAAATAAAAGAAATATCAGAGGTTACTCATAAACATGATCTAAATATTCATATGGATGGNGCAAGATTTGCAAATGCATTAGTTTCATTAAACTGTACTCCAGCAGAAATGACNTGGANGTCTGGAATTGATGTACTGTCATTTGGAGCAACTAAAAATGGATGCCTAGCAGCAGAAGCCATTATTTTTTTTAAACCAGAGTTAGTTGGAAATTTAGCCTTTTTAATGAAAAGAGCAGGGCATTTACTATCAAAGATGCGTTTTGTATCCGCTCAATTAGATGCTTATATCTCAAATGAGGTTTGGTTAAAAAATGCAAAGCATGCAAATGCTATGGGGAAAAAATTAAGCCAAGGTTTACTGAAACACAAAAATATTGAATTAGCTTACCCGACAGATGCAAATGAGGTTTTTGTTAAAATACCAAAAAATATAATTGATCAATTTAATTCACATGGTTACAAAATTAACGATGATGAGTGGGAAGATAAAGCTGTTAGATTAGTTGCTGCCTGGAATACTCATCCAGATGATGTAGTATCGTTTTTAAATATAATTAAATCTTAATTTAGCTAGGATTTTCTTTTAGGAAATCAATATAATTTACTATTTCATTAAATTTTTCATCCTCAATATCTTTGTAACTTGCATTGAATTTACTCTTTACGCAAATTGCAACATGAGCATAAGGATTTCTTCCTTTAGGATGATTAGGATGATCTGGAAGTTGTCCTTGTAAATAATCGCCAGCTTCCTGAATAATTTTCCAGAGTTTACTTGCGTTTTCTTTGTTCACATTGTCCCATTTATTGTTTCGTCTCTTTTTTTTAATTCATGCACTTTGGCTCAAATCCAAAATTTCTGTCTACAAAATAAGCTGATTTTTTAGATTTCCACATCCTATCATTTGCAACTATAGTATGATCTCTGTCTGTGTACTTCTCTATTAACCAATCTAGAGATATAGCCATCTGGTGTACATGATATGTTGCGTGTGCTTGATTTTTTGTAAAATTTTTCAATCCTGATGGATCTTTACGTTTTCTATAAGTTTTAATGTCTGTCAGACCCAAGTTCAGTACATCCACAGTTTTATCTATTTTTTTTTTTAATTTTTTTGGAAACTTATTGTAACCCCACAGTTCAGCTATAGCATAAAGTCCTAGCAAATTATTTACACCTTGTGAATGATACCAGACATCTCTAACACCCCTGAAACTATTATTATGAATGTAGCCATCTTTGTATATAACTTTGTTAGCTTTACCAATTCCTTTTTTAATCCATTTTGCTGCTTCCTCTGGTTTATTTTTCCAAGCTAAATATGATAATACAGAAATAGTACCGTCAGCCATTTGAATAAAACCTCTCGCAGATTTTTTTGTTGTTAATTCTTTTGTAGCCCACGGCTTGATATATTTTTTATATAAAGTATCAATATACTTATCAATAATTTGAAATTGTTCTTTATTAAATTGATCCTTCATTAAATACGCTTGTTGAATATAAGTGGCTCCATAAATTTGAGCTTCGTGTGGCCTGTGAGAAATACAAGGTTTGTCACCTTTGGCTTTCGCACCACCGTAACATAGTTTATCAACTTTACCTTCATCTTTTAGTTTACTAATTTCTTTAGAAGTTAAAGTGCTTAACATCACACCTGCTTCTGCCCAGGCTACCATAACTTCTGCAATAATTGGACCATGCTCCTTCATTTTGTTATCTATAATTGCCGTTACAATGGCTCCGTGCAATAGTGCTAACCTATTTGAATGTTTTTCGTGATTTACATATATACTATTTGATCTCTGCTCATGATCCTTGTTCCAATCATACTCAGTAAGTTTCATTAAATGATCATAGTTATTTCCTTGAAGTTCTGGGTTTTTTGACTTGCTAACATGATTTATAGCAAGATCCAATTCCCAATGAGTTTTACCCCAACTTCCATAACCGTGCACACCTTTTAGTAAACAGGTCTCTTTTGTAAGCTCGTTCGCAAAGAAATATTTTGGAATAACAATATCATTTTTTTTTGCATAAGCACCACCACCAAACAACAAACCCATAACCACGATCCCTAAAAGTTTTTTCATTTAAAATCCACCTCTCCAATTGTTTTTAGATTTCAAATCTTTCTCTTCTTGTTTTGAAGTAGGTCTAAACAAATAAAAACCTACGACAACAATAACGAATATACCTAAAATGATTTCAATCATATTTGATTAATCTCTAAAGTTTATAAATTCAACTGGAAGCCCTATATCAATATCCTGTATTGCAGATATTGCTTCTTGAAGATCATCTCTTTTTTTTCCTTGAGCCCTTAATTCTTCTCCTTGAATTTTAATTTGGATTTTAAGTTTTAGTTTTTTTACATCAGCAATAATTTTCTTAGCATTTTCTTGACTAATGCCCTCTACTAATTCACTGACTTGCCTGATGGTTCCACCAGCTGCACCTTCTGAATTTTTAACTATTATTACTCTTGGATCTACTTTTCTTCTTATAAGATGAACTTGTAGCAATTCATTTACTTGTTTTAATTTTAATTCATCTGGCGCTATTGTAGTTATTATTTTATCTTTTCTCTCAATTGAAATATTAAGTCCCTTAAAATCATATCGGTTAGCAATTTCTCTTAAACAATTTGCAAGAGCATTATCAAATTCTTGATAATTAATTTTACTTATTACATCAAATGAAGGCATAATTTTAATATTCTATACAATATTACATTTTTTTATGAGAACAACCTTCTTT
>FUFK010043690.1_pt1 | contig 28372 bp, 18 predicted proteins | sample 1021851 | NCBI WGS metagenome assembly FUFK01 (sample SAMEA51879418, study PRJEB19060) | metagenome
TCATATGAAAATGCTTTATTGTGGCACGAGAGGGATTTAGCTAATTCCTCGAGTGAGAGATTNACCCTNTCTCATGCAATGATACTATTGGATGATATTCTAGCAAAATCAGACAGAGTCATGGGTAAATGCGTGGTTGATGCTGATAGNATGTTAGCAAACATAGAATCTCAAAATGGCCTAGTAATGGCAGAGAAGATAATGTTAGCATTGGTCGACGAAGGGATTCATAGAGACCAAGCCCACGAAATTCTACGAGCAGCTTCAATGGTTGCTGTCGCTGAAAATCGCCATCTTCGGGAGATTTGTGGTGAAGACGAGGCCGTAACTAGTGCCTTTACCTCAGAAGAATTAGACCAATTATTCGATCCATCAAGTCACCTTGGAGTCAGTGGTGAAATTGTAGACGAAACAATTGCACTAGCAAGGGCGATGGTTTAGCAATAGTAATGCTAATCCACCCTGAGTTTTTCAAACCTGAATAATGCTTGACCTAGATTCCGGTCCGGTTCACGTTTCAGTGGAAGAGGGGATAGGAGGTACTAGCCTTTGTCTAAGCCTTGCGGTAGACGTATTACAGTCTAATTCTCGTGTAGTTTGGTTAGGTAGAAATTCGTTAGACCCTCAAAGGACTCAAGAGATTTTTGCAGGACTTAATGAATCTCAATTAGAGAGATTTTTTGTCCTAGAGTTTGGTACAAATTTGCTTACTAGGGTCAACACTATGAAACCCGTAATCAATAGATTAGACGATACGGATTTGATTGTTATTGATGATTGGTGCCCATCTTCAGGCCGAGCACCTGCGGATGATTTACAGGCGGCACGTACTTTGATTTCTACAACACAAAACACTAGGTTGATTCTGACTTCAAAGGCATATGAATCGCCATCGGCTGATGAAGAAAAATGGAAAAGCAGGGGTTCTCAACTGTCAGGATTAAGGCAAGTATGGTTATTGAGGGAAGAAGGCATTAGGAATTATCGAAAACTAATCGATGAGGAACTAGAAACCAGATTGAAATTGAAAGAATCTGGATTCACCCTCGCTTAGTTCATTCTTCTGAGTCGAACTCTTGGGAAAGTAAACGGTCTAATTCTTCCAATGCTTCTTGGTCCGGTTCCATCAATTTTTCAGGATTCCTTGCCATTCCGCTATAATCAACTGAATCCTCTGAGTCACTCATTCGCCGTTTTTGACGTAATCCCAAGATATACCAAATCAACAATCCTGCAGAAATTGTCAATAGGACTGCTAGAATGGTTTGAGTATCAGCCATAAACACGCGAGTGAATTCTCAGACTTGACTGTTCTGTGCAGTTGGTAGACCTATTTGCAACGGTTTTGCTAAATGCCTTCTATTTGCTGGATTGGGTTCAACCCATCCTTGATGTGGAGATTCAAATGAAACTAATTTACTAACCCAAGNTTTTTGCGTTAACTTCCCACATTCTTTGCATCGTAGCCCTTGACCTACACCCGCACTTCTCATGGCTTTTCCACAACATTCCGGTCTCTTTACGATTCTAGGGCTGGTTGATTTCACCCTGAGCCTCTCTAAATGTACTTCACTCGAGGGCGAGATTAATCCCATCCATTCGATTATATCACCAGGGTACAATTGCCTTAGCAATGTATTGACATCACCACTTTCTGCGAATGCGATTAGTGTCTGTGACGATAAACCAGTCCAAACAACAATCGAGGAATGACCGCCTTGAACTTCAAGAGGCTGAGAAGACACAATTCCTGTTACTGCACCTAGTAAATGGTCATCCGATACTTGATTGGTTCTATGGATCGCCCAGGAGTCACATTCCTCGACATCTGGCCTANCTTGTAGGAATTCATGTGCAGATTGTAATTCCTCAGGCGACTCGGCTCTAATTCCGTATAGTACAGGACAATTAGTACGTGGCATAATCAAACCTCTACCCGTAGTTGGATCTCTATTAGCGAAAGTGGTTGGAAATTGTTTTGACATAGAGTCAATGGCTTGTATTGAGACTTCCCTGTCTGTTCTAATCATCTCAATTTTTCTCCAAGCGATAAATTCCCAAGTGTAGTTTTCGGAAGGATTCCAAGCGATAGCAGCAGATGCACCGATGATGCCATCGGGATATTCCTCAATAGAGTAAACTTTAGTCGAGTGGGGTAATTTAGCTAGAGTAGTTTCGAGGGAAACTTCTCCTCTGACTGCTTTCCAATACAACGATTCGGGAACTTCTTCGGTAGTGAAAATTAGACATGGAGAAGGTTTCTCTCCTGTCTCAGGGTAACTACCTAGAATCTCTTTTTCCAAATCTCCGATGAATTCTTGGCAGATTGATTCAAGCTGAATCAGGCTACTGATATGTATTCGACAAATCGCAGAAAGAGCCGCATTCCCCCTAGTTCTCTTCGGAGCGAAGGGCCAAAGCCGTACGAGCCTCCTTTCTATAATCTCGAATTCATCAATCGATTCCATCAATCGGTTAAGTAATCGGTTGAAGTGTTCGGTAGTACAGGCAAACTCAACATGGTCTGTGTCATCCAAACCTATTCGGATGACACTTTTCGCATGGGTGTCGCTCACGCGACACCCCCCAGTATTGAATCAACAACTCCAGAAATACCAATGTCAGGATCACAACGAATCCCCCTGACTCCGTGGTTTTCTGCAGCAGCCATATCGACTCCTCTGTCACCTACCATGAATGAGGTTGACTCATCAGGCCTTTCGACCCATTCAGCGTCATAAAGGAGTTTGATGCTGTCGAAATCAGCATTAGATGAGGCGGCGTCAATAAGTTGTCTACCCGCCTCTAGCATCCCGGAATTGGGCTTTCTTGCCCATGCACCTTCCCAAGGAGCATATGGTGAAAATAATATCAAATCTAGATGAGCATCTGAATCTTCAAGTAGTAATCTACTTCTTATTTCCGAATGGATATCGTCTAGATTTTCGGAATCCCAATGACCTCTGCCAATGGGTGATTGATTAGTCACCACAACTATTCTATATCCCGCCCTGCGCAAATTACCAATTGCTAAGCCCGCATTTGGCAACAATTCGACTTCTGCAGGGGAATTCACGTAGTTTTCGCTTCCAACATTGATTACGCCATCTCGGTCGAGATAGGCAATTCTTCCATCCCAACTTTTGCCACTCGGTAAGTCAAGTAGTTTCAATGGGGCGGTTAATTCCGCAGACTCGCGATGAGGCGGTAGCATTGTATCACTGCTCATTATTGGCTTTGGTGGCTTCTTTTACGATGTGATTGATAATTAGTTGCATATCTTCAATACGCTCCATCGAAGTAGTAGGAACAATAATTGCGACGTCGACCATCTGGGCTAATTCACCGCCCTTTCCACCGTTGTAATCACCGGTTACTGCTGCTGTTCTACAGCCCGCTTCTTTAGCAGCAGAAATTCCGTTTAGCACATTGGCGGAATTACCTGAACCGGAATATGCGATAACAAGGTCTCCTGATTTAGCAAAAGTGGACAATTGCCCCGCGAATACATTTGCGTAATCGGTATCATTAGCCCATGCAGTGAATGAAGATATATTGTCCGTATGAGCGATGGTAGGAATACCTAGTTCTTTGGACCAATCCCCTGCACTATGAGAAGGTGTTGCGGCGCTTCCACCATTACCGATCATGTGGATACTACCTCCTCTCCCCGCAACTGCAGATAATTCAATCCATAGGGCTTCAATTTGGGATTTGGAGACCTCAGAAAGGGTTCTTCGCAAATCACTGAGATAACCCTCAGCGAATGATTCGAAATCGAAGCCCATGTGTCTCCCAAAGCAAACCGGCGAGGGCATCATATTTACGAGTTGATGGCTGGAGTCGATTCGATGGAGGAGCCTGTAGGAGTCGCTTTGGAAGCCATTGCCGTCTCAATTGGCACCTCTGGGGAAGCACTTAGATTACTAATCGGAATATTAGGAATGGCCTTTCTAGCCACTTCTTTTTCTAATTCTAATGCTAAATGGTCTGGGCAAATTGCAGGTGCTGGTTGGGTATTTCTAGGCCTGTTCATTTACCTACTATCGGAATATTATGTGAAAATTGGAGACCCTGTTCTAATCATAATGACTGCAGGAGCCTTACCTGGAGGGATTTTTCTTGCTGTGCTTGAAACCCAAAGGTCTAGCCTTTTGACCGAAGATACCAGACAATCCATAGTCTGGCTACGTGGCATGGTTGCTTGGTCAATGATCCCCTACCACGTAGTATACTGTATCCCATACCTAAACATCGCTTTCGTTATGCTAACAGCACATAGTGCTGAGTGGATGTTAGAATTCGTTGGATTAGGATCCTACACAATGGGGGAAGTAATGGTTGATTTACACGATGGAGGAGAGGTCCCATTGAGCGATTGGGATGGAAGTATGTTGCTTCTTACCCAACCTCTAGGTGATGGAGGATTCTTCATCCCAATGTACCATTCTACCGGTGAGGAAGTAAATATTGGGTTCATCCTAAGTTGCTCCGGTCTACAATCAATGATTATCTTTGTAGGGGCAATAGTGGCGCTACAAACCGTCCCTTGGAATCGAAGATTTCGTGGTTTATTGATTTCAGTTCCAACCATACACATTCTGAACACCTTCCGTAACGCTGGAATTGTATGGTTAACCGANAACTATCGAAATTGGCAATTCTTAGGNTTGGATATGTTCGATTTCTCNCACAGTTATGCTGCAAAGGCCGCTAGCCTTTTTGCGATGTTTCTATTGGCAATTGCACTATTCGATTTATTACCTGAATTACACAGAAATATTATGCAATTATTACCTAAACAATTGAGAGGAAAAGGTAATTCTTCAACGACTTCTTAATCTCTCGTAGAGCTTTCCTTTCAGGGGCATATCATGCTCCCAAGCAAATTCTTTCATTACTCTCAGTGCTTCTTTTTCTAAATCAGAATCACCAACGAAATCAGTGATATGAATTACGCCTTCTCTAGTATTAGCCTTGAAGGCCGCCACGGGTTCCTCTCTATGGAATACGAGATATGCTGACCCATATCCGAATCTCTCCCTCAATAAACTACCATAGTAGTGAATGAGTGGATCAGAAGGAGGGATGACCAGATCTCGAGTTTTAGTTAGTGCATCTGACCCTTCTAACAGATCATGACGACCCCAACAAACATCGTGCATATCGTCTACAAGGAATCCTTTGATAAGCGTTCCATCTTCCTCGAATTCTCGCATAACATCCGATATTTCTTCTGCCGAGAAAGGAGAGCCAGCTAACCTCTCAACTTGCTTCAAAGTGATGACAGGGTAATCTTTCACTAGGTCGCGCAAATAATCTCGCTTAACTTCCCATAAATCTGTGGTTATTATTGGCTCCACCGCCTTGAAACCACCTCGATAATCCTGTACAAGGTGTCCGCTTCGGACCAATGGAGAGATTAGTTTGCGGAATTCACCACGACGCATTGCATGGCGCTCCATGAAAATCGCAGGGTCGTGATGTTCCCTGAAGAATTGCAAGATATCCTCGTCTTCTTCTGGGGCTTGTACATTTCTGATGGTCAACAACTTTTGGAAGTGAGGCATTTTTGCCCACACCAAGTGACCTCTAAGATTGGTTCCTTGGTGTAATTGCTGGGCAGCCGCCATCGATTTTAGGTCAACACGGAACATTTCACATCGTCCACGTAATGCGAAATCGTCTCTTAATTCATTTAGATAGTCTAGTGCGATTGTTTCATTTTCATGTCGAGTTTTTTGATGAAGGGAGTGATGGTGGAATAGAATTCTATTAATCTTCTTTCGAGGCATTGGATCTACTATTCCACCTCTGATGTACCTCTCTCCGTCCCCCATTGACTCAAAGCCTAGGTCGGAAAGAATTTGTTGCACATTTTCATCGCAATCATGTACTGGCACACCGTTGAATGCGTGAATAACAGAGACATCGATTAACCTATCACGATAATTTTCTAGCAATTCATCAAAGGTGTCTTTGAACTCATCTAGATATGAATGTGGGATATTGATATCTTTGATTTCTAGGTAATCATTTACCACGAACATAAGAATTCTACCTACTGGATCTACCCCCTTGAAAACGGGATGATACCAACCCTGTTTCAACATCAGCCGAACTTCTTGAATAAATCTGGAGCAGAATGGGTCGGATTGGGATACTATTCTCATTTTGCGGTCTTCTGCCATTGGCGAGAGTAGTTTCTCTGCGTCTTCATGGCTGGAATAATAGTCGGTAGGATCGGGTTGAAGAGCGACTACGCGAGCGATTTTTCCGGCATTTTCCAAATCGCGAAGTGTCTCGGCTAATTCCTCAACCGGTCGGGAAACAAAGAATCTCAAAGTGTGCAATCGGACAGGTCCAATTCTCTCAATAAGGGTCTTCACGGCCTCGTCGAATTTCATCGGCTTGACTCTTTCATGAATTCGATGGAATACTGCGAGTGAACGCTTCCGATTAGGTAACTCGATGTATTTCTTACCAATGACTAGTTGCCTTTCTAGATTGGAAAGAGCACTCTTCAATGACCTTTGGACATGAGCATTTTCTTTGCCTTTTGGATAACCGTCGAATAATTCCATTCGACTCATTCCATCTTTAGGAATCTTCTCCAACAATTCTTCTTCTAAAGGACCAAGCCAAGGGTCACCCCTTAGCCCTAGAACCAATGGAAGTTGATCTTCCATTGTATACCCAACACGATTGTGCAATAATCTACCATTAATGACATCTGGATCGTGTTTAATGTCCTTCCAATCACGGAATCTGTAATCCTTTACACGATGCAACATTTCGTCCCTTCGTTGTACCAAAATAAGATTCCTAATCGCATCAGCAGGTTCTTCATATTGAGAGAACGATTTGTGGAGAATCAAGGTCTGCAGTGTTCGATAATCTACTACTTCTACCTGCCCGCCTGTTATTCGATATTCATCAACCCGTAGGATGTACTCACCATCTTCCGTTTGAGTGAAGAAACCAATCGAAACGAGATTTCTCATTTCTAGTTCTTGTAGTACCGATTCTACCTGACCTCGTGGGAAGGGTAATCTGGCTGCTAATTTGTCTAAAGTACGAGGGCCTTCGGATCCAAGCATATCAAGCAATTTGAGCCTTAGACAATCCATAGGGTCGGAAAGATAAGTCTCCTTCCAAGTAGCGGGTTGACCTTCCTTGAAATCAACACCCATCTCGAAGGTTAAACCTCCAGTGTAAAGCGAACGAAGGTCGTCCATTTCATCGGCACCAGATACCGCCAGACATCCCAGTGTGCCGTGTACTCCAGCCATTCTTTCCGAGAACCATTTATCGTCGATTTGTTCATGACCTGTATTACGAACCTTGGTAATTAGGCCTCGCTCGGCTAATTCGTAAACCCAAGCTCTTAACTGGTCAAATTCTACATTCTTCAATTTTTCAGAATACAAAGGATGGGTTAGAGACTTCTCTAATCCACCTCCCATGTCCATCAACCTCAGCAAGCCAGCTGGAGAGTCTGGTACCGCAACCTTGTCCTGGTAGTATTTCGCCAGCCGTTCGCGGTCTAGATCGGTAGCAAGGGAACGTGCTCCGAGAAGTCTACGAAGAATTTCTGGGTCAATGTCTTTAATCAGGTAAGCGCGAGTTCGAAGACTCAACAGGTCTTCGAATGAAGACATGAATAGAGTCATTCCAAGAGGGGATGGCATCTTTACCTTTCTGTGAACAATGCGTACATTTTCACTATCCATTCTAGCGATGAAATCTGTTAATTCTTTCATCTCTAGGTCGGTGTTCATAATCTCATTCATCGCTTCTCGAATGACGACGGAATCTTCCATTTGTCTATGGGCTTTCAAGATTTGCTCAGCGCGGTTTTGGAATTGTTTTGGACTTACTTCGTCAGCCCCAATTCTACGAGGATTCAGCATACTGCGACTAGATACCTCTCGGAACCTCTTAGCAAATAATTGTGAATCTAGCATGTACCTTTGCAGTACTTCTCGACTGGAATCATCTCTNAATAACTCAGGGATTTTTGATANCTCTACCTCATGGCTTAACTTTATCATGAAGCCGTTTTCATCAAAAGAAATCTCATTGACCAGTACATTGTCTCGAACTGCAATACCTGCGAAAAGATAACCCAGAGCCAGATTGAAAGACCGACCTCTGCAAGTAGTTACGATATACGTCGGTAATGGTGCTGCTACCTGCTCGACAATTATGCGATCCCTACTTGGAACTTGGAAGGTTGTTGCACAGTGCTCATCGAGATAATTTGCTAACGCATTAGCAATAGGTTTGTTGAGGCCATATACGTCCATCAGCAGAGGTCGAACATCTCTCCCCATCCGAACGATATGTGAGGCGCGCTCGAGAACATCTAGGACTTCGTAACTCAGTTCATTGGTTCTAGAATTAGCCTCACCGGCCCATGATGGGATTGTGGGTCTGTAACCCGTTGCAGAGGTCACGTTTACTCGAGTGCCTTGGACACTGGATACTCTGTATGTAGAACCTCCAAGAAGGAACACATCCCCATTTCTTAGGCTAGCAACGAAGCCACTAGAAAGTTGACCAACTAGAGTTCCGTCAGATGTGAATACCAGGTAATTATTGTCGGGAGCAATTGTACCTATATTTGTGTAGTAAATCATCTGAGCATAACCGCGCTTTCCGAAGCGATTGTCTTCCCAATCTACCCATACTCGCCTTTCTTCCTCAAGGAGGTCTAGAACCTCGATATAATCGTCATAGGGTAGTGCTCGATAAGGCCAAGCAGCGGTTACTAACTCATAACCATCGTCGATATCCCATTCTTGAATAATCGTTAGACCAATCATAAATTGAGCTAAAACATCTAAAGAATTTTCAGGGAATTTTAGAAGATCCATTGACCCTCTAAGAATACCGTTTTGGAGTGCAACTAATTCAAGTAAATCTTGCGGAGATGTAGGTAGGAATCTAGCTCTAGGTAAACCACCCACTTGGTGACCTGCGCGCCCAATTCTTTGCAGGGCTGTGGCGATCGAACCAGGACTACCAACCTGAACAACACAATCTACTGAACCTATGTCGATACCCATTTCTAGGGATGAAGATGAAACAACACATCTAAGATGGCCATTCTTTAGCTGTTGTTCTACGTCTAAACGAATCGCTTTGTCCATTGAACCGTGGTGGCCCTCGACACCTGCAGTGCCTAATATTTTCAATTTCTGAACAGTAGTTTCGGTCATCTGTCTGGTGTTAACGAAAACCAAGGTAGTTGTATGAGCCTCAACAATTTCCTTAATCCGCTCAACATTATGTTCGAGAACCTCCTTTATTGGTAATGAAGAGAATCTAGGAGTTGGTAAAATAATGTCGAGATCTAATTTTCGGGCACCGGATACCTTAGCGATTGCAACATGTTGAGGCTCAGTATCACTCTCCCTTGAATCGGAAGCTACCAAAAATTCCGCAACTGCCTCTAGAGGCTCCATAGTAGCTGAAATCCCTATCCTTTGGACATCCGATTCGATTACGTTGTCCATTAATGCGAGACTCAAGGCAAGATGAGTCCCTCTCTTGGTTGGCACCAATGAATGCATCTCATCGATTACCATCCATTTCATGTCATTCAATAATGGCCTGAACCTCTTCGATGCAAGAGCCAAACCGAGAGATTCTGGGGTGGTAATCAAAATGTGAGGAGGTGCCCTTAGCATCCTTTCTCTTTCTTTTTGGGGAGTGTCGCCTGTTCGCAGCCCTACTTTGATTTCCTTTGCCCTGCTTGGAAGATATTTTTCACGAATTTCTGTCAAAGGCCCTATGAGGTTTTTCTGGATATCATTGGCTAGCGCTTTGATAGGTGAAATGTAAATGCATTGAACGGATTTATCCAAACTTCCATCCAATGAACGACGTACTAGATCATCAATGATTGATAGGAACGCAGTCAGGGTTTTTCCAGATCCCGTTGGTGAACATAGCAGTAAATGTTCGCCATTAAGTATCCTAGGTATTGCTAGTTTTTGTGGATCTGTGAAGTCAGGAAATTTATCCTTGAACCAATTTCGTACGGGTGGGGACAGGCTCTCGAGCAGTTGCTCGGTTTCCCAAGAATCCTCTACATACTCTATTTTGGGCATTACTTCCCCTCACACTATGTCCCGACAGGGGAATAATTCCGTACATGAACACTTCGTTTGGATGAATAAACAGTACATTGTACTGAATAGGGCAAAATATGTTCAAAAATTTATATTTTATGTGATTTGATGCGATTTTTAGGGGTAGTAAATTTAGCCTTGTAAGTCAGTCACTTGCGGATGGCTTGAAAGACAGATGAATACTCCCCACGCTGTTGGATATGTCTGACGAGCGTAGACTAGAGAGGTTGTCCGCGATGCTGAGGCGTCGAGGGGTTGTACTCCCTGCATTCGATATTTACGGCGGTGTATCTGGATTAATCGACTACGGGCCCGTTGGTGCTGCAATNAAACGGCGCCTGACTCAAAAATGGGTAGATCATTGGTTGAGTCATGGAGATATTGTTGAAATCGATTCTCCAACAATTACCCCCGAGTCTGTACTCGTAGCTAGTGGCCATGTTGGGGAATTCAACGACCTGATGACCGAGTGCAAGGCCTGTGGCTCAATATTTCGCGCAGACCACCTAGTAGAGCATCTACACCCTAATGCAGATTCANTGAACTCTGATGAAATAGATAACTTACTATCAAAGGGCATCGAATGCCCATCCTGTTCCGAAAGAGAATGGACGCCTGCTCAACCTATGGATCTGATGTTCTCCACAACCGTCGGTGCAATGAGTAGTGGCAGAACTGCCTACATGAGGCCTGAAACCGCACAAGGTATGTTCATGTTATACCCAGCATTATACCGACATTTCAGACAAAAGTTACCCTTTGGCGCAATACAAACCGGTAGGGGTTACAGAAACGAAATTAGCCCCAGACAAGGAATGATTCGACTAAGAGAATTTAACATGGCAGAGCTAGAGTATTTCATCGACCCAGAAAATCCTCCTGTCACCGACTTAAACCGCAGAACGGAGATTATAGCACTGGTACCGGACCCGGATGGCCCTCACGCTGGAGAGTCGCGAATGAGTTTCGGGGCAGCCCTAGATGCTGGAATCATACGCCATCCGACCGTTGCATGGTTTTTGGCTAGAACCTGGGATTTCTTGATAGAAGTAGGAGTTAACCCTGCGAAAATTCGATTCCGTCAACACGCTAGTACCGAAATGGCACACTATGCAGAAGATTGCTGGGATTGCGAAATTCATGGAGAACATGGTTGGTTAGAGTGTGTCGGAATCGCTAACCGAACTTGCCACGACCTAGAGAGTCACGAGGCTCATTCTAAATCTAAGTCACTCAGAGCGTGGAGGCAATTTGCTGAACCTCGTTCGCAGACTAAAGATAGACTAGCACCCAATGGTGCAGTAATCGGCCCAACCTTCAGGGGAGATGCGGGCGCTGTAGTTGCTGCTCTAGAGTCTCTGACCGATTTACCAGATTCATTACCATTTGAATTGACNTTGGAAAANGGAAGTTCAGTAACNATAGAGGAAGGCATGGTGGAAAGAAGAATTGAGACCGTTAACATTAGCGGNGAATGGTTCACACCTCATGTAATCGAACCTGCATTCGGTATTGATCGAATCATATGGAGCATACTCGATCACGCTTACGAAGAAGCCGAAAAGGAAGGAGAGGCTTACACATTCCTAAGACTCTCAGAAGGAATATCGAGTGTCGACTGCGTGGTACTACCATTATTCGACAAAGAAGGAATGCCNGAATTAGCCAGAGAGATTACTTCAGCGATAAACGCGCTTCCTCATTCTAGGGCTGAAATGGACACAAGCAAATCGATTGGCCGTAGATACGCACGCGCTGATGAAATTGGAGTACCTTGGGCATTGACCGTCGACCATACCTCTCTGGAAGACGGTAGTGTGACGATTAGGCGTAGAGACGACCAATTACAGGTCCGAGCCTTGGTCGACGANATTCTAACTCGAATGACTAACGGAACCATGCAAGAATTGTTCTGAATTAATCACATTTCCAGTAGTATAAGTCCACCAATCTTCAAGAGGCTCCAAGATAGCAAAGTAACGTGAGCGTAGTCGGGGCCATCGAGGACTGGACGGAGAAATATCGTCCAACCAGCATGTCTCAGATGGAGGGNAATGATTCCCAACTCCGCATGATAGCTCAATGGTTAGACAGATGGTCATCAGGAAAGATTCCTGACAAACGTGGATTACTCCTAGTTGGGCCNCCAGGAGTTGGNAAGACTACTCTTGCCAAGGCGGTCGCAAAAGAGCGAGGCTGGTCGATAATAGAATTGAATGCCTCAGAAGAAAGGAATGCNGCAGCCATTCGNAGAGCNGCNACACGAGGAAGTCAGCACATTTCACTATCAGCATTTTCTGCNGGTAGAGATGTTGGTGAGAAAACGGTAGTTTTACTCGACGAAGTCGACCACTTATCCGGTGGATTCGCTCAAGTCTCTGAAGATAAAATCGACAAAATCCTCTCACCTGAGGAGGAAGAAAATGCCACCATCAAAGGAGATTCGGGTGGTAAGGCGGAACTCCTGAATTTACTCAAAATCACAGAACAGCCTGTCATTTTAACTTGCAACGATGCAATGAGATTGTGGGGCTCTGGTAGGCAATGGCGTCGGAATAGAGACCGAGTAATGCGCTTGGCAGAAAATATCCAATTCAAGCGGGTCGGGAAATTGCATATGAGAAGGATTGCACATAGGGTCTTGGATGGTGAGCAACTATCTATGGATCCTGAAGCAGTAGAGGCACTTATCGAAAACAATCCGGGAGATTTACGCGCATTAGTTCGAGATTTGCAAGCGGCGGCTGCAATAGGTGGAGAACACATCGCCCTAGAGGATGTTAGAGCATTAGCCGAGGTAGCCGAAAGAGATTCACAAATCGATGTATTCAGAGCGCTTCGAGAAGTATATGCTGCAAATAATGGGTATGAAGCCAATCAATTACTAATGAATTCGGATAAGGACCCTGATCAGATGTTAGCATGGTTTGTCTGGAACAACCAATCGGTTTTTGGTACCAGAGAATTGGCTGAAATCTCCAAAGCGATGGTGCTTGCTGATCGTGCCTTNGCGACCAAGTTTACTAACAGAGCATATCGTTCGTGGTATTGGGGGTCTTCTCTTTCATCTCAAGCAGCAGTATCTGCAAAAAGAGAAGATTCCGCTTCCGACCCTTTCCTAACTTATCCTAACTTTCTGCGAAGAGGAGGAGAGGCATGGAGAACCTCTGGNGTNGTAGCNTCTCTAGCAGAACAGTCAGGAGCGAGCAAAGCGGCTGTTAGAGAGGACCTCTGGCCGAATCTCTTGGCAGTTCACGATGAATCGCTTGGTGGCAATCCAGAGGACTTTTCTTTGGCTATGAATTTAGGGTTGAGTGGTGAAGACCACCTATCTTTACACGGGATTCCTAAATCAAGAAGGGAGGCTAAGAAAATTCTAGCGGCCTTCGATGAATCCCTTCCTAGTGATGATTGGCAAGAAATCCCTCAACCAATCCAGCAAATCGAAGAGACTAATTCAGAATCCACAAAAGAAGAAGAGGATGAATCCACTCAATTTTCTCTTGATTCTTTTTGAATCAGAGGGTACCGATTGATTCATTATGGACTAGGCACAGAAGAATGATGTAGGCAGATTCGTAAATTTCCTTCACTGTCATTTGTATATCCAAATGAATACTCGACCTTTACCTCGTCACCTTCGGAATTTGTGAAGAAGTAATTGCCCATCGCCAATGCAGTTGACCCGTGAATAATGACGTCATCATTCTGAAATCTTACTTTGGTCCAGCCTTTTATTGCGAAACCGGTATCTTCGGAGCACACCCCATTTTCACCTACAAAGTAGGATAAGGCTGAATCGAATGTAGAACGGAACTGTACTTCGCTTGCAAAAGTAGGCTTGAATAGGACTCTACCATCTTTGTAATCATAGAGAGAATCAATATGTAATTCTGCCCTTTTTACAAAGTCACCACCTTCGGAATATGCAGAAGAAATTTCTACAATTCCTTGGCCCCACTTTTCTTGGGCTTCCTCAACATCATGTTTAGTGATCATTGCAAAGCACATCCAATCTCAGTTAGAACCAGCCCATGTCCGTGGGTGAAGGAGAACTAGAACAGTAAGAAGTTCGAGACGTCCGAGCCACATTAGAATCGTAGAAGCAAACATGGACAATGGGTTAAGATCAGCCCAAGTGGAAGCAGCATCAGCCGGTCCAAATGAGCCAAGACCTGGGCCAGTATTACCTAGCAAGGAAATAGATACGGAAGATACGTCTGTTAGAGTTAAATTAGGTTCTAAGAAAGAAATGGTCAACATAGAGACTGTTACCAAAACCATCCAAGAACTCACCATACCAAGTATAATCCAAATTCTACTTTCATCGACGACATTCTCATTGAAGCGAATTGCAATTACCTTCTTCGGCTGAATGATACGGATTACCTCTCGCTTAGCTAACTCGAATGCGATGCGTATTCTAAGGACCTTTAGACCACCTCCTGTGGACCCAGCACTAGCGCCAATTATCATCAATAACAATAGCACAAATTGGCTGAAGACCGGCCATTCAGAGAAATTTGCGCTCGAATAACCAGTACTGGAAATCGAGACTGCCTGGAATAGTGAATGGCGGATAGATTCTGCTAGAGAATAATCGGTAGCCCTGCTCAAGTTGAAGGCCATTGCAAGCCAAGCAACAATAAGAATGAGAAGATAGGTTCGAAGTTCTTCATCTTTCCAAACTTCTACCCATCTTCCAGAAATTGCGAAGAAAAGCAAACTGAAATTTATGCAGGTTAGGAGCATGAATACCATAATTATTGATTCAATTAACGTATCATCAAATACCATTATTCCCATATCGCTAGTTGCAAACCCACCTGAGGGCATTGTTGTCAATGCGTAATTTAATGCATCGAATGAACCCATTTCTGTGAATTGAAAAAGGATCAATCCCTCAAGTATCGTCAATATGATGTAAATCGCCCACAACTTTCGAGCAGTTCCCTCCAGTGTGGTACTGAGATTAGACACTGTAGGCCCGGTTAATTCGGCTCTAGCTAGGGCCATTCCGCCACCAAGAGCCTTTGAGAATATGAGTAAACCAAGCATAATTACTCCCATTCCACCAATCCATTGAGATAGTGACCGCCAAAGTAGCAAACTTTTCGTTTGGCTACCAACACAATCCCCATCAAATTCTCCGGAACAAATCGGGCTAGTTGATGGGTCGATCACTGAGGCCCCAGTGGTAGTGAATCCCGACATTGATTCAAACCAAGCATGCAAAGCCCCGCTCATCATTTGCATAAAGCTGGCATCTCCAGCCATGAACTCTATCGGTCCGTAAAACATACCACCTAGCCAGAAAGGGATTGCTCCTAGGAAAACTACTGGAGGCCATCCCATCGCTACAGCGGCAAATGCCTCTCTGTCCCTTACACGACTACCTACATCATAACTGGAGGCCTTAGAAAACAGCCATTGACTGGCACCGAACGCTATTACAAGCGCTATTGCATAGGTTTGCAAAGTATATTCCCAACCGTCGGAATATACTGAGTATGCCCCGACAACGGCCAGAGGTAATGCGAAAATTCGTAGCGTCCAGCCTATCACAAGGCCGATGACATCCCAGCGCATAGCTCAACTCCCCAGAGCTTTCTCCACTCTCTTGAGATCATCGAGTCGCAGGAATAACAGTACCTTGTCTCCTACTTGAAGAGTATCTACATCGGACGGATTTAGAATGTGAATTATGCCATCCTCATCCTCGTGCTCAACCATTACAATTCTGCACCCAAGTTTAGACTCTGCATCAGTGATGCTTCTGCCAACTACCTCAGCNTTAGCACTTAGCGAGGCAGAAATCGAAATTATTCCTGGTAAGGAAGGTATGACTTGATAGGTTCCAGGGACATTCATGTGAATCGATTTCATAATTGAAATCACAGTAACGTGTCTTCGGCTTACGGGTCTCGTCAAACCTATTCTTTGGACAGCTTCAACAAGTGCCCTATCTTTGAGAATTAGGCCGGTTCTAGGCACTCCCTTGTCCTTTGCTCGCATGGCAATTGCGATGTTTAGATTGTCATCGGCCAATGCCGCAATCGCTGCATCATGCGAAGCAATGCTGAGTTCTCTCAGCAAATCTCCATCTTGAGGGTCGCCATGAATAACATCGAGTCGCTTACTATTTCCAATTCTCGAGCCGACCAATTCGTTTGCAGCATCCAAATCAGGGTCGATTACCACCACTTCAGCGCCTTCTTCAAGGTAATGAGAAGCCAGCGATGTTCCGAATTGTGTAGCGCCAAAGATTGCAATATTAGGGTCTTCAGGCCATTCAGGGTCCTGCAGACCTGCACCAGTTGTTATCGTCATGAATTCCTCTGTTGAACGTGCAACGAAACACAGCATATCTGATTCTTGGATTACTTCGCTACCATTCACAAGCGCACCTTTACCATCAGCCGATCGAATTCCGTATACTGATGGAATATTTACTATCCAATCTGCAACTTCTCCCGTAGTTTTACCAATCAATGCTGAATTAGGCATTACTTCGGCTACGGCTATCCACGCGTTATCACCAAGAGGGAGAATTTCTTCAACTGAGGGGGCTAGAAGACCTGCAGCTAATTGTTTGACAATATCATCAGAGGCGCAGACGATATGGTCCGCGCGAGTCCACCTCTCAAGAGGCCCTGCGCCTCTATTTTTGTCTAATAGAGTAGGATCACGAATTTTTGCAATTGTAGTCAAACCTCTTGTTGCTCTGTCTCCAACCTGTTCACTGTAGACTCTCTTTGCAAAGGCACAACCTAGTAGGTTGACCTCGTCATTATTTGTACAAAGCACCATAATTTCAGCATCGTTGATGCCTGCTCTCAACAATGAGTCCCGTGAAAGAGCATTCCCAGTCACCAATAAACAATCCAAAGACTGGGATTCATTGATGGCTTCTGGGTCTGGATCTATCAATGCAACCTGCCTTCTTTCTTCTCTCAGAGCGGCTGCTACACCCCTGCCGACTTCACCGGCTCCAGCGATAATTACACGCATTCTACTACCCTCCCTTAGCGGGGCTCCTATAATTCTGACTTATCGATTTGCCGTTTATCTATCATCATGCTACTGCGGGGCGTATTTCGAAAAAAAACTCACTCCTCATCGATGACCAGCTTTCCGCGGATTCGGTCCGCCGCTGCACGTTCGTGTCTACCCGAACTTCTGAGGGTTCTGCGATAGGCCTGAGCAGCGGCTGGAGTCATACCAGATGGAAGCCATTTTGAATGAGCCGGAATCCATGACCAAGCAACCATTGGAAATACCAAGAATATCACAAATGGCTCGAATATCGTCAATACAGTTGAAACAATTAGGACTGCTCTAGCGATTGAACTAGTGAAGAATGTACGAGCCCTTTCATGTTGAATAATCTTCGAACCTTGCCAACTTGCTATAGAAGCATGGCCAATACACGTGGTCAAAGTCAATACACATGCCATAGCAATGTTGAACGGTTCAAATCCGGTTGTAACCCCCTCCCAAAGAGCGCCCACGTCGGGGTCAAATAATCTGACATTTAGATGAGCAGAACGCATCGCTCCAAAACCAAGACCTAGTGTCCAACCATAAGGTGCACTAGCCCTCAATCCGACAGTTCTTGGTCTTCCGAGAAGGAACAGAGCGAATGCTGATTCAGCCATTCCAATTACTAACGCAATTACTGAAACCTCNATGATATTNACNGNNNCTANNCGNANNGGNNCAAGNATAAGNGAATCNATGANANAAGCAATCAANACNCCTGCAACTAANCCNAACANTAGCGTCTTGAANGCTCCTGATAAATCGTAAAATCCTGTCATTTTGGCTATTGTACCACGCCAACCGGCATATATTCCCAACAATCCTATTGCAAATGCAAGCTGCATCTCCCACATCTCAATGGGGGGCTCAGCCATGATTGTCCGACGTCACTTATGCTATCAGTTCCACCCTTGAAGAATATAGGAATATAATCAAAATTACATAGTTTCAAAGTTTACCTAGAGTCTAAGCATATCGATTATTGCGGATAACGTTCAAACCACACGCTTTGGACCCAAGGCACATGGCACTCGAGGGTCTGAAGCGTAGAATCCTCGGCTCCGTTGGCTTACTCAAGGGTAAGCGAGAGGTAGACAAGGAAACTGTACGTGAATTGACACGTTCTCTCCGCAGAGCATTATTGGAAGCCGATTTCAATGTCAGACAGGCCAAGGAGTTGACTGAACGTATCGAGCGCCGATTAATGGAGGAGGAGCCTCGTCCAGGTGTAAAGCTCGACACTCATGCAATGAATCTAATTTACACCGAGTTAGTTAGGTTACTTGGCCCTGCCCGTGAAATTAAACCACACAATGAAACAGTACTGATGGTCGGACTTTATGGTCAAGGAAAAACCACAACGACCGCAAAAGTTGCCGAATGGTGGAGAAGAAAACACGGAGTCAAGGTAGCGGTAATCGAAGCTGATGTTCACCGTCCCGGTGCCTACGCCCAATTACAACAACTACTCGAAGATTCACCAGTTGAAGTGTATGGTGAGCCAGATGAAAAAGACGCCGCTACTATTGTTAGAAACGGAATCAAGGCTGTAGGGACAGCTGATGTTGTAATCATCGATACTGCAGGCCGAGACAGCCTTGATGATGAATTAAGAGATGAATTGGTAAGAATAGCAGAGATTGCTAACGCTACAGAACGATTCCTTGTAATTGATGCACAGGTGGGTCAAGCAGCAGGTCCTGTTGCACAAACATTCCATGATTTGGTCGGAGTCACTGGCACAATAGTCACCAAACTAGACGGTACTGCTAGAGGTGGTGGAGCATTAAGCGCAGTTTCCGTTACAGGGGCTCCAATAGTCTTCGTTGGTGAAGGAGAGAGAGTTGAAGATCTCGAGAAATTCGAATCTGACCGATTTATCTCCAGATTACTTGGAATGGGTGACATCAAAGGTCTGATTGACCTTGCACCCGAAGACCTAGATCAGGAAGAAGCAATTCGTCTTACTCAGCGCCTAATGTCGGGTCGATTTACACTCACAGATATGTATACTCAGATGGAGATGATGAGTAAAATAGGCACCGTAGATCGAATACTTTCACACCTACCCGACGGAATGTTTGGAATGGGCTCTATGTCCGCTGGACAAAAGAAGCAGATGCAAGGTAATCTAGCTAAGTATCGAGTTATTATGGATTCGATGACTCAACATGAAAAAGATGAACCTCTTGTGTTAAAGTCACAAAGAATTAGAAGAATTGCAAGAGGTTCAGGCACAACCGAGAAAGATGTCAAAGAACTACTCAACCAATGGAATCGTAGTAAGAAAATGATGCGTGGTATGAAAGGAGATAGGCGCATGAGAAAGCAAATGCAATCGATGATGGATGTCGATGATTTAGACCTAGATATGAGGTGATTGATTGCAAAGGCGCTTCGCCATTATTGGCCATCTAGCGCCTAGTTCGGGCAAATTGAACCTGAATGACTTGGCTGGCGGTTCGGGCAGAACGGATGTATTGGTCAGAGCGGTAAATGCTGCGCTTTTTGTCTCGCACGGAATTAGACGGGATACCGACATAACTTTGCATCTGTGTGGAGGACCAGGGCCAGACAGGAGAATCTGGTTCAATGGTGAAACACTATCAGGCGTAAGACCAGATGAACGTTCAATCGCCGGTCAAATCAAAGCCATCCTCAAAAGACCGGTTCCACCAATTGGAGTATTAGATGAGGTCACACAAGGAATTTTTGACATGGGTGGAGGATTAGCAGAGACGCTAACTGAATGGCATCAAGAAGGCATTTCTACCCATGTCCTTGATGCTGGAGGAGAAGGACTAGAAACATTAGAAGGCAATGAAAATATAGGATTTATTCTATCCGATCATCTACCATTTTCAGAATCGGATAACCAACAAATAGCAGATTTATCTACAATTAGTTTAGGCGAAAAATGGCTCCAAGGACATGCTTGTATTACTATAATTCAACATACTTTGGATAGATGATAAATCAATTTTCTAACCAAAATGGAATCCCGTTTGCTCCGCCATTAGTTGCCTCTTCAAGCAATTCTTGAGAAATTCCGAGTGGATGATTTACTGGCCAGCAGGATAGCGGAGTAATTGCAACAGCCCCGCTGTTTACAGCATTACAATCTGTATTTGGAATGTCTTCATCTTGAATTTGTGCTGCTTTGAACCCATAAGCAACGCCATTCCTTTCAGAATTAGTCAACCCAATTGCATTGTAGTACCACCGAGCTCCAAGTGAAACTGTTTGGAATCCATTCGTCCAAGACTTCGGGGCGTTAATATTCAACATTAGATTACCCTGCTTAAATTCAGAAAGGACTTGTTCATTGATATCTTCTCCAGTTATTGGTTTAGCCGAACCGTTTGGTCGGAGCATATTCTCTGCTACTGACGGTAACACTGCTACAGCGGCCTCAATAACCTGTGCTGTCGCATTTGCAGTCTCCTCGAAATTAGAGTGTTCATATGTGCACAAACTGGTAGCAATTGAAGGAAGACCGTAGAGACCGGATTCTCGTGCTGCAGAAACTGTACCTGAATGCATGACATCAACTGAAAGATTTGGACCTTGATTAATTCCCGAAACACACAATGCTGGCTTCATTTCTGGAACCCAATGGTCTAAACCTCCATCGATCGCTACGATAACACAATCGCATGGTGATCCATCCAACGAAAACATACGCAAAGGTGGACCGTCGGGTTTAGAGATGCTATCAGCAATATCTTCCCTTTCCTCGAATTTTAAATTAGAACCCAATGAAAGTCTCATGCTTGTAGCCGATTGTTCAGTAGCGGGGGCTATGACTACTATTGGAAAGTCTCTTTCGTGTAAAGCCCGAATTAAGGCGTGTAGACCAACGGCCTCTATGCCATCATCGTTGGTCAACAGAAGGCAAGGCTTGGACACAAGCCGCCCACAGGCAAGCACTACATCAATCGGAGGGTTGTGCGGCTTCCTGTGATTCAGAGCCGAATGTGACTAATGCTAATCCAGATATCATCAATGAGCCTCCGATTATAGTCCATAGTTGAGGAATAGAATCCACACCTACAACCCACCCTATAATTGACCCAATTACGGNCTCACATAATCAAAATCATAGAAATTGTCAACGGAGGAATCCAGCGCAATACTGCATTTATTCCCGTATGGCCTAGTAGACCCGGACCTAAAGCAAGATATCCAACATAGAGTATCCATGTGACACTTAGCCAACCGAATGCACCAGACATTTCATCTAGATTGAATGTCAAATCTTCCACTATGATTGCCCATAATGTTAGGACTATGGCAGAAATCAATGTGACTGGAAATGCGTATAGAAACAGTGGCATCCATCCCCTGACCATTCGACCAATAGCGAGGTAACCAACGATGGTCACTGCGCCCATGAAAGCAAGAAAATCCCCATAAAGACTCACTCCGCTCTCACTAGCGCCACCACCAACTACAACAGCAGCCCCAACGAAACCAACTAACGCCCCAATTGATTGCAACTTTGTTGCTGGTTTACGGAGCAACCATAGTCCAATGATAATGACCAAGGGATGAGCAGTGACGAATAGAAGTGAGTGAGTGAGTGTTGTTCTATCGAGGGACATTAACCAAGTGCCGAAATGTAAGGCTAAACAAAACCCAGAGAATACTAACAAATGCATAGATTCTTTCCAACGCAATTTCAGAGAACCCTCTGCTTTCTGATATTGCAACAAAAAACCAGGAAATAGCACTAATGAAGTAGCTTGTAACCGCCATGCTGCCTTGCTCAGTCCTGAAACGTCCTCTATCATCTCAAAGACTGCACCAGCACTTGAGACTGCGAATAATGCTACACCCATGATTAACCAAGCGTGCAGAGGAATTGCAGCAGAGTCGCTCATATCAGTGATCTCGAGTGATTTTGTAGCGNCCCATGGCCTCTACCCACTGAATCTCGCCACCGGGTTCCAAATTGAGTCCTTCTTCTGTGGGCAAAATTAGGTTGGAGTATGTCTTATTGTCCATTGCATGAACCTCATTACCCTGAACGTGAGTAATGATGGCTGATCCTTTCTCTAACAATGGAACTTGGATGTTATCAGTGACAGTTCCGACGTGGGATCTCTTCTGCTTGGTGAATAAATCTTCCAGCTCAAGTCGTGCTTTGGCACTACCGTGTTTACCGGGCTTTGATTTGGAAATACTCAGAATTTTGAACGCGCTTTCGTCTATAGCAACGTATCTTCCTACCTTTAGAGTTCTAATTTCTACACGGGTTGTTCCGGGCATTTGGTCACCTACGAATTGAAGCCGGTTGCTTCGTCTTATGATGATTGTGTGTAATCCATCACTAACATGGCTTACGCACAAGGAAAGTAAAGGTCCCGAGCCGAGGACCGGAATCCCCGGCCCGGGTTTTGCGTTAACTGAACTAGGTTCAGTCGTTCTTTCTGCGGCCTGACAGACCGACACCAATTGCTGCTCCTAGGAGAGCTAGGCTGGAGATGACCGCTGTGAATCCAGGTAGGTTATCCTGGAATCTGTCGAATCCAGACTTGGTCTCATTGCCATCAGATTGTGTTGGATCGAAGTCAGTGTCTAATGCGTCACAGGTTCCATCGCTGTCAGCGTCACTAGGCATGCTCGATGCAAGCTTTGTATCTGTACCACAAGCATCTTCGTCAGCGTCTGAGAATCCGTCATCGTCATCGTCAGTGTCTGCATTGTCTCCAGTGCCATCACCATCAGTGTCGACCCACTCGCTGATGTCGTATGGGAACGCATCGGTTACGTCAGGCTCACTGTCAGCGTCGTCGTCAGTGTCAGCGTTGTCTCCAACACCATCACCATCGTAGTCAGCAGATTCTTGTGGGTTCAATGGGAACGCGTCGTCGCTATCTGCTACTCCGTCGTCGTCATCATCCTCGTCAGTGTTGTCACCGATTCCATCGCCGTCACTGTCAACCCATTCGGTTGAGTCCATTGGGAAGTCATCGATTCCATCGTTGACTCCGTCGCCGTCGTCGTCAGCGTCTGAGTTGTCACCTTGACCATCGCCATCTGAGTCTACAGTTTCGAATGGATCTAGTGGGAACGCATCAGAGGTATCCTCGACTCCGTCGCCGTCATCATCGTCGTCAGTGTTGTCACCAACACCATCGCCGTCGCTGTCTAGGGACTCGCTTCCATCTAGTGGGAATTGATCGACAAGGTCGACAATTCCATCACCGTCGTCGTCGGTATCTGCGTTATTACCAGTACCGTCTCCATCGGTGTCGTCCCATTCAGAGTTATCCAGTGGGAACGCATCGTCGGCATTCAGAGTTCCATCGTTGTCGATATCATCGTCAGTGTTGTCACCAGTTCCGTCACCATCGGTGTCGGTATCTTCAGTGCTGTCGAATGGGAACGCGTCTTCTAGGTCAGAGATTCCGTCACCGTCATCATCTGTGTCAGTATTGTCCCCGGTACCATCTCCATCAGTGTCTGTATCCTCTGTGTTGTCGAATGGGAATGCATCACTTGCATCATCGGTTCCATCGTTGTCATCATCAGCGTCGACATCGTCACAAATCAGGTCGCCGTCAAAGTCACTTGGCATGCTAGCACTGTCTAGTGGGTCGCTTCCACAAGCGGACTCATCAGCATCTAACCATGAATCGTTGTCGTCGTCATCGTCGACGTTGTACATAGCAGGGTCACAATCTGGATCTGCTGCTACGGCGTCAACTAGACCATCGCCATCCGAATCAGTTGAGATACACTTGTCCAGTGAAGCAATGTCGTTTTCGTCGATTACTCCATCATTGTCATCGTCAGTATCTTCATTGACACCTGTGAAGATGTCAGGGAATGCCAGGTCATCGACCCAAGCAGTACTGCTACCTGCGCTACCGGAAGTACCGAAGTCGAAGGTGAACTCAATTGTGTGAGTTCCAGGACCTACGGCCCAAGTCATGAATCCACTGTTCTCACCAGACCATTCACCGTTGTAGGCGCCACCGTATTGGGAGGCATCTATCTGCACTCCATCGATGAACACCTTCAGACCCTCGTGGAACTGAGTGCTGAAGGTTCTCTCAACAGATGATACCTTCCAGTTCCAAGTGATGTCTCCACCAGTTGTAACGAAGGTCGCCTTTGCAGTAACTTCTCCGTAGAATCCGGATGCAAGTTGTCCAGACATTAACGAATAGGTGCCTGTTATCGGATCAGTCGGTGTGACAGACCAGTCATTGTGAACAGTTGTTGAGGTACAGCTTGATGTTACACCCAATGTTGTGTTACCATATCCAGTACATTGCGAGAAGCTCCAGTTAGTGTTAGGGCCGTTGGCAAGAACACCGCTTTCGAAGTCAAAGGAATCACCAGGTGTGACTATTAGAGTCTCATCGGCTAAGCCGTCTCCGTCAGTATCTGTGCTCTTGGTTTGATCAAGAGGCCAGACATCGTCTACGTCCGCTACTAGGTCGTTATCGTCATCCATGTCTTCTACTAGAACTGTTACACAGTTTGCGACCAATGTGTTAGGCATACCGTCACCGTCAGTGTCAATACTTGCACAGGCATCGAATGGGAAGTCATCAGATGTGTCATCGATTCCGTCGTTATCGTCATCGGTGTCACCGTTGTCTCCAACTCCGTCGCCATCGTTGTCCAATGTCTCATTACCGTCTAGTGGGAATACATCGTTAGCGTCGAACACACCATCGTTATCGTCGTCAGTGTCTGTGTTGTCACAAAGTCCATCGCCATCTGTGTCAATCCAGTCAGGCAAGGATGCGGTTCCAAGTGTTGGACAATCATCAACGCTGTCAGCATATCCGTCGTTATCGTCATCATCGTCAATCATTGTACCCGCAGGTGTGACAGTTGGTGATGCGATTGTTGACAACTCGGTTAGAGTTGTTGCAACGAATGCTGTGCTGGAAGTCCAGGTGTAACCGGACAATACTACTGCACCGGATGGTGAAGTGATGTCCAATGAACCCTCAGACGCCCAGAAGTCACTGTCGATTGTTACATCTGCTGTTCCGCTTAGTAGTGCGAATGAACAGCTAGCACTAGAGAAGTACGTGTAGGGAGAGATGTAACACAATTGGTTACCATTCGAATCTGTTACAGTGATTTCGTGTCCACCGTCACCAAATGAATCGGATATGGTTAGTGAGTACTCGGTCGGAGCTTCCAATGGAGGTGCAGAATCAGCCATTCCGTCACCATCAGTGTCAGTCCAGACATTCAGGTCTAGTGGGAAAGCATCTGCGATATCGAACACACCATCGTTGTCGTCGTCCAGGTCAGCGTTGTTACCAGTGCCGTCACTGTCTGTGTCGAACCACTCAGATCCATCTAGGCTGAATGCGTCATTCCAGTCCAAGTATCCATCATTGTCGTCATCGCTGTCTAGCATTATACCGTATCCACCGTAGGACAAAGTTGCCAGGTTAGTGTTGGATAGTGGTCCGTCAACAAACCATGTTGCTAGGTTGTATCCTTCATCGGATCCATCCGCACAATCGTTGTAGTTGTCGTTTATCCAACTACTGTAGCTGAATGAACCGGAACCATCTGTACAAACGAAGATTGGGTTACCGTTTGAATCAGTACCATAGTTCGGACTTGCTGTGTTGATACCACCCTTGTAGTATCCACCAATACCAGCGTCACCCATCTGCTCGAAGTCTGTCTGAGCAACTGTAGCGCCTGAAGCATCTGTGAAGACAATAGTGTCGATTCCGAATTCTTCAGATGCTGAGTTCGAAGCCATTTCTAGCATTAGGTACCCTACACCAGCTGCGCTGATATCTCCAGTCATGGTTGTCCAAACGTCTTCCAATCCGGAATCATCTAGATCACCTGTTGAGATATCCACTCGGCTGTCGTAGATTACTACAGTGCTGTCTGCACCTACGAATGCAATGTACAGATAATCAGCAGATTCCCAGCTGGTTGATTCTATAACCACCGCCAGAGATACCGAGTCTGCATCCACATAATCGAAAGTTAGTGTAAAGATACCATCTGTATCTTCCATTGCGTAGTAGTTGTCTCCAGTGTTAGCACCACCGAAGTCGTAACCGTAGTCGGTTACTCCAGCGTAGTCTCCTTCTGAAAGACCAACTGCGGTGCTACTTCCTAGGGTACCAGTGTAGGTAATCGAACCAGTGTATCCTAGCTCACAGAGAGTCCAGTCGACTGTGTCAGCCTTGCCGTCACCATCGAAGTCATCTGCGGCACAGGAGATTAGACTCCAAACGTCGTCTACGTCAGGTGTTCCGTCAGCGTCGTCGTCTGTGTCAGCATTGTTACCAGTGCCGTCGCCATCTGTGTCGACCCACTCGTTGACGTCGTCAGGGAAGTCGTCACCAGTGTTAGCGAAGCTGTCACCGTCACGGTCTGAATCTAGAGCGTCACAAGTTAGGTCGCCATCCATGTCTGCAGGTGTGCTTGAAGCATCCAATGAGTCACTGGATGAAGCGTATGCACTTCCATCGTCACACAGCGCAGTTGTTCCTGTGTCGTATGCGTCGCCTTCTTCTAGATCAGTGAAGCCATCGCCATCATCATCGTAGTCGAGTGATGTACCATCGTCGGTAACTGTTGCAGGAACTGAGCCCGATACGTAACGATAGTCAGCAGTCAAGAATCCGCCACCGTCACCAAATGAATCAGTAATTGTGATTGTGTAATCTCCGGCGGTTGAGTAAGATGCTGTAGCATCACCCGCTGTGTATGTATCAGTACCTGATGGTCCGACTACAGTTAGACCAAATTCGGACGCCCAAGATGTTGAATCACCAAAGGCAAGTTCGAGAGTCTCACCGGATGCTACTGGAGCAAAGGTGATTGTTCCACAAGTTGCTGAGCTACCCGAGTTCGTAATCGAACAAAGTTGGGTTGTGCTGTAAGAGTACGAGGTGGATGCTGGATCGATTATGTCAGCTAGACCATCGCCGTCGGTGTCGAACCAAACTTCGTCGTCAGTTCGGAATGCATCGTCGACGTCTAGGTATCCATCGTTGTCATCGTCTGTGTCTATGTTGTCACACATGTTTACTCCAGTTGGAGCATTTGTACTTGAGTCAACGCTACCTGAGTCTCCAACACTGTCACTGTCTGTGTCGACAGGTGTAGATGTAGAATCAGTTGAGTCTGTTCCACAGGCATCCTCCCAGGAATCGTCCCATCCGTCGTTATCATAGTCACGCGGATAGGTGTCATCGCCGTCTGGGGTTCCGTCTCCGTCGTCGTCGGAATCAGCAGCGTCACCGATTCCGTCACCGTCTGTGTCTAGCCACTCGGTTGAATCTAGAGTAGACCAATCGATTGTATCAGCCCATCCATCACCGTCATCGTCAGTATCAGCGTTGTTACCGATTCCGTCGGAATCAGTGTCGGTAGTTTCTGAAGGATCCAATGGGAATGCATCGTAATCATCCACGACTCCATCGCCGTCATCATTGATATCTTCANTGAGTGTTGTAGTACAATCATCAACGATAGTGTCAGGATAACCATCGCCATCTGTATCCACGTTTGCACAAGCATCGGTTGGGAAAGCGTCACTGTTGTCACCATAGCCGGTACCGTCGGATCCCGATGGTGCATCAGAGTCGGTATCGTCCCACTCGGCCGGGTTCAATGGGAACTGGTCGGTGTTGTCGTTGTCTCCGTCTCCATCACAGTCAGCGAGTAGAGAACATCCAGCGTTCTCATCTACGTCAAGAATCGTGTCTCCATCGTCATCCATATCCAGAACCGTTCCTGCCGCACTGACAGATGGTACAGGTATCGTGGTTGTTACTCCGTTCGAGTCAGTTGTAGTAATCGGGTAATTCGGGAAGTCGTCTGCCTTTCCGTCTCCATCAGTGTCATCCCACGCGTCTACATCGTTGTCGAATGCGTCCGCGGTGTCCAAGACTCCGTCGTTGTCATCGTCTGTGTCTGCGTTATCGCCAGTTCCATCTCCGTCGTAGTCAAGCCACTCAGTTGCGTCCAATGGGAATGCATCGGCCGCGTGATCTGGTAGTACGTCTGGTAGTACGTCTGGAAGTACGTCCGGTAGTACGTCCGGTAGTACGTCTGGAAGTGTGTCTCCTGCATCGGTGTAGTCTCCGTCGCCGTTGGCATCTACACCAGGGTCGGTGTAGTCGTTGTCGCCGTTGTTGTCAACGCCTGGGTCGTCGAAGTCGCCGTCGCCGTTGTTG
>FUFK010043129.1_pt1 | contig 28371 bp, 37 predicted proteins | sample 1021851 | NCBI WGS metagenome assembly FUFK01 (sample SAMEA51879418, study PRJEB19060) | metagenome
TAGGAATAGAAGCGCCGTAGACTTTTTTTATTTCTACTGACTCGCCATCTTTCAGCTTTAATTTTGTAATTTGCATTTCATCCATCATCGCTGGGATTTCAATGCTTGAAACTTGTCTAACTTTTTCTTTTAATTTTTTTAAAGATTCTTCTGCGTTTGCAACTTCATCATNCTAAATCTTTTAGTTCTAAAACTTTATCTGACAATCTTTTAGCGGAATCTATTTGCTCCACCGATTGCATTCTATCGTTTTCAAAATCAATTTTTGTCATAACTTTCTCGCTTTTCTATATATACTTTTATTTTTTAATGTCAACCCTTATTATATAGGTCTATTTCTACTGGATAATATCTCCTTTCTTGTTTGTCCCATTTTAATAAATTATACTTTCCATTTGTAATATCAGATACTATAGAACATGCTACACCAATTATGGCAGGATCCCCTGTAAGTAGTAAATAATCTCTAATAGTATAATCTTTTAATTTTTGTCTAAGTGTAGTGATTACATATGTTGGACTCAAAATGATCTGTGAGTTTTCTGGTAATAAAACTTTTAGATTACCAAACTGTGTTGCACCAATAATATTTATTTTGGGCGTGCCTATCTTAGTTCCCGGAATGTCTTGAATAACGTAAACGTTTCCTTTGTCGCCTGTTGGCTGACTGCTTATTCTCATTAGTAATATATCCTTCTTGACATTTTATAACACATAATATATATGCTTCCAATAGAAAGTTAAAAGATATTATGCATTATAAATACAAAAGCAAGCCTTTTGCTCATCAAGATAAAGCCCTTAAAATGTCATGGGATAAAGAAGTTTTTGCGTATTTTATGGAAATGGGTACAGGTAAATCAAAAGTATTAATAGACAATATTGCTATGCTCTATAACGCTGGCAAAATCGATAGTGCATTAATTGTTGCACCAAAAGGTGTATACAAAAACTGGTTTGATTCTGAAATACCAAACCACATGCCTGATTACATAGAGAAAAAGGTTGGTTTATGGAGAACTAAACCTGACGCTCCAGAATTAAAACCTTTGTTTTCTCCAGGTGCAGAACTTCACATATTGATTATGAATGTAGAGGCATTCTCTACCAAGAAAGGTGTTGATTTTGCTCGTAAATTTTTATCAAGTCACAAAGCTATGATGGGAATAGATGAGTCAACTACTATTAAAAATCCATCAGCCAAGAGAACAAAAAATATATTATCTTTGCGTACACTTGCAAAGTATAGAAGAATCCTTACAGGTTCTCCTGTAACTAAATCACCTTTAGATCTGTATTCACAATGTCAATTCTTAGATCCATATTTATTAGATCAATCATCTTATTATGTGTTTAGAACAAGATATGCTATTTGTAGAAAAATAAATGTGTCGGGAAGATCTGTTGAGATTGTGGTTGGGTATAGAAATCTAGCAGAGCTATCAGAAAAAATAAAACCTTTTTCATATCGTGTATTAAAAGATGATTGTTTAGATTTACCTAAAAAGACTTTTGTAAAAAGAACAGTCGAACTTACTGATGAACAAAAGAAAGTATACAAACAGATGAAAGAAGAGGCTATTGCATTCTTAAATGGTAAGATGGTTACATCTGCTACTGTGATTAGCCAGCTAATGAGATTACATCAAATAACTTGTGGTCACTTCACATCAAACGATGGTAAGGTTCAAGATGTTAAAAGCAATCGTATCAATCAGTTAATGGATATTTTAGAAGAGATGGAAGGTAAAGCTGTGATATGGGCTCACTACAGATATGATATTAAAAAAATTGTAGATGCTATATCAAAAAAATATGGCGAAAATACGGTTGTTACATATTTTGGTGATACATCTACAGATGACAGACAAAAGGCAATTAAAAAAATACAAGACAAAGATTCACCAGTTAGATTTATAGTTGGCACACCACAGACAGGTGGCTATGGTATTACACTTACAGGTGCATCAACAATGATATATTATTCTAATGGCTATGATCTTGAGAAGAGACAACAATCAGAAGCTAGGATAGATCGTATTGGTCAAGAAAAACCTATGACCTACATAGATATTATTTGTGAGAATACTGTAGATACTAATATTGTAAAATCATTACGTAACAAAGTTAATATTGCTACGGAGATTATGGGTGAAGAATTAAAAGCCTGGATCTAGTTTATAAATAAATTAAATAAACCAACGAGTGTAAGTATTGTGGTAAATGCACCACCAATAATCCAATAAATTACAGTGTCTGTTTTTCTTTCTAATTTACTTAAATCTGCGTGTAAATGATCTATCTGTCTTTTAAATCCTTGTACATATCCGTAGAGAGATACTAAATGTTCGCCGGTTGTCTTTGGTGGTTTTCCGTTAGGCATTAAAAACTTCCTGAAAATCCTGTTGGGTTGTCATCATATGTTGATCGATCAGGTGCTCCATCAAATTGATTACCAACATCAAAACCAGCGTCTGACCCCTCTGCCGCTCCTGTTTCTCTACCTGGCACAATCGCAGAGTCTGGTGTTATATCTAATCTACCTGCTCTTCTATCAGCAAAACCTTTGATCGCATTTCCTACACCTCTTACGGCAGCTCCAACTATACCGCCGCTTTTTATAAAATTAAATAAATCACTTATGCTTCCAGTTCCTCCTCCTGGTGGTGGAGGTGCACCTCCGCCATCGCCTCCCTGCATGATATTTGGTGTATTTAATATACCACCAGTCACGGTTTGGTTTCCTACATTACCAAAATCTCCCATACCACCAAAACCTTGAGATGCTAAAAAAGCAAGTATCTCTTCTTCTGTGGCGTTAGGATTTAAATTTACGTAATAATTTCTTAAAAATTGTTCCATTAAACCATATTCCTGTTTCTAAGAGCTATCATTCGCTCTTCTTCTGATAATAACGCCTGCTCTGTGGGTGTCAACCCAGTATTCATAACATTTGGTGTTGCTTGCGCTGTTTGCACCACAGCCGGACTTGGCATTGGCACTTCACCAAGAGAATCTAAAATAGGATCTCGACCACCTGTTGGAGTTTTAGTATCAATACCAAAATCAGATGGTTTAAATGGAAATTCTTTTTTTAGATTAGTGTCTTGCATTTTATCTATCATATCAATAATTACAGGTAGTGCTTCTTCAAAGGGGTTTCTATAACCAGGATTAGTTCTTTGAAACTCTTGTGTTTTTTCTTCAAACTTTTTGGCTATGTTTTCTGATGGTTTATAAGGCATAAATACACCATCAATAAAAGGTCCATATTCATTTACAGATCTTAATCTTTTTTCAAACACTTGAACATAATCATCATCTGTAACATCAAACTCTCTACCTGCTTCTAAATCTAAATGCATTTTTTGTTGAGCATCAAACAGAGCTTTGTTTGTAACAAAAAATTGTCTTATAACTTCTTCTTTTGTTGCAGGCGCAGATAGTAGTCTTGAATCACCACCTGTAAACTCTCTAACAGATCCTCTTTTTGCTTTGTCGTATTGTGTTATTTTAAAATCTAAACCTCTAATAGGATCTATTTTAATTAATCTCCAACCTAGTAGACCTGGTAATTCTTTTTCAATGTTATAGACCTGACCTGATTTAGGTTCTGGTAAACCTTGATAAGCATAAAACAATCTTGTCATTTGAGATTTAGATAAAGGTATCTGTGTATCTATAATGTGTTTAGTTATAATTCTTATTTTATCTTCAAGAGGTGTTTGCTCTGTATATAATTTTTTACCTTCTCTTGTTTCTCCACCTCTTACAAAAATGTCTATAATAGCTTCCGGTGCAATAGACTCTGTTACAAAAGGTTCTATTGATTTACTAAATGCATCAGAAATTCCTTTTACTAATCCTTTTGATAGTTGTTCTTCTGATTCTATGCCCTCTTGCACTTTTCGAAGCATAGTTCTAAATGGTGTTTCTAAATAATCATACGCATTGTTAGCACTCCAGTTTTGATAGTAATAAGTTTTCTTACCGTTTTCATCTTCATCATAAGAAATTAATTTTTTATCTCCTACCTCGTATGGTGCTACCCATCTATCTAATGCTTTTTCTTGTGCATCTGACGTGCCAAATATAGATTGAAAACCTTTTGTAAGACCAAGACTAATACCACCAAAGGCAGTTGCAGATCCTACCAATCTTTTCATACCTATACCGTAGAGTGGGTTATCATTTTTAACAAAACCTTTTCCTATCTCAAATACAACAGGTGACATGTTACTGCCTTTTGTTGGTTTAGAGTGTTTCATTTCTTTTAATATTCTTGAACCTATGCCCGTTGCACTTGTCATGATTGCAGCAGGAAAAGAAGCAAAGTTACTAAAAGGTGTTGAACGTAATCCTTTTACAATATCAGAAACATATGCATAGTTTGGAACAGTATTCCTTACTATGTCCATTGCTTCGTTTTCTATTTCATCTGTTGCTTTTTTAACACCTGCTTTAGCATATGCTGCACCTAGTCTAGCTTTTTCAATATGATAATTATAAACTTTGTACACGTCATCTTCTAAAGTATATAAGTCTTGAAATGGTTTAGTTATTCTTGCTAAACGTCTTAACATTTTTTTAAAAGCACTTGTTGTAAAACCACCATCAGGATTTAACTCAAGATCTTTTAATAAAGCTTGATAATCACCCATCTTAGTATTGGTATTTACGACTCCACCCTCTAAAAGTTTTCTATATTCTCTCATCCCTTGTGGGGAACGTAACCCAAACTGAACGGTTCTAGCGGCTTCTTTCATAGCCTTTGCGACTAATCTTGGATCAGCAAATAATGTACCGTTAGCGATTGAAAACGAAGAAGCAGATAAAAAGTTTCTTATGTGTGTTGTTGGTGATAAAACTGTTTTTGCTATCTGTGCACCAGCTTTAGGATACAAGAAAATATATTTGTAGGCATCCGATAAACCTTTTGCAAATTTGGTATCATAAGGTCCAACAAAAAAATTACTTAATTTATTAACAGTGCCAAAAGCATCTGCTATTTCTTGTGTGGTGTGTAAACCTTTTAACCTATTTACTAGTACACCATTTTTAAACATACCTTCTAATGCATCATCTAATGATACAATTTTGTTTAAACCGCCTGCACCTAATTGTTTAATTGCTTCATTCTTGTCTGCATAAAATAATTTTCTAGTTCCCGTTTCTAGTGCCTTGTCGTTTGCTTCTAATACATCATCAATAAATCTAGATCTACTTGCTAGATTAGATAATAATCCAATACCATTAAATATAGATTGTCTTGCATCATCAACCTCACCAAACAATTCTCTAAATGCTTTACTACCTTTACCTATAATCTCTGTTGCCTCTACACCATTTCTATTTTTCTTTGATAGTATTTGCACAAAACTTTTTGTTACATCAGGAGTTTTTGCTGCTTGTGTAACATCAGTCATTCTAAAAGAAGGAAGCTGTGTGCCTTTTGAAAACTTTGTAGTTTGACTTAGTATCTCATTAATACGATAATTAAGTTGATCTTCTGTTAAATCTCTACCATGTTTAGCAGCATGTCTTTTTAAGATAGCTTTTACTTTATTTATTGCTTCATCTGCAGGTTTGTATCCAGCTAGACTATCTACGTAAGGATTAGAAAATACTTTGTAAGTGCTACCTATCATTAACTTAACTCTGTCTCCCATGAGACCAGGCATATTTTTTACACTTTTGGGTAAAGTTACAGCAGCTGTGCTACCTTGTCTGATCGTCTCTAATAATGAAGCAAACTTTTGTCTAGAGTTGTAAATAGCGTCAAACACAATTTGTTGTGATTTAGTATTTAATCCACCATTTTTCATTTGTTTTAAAACGTTTTTATATGTAGCTGTGTTACCTACTTTTTTAGTTAGATCTCCCTCAAACATAAGTTCTTTTAAATCTTTGTAAAATTTATCTTGTCCTTTTTTATTATTTTCTCTTAATGTTTTATTAAAAAATGTTTTTATTGGTGGAAACATTTTACCAACTTCTTTATCTATTCTTTTTACTTGTTCCATAGCAAAGTTAGCGTCTGCTGCTTTTCTAGCTTCTTCTGCGTTTTTTGCTAAAAACATAGCTTCTGGTTTACCTGATGTAGGTCTAACTGCACCAGCTGCAGTATCAATTGTTTTATTTATTTTAGAAGAACTAAACGCTAAATCTTTTCCGTATGTTGCAACTTTACCTATCGCTTTTGTGCCTCCGTATATAAATGGAAAATACATTACAGAGTCTGCACCAAATTTAAGTCTATTTAATAATTTTCTACCTGCATCTTCTTGTGGATCTTGTGATTCATCTAAATCTAATTGTGTAAAACCAACATCAAACGCATCACCTATTGTTCCGATATTTTCTACGTCAGCCACAAAAGTTTCTCCCGCTGCTCCACCCACGACACCAGCTGCAAAACGTTTCATTCTAGATGCATCGTTAAGTTTGTATACTTTCTCCATACCTTTTCTAACGTTCTTACCTTTTAGATTTACGTATGTTCCTGCTTTTCTAGCTTGTAATGCTTTGGTTGCAAGCTTGCTTGCTATCTTTGCACCTGCACTTGCTGGCACACCTATTTGAATTAAAGCTTGTAGTATTTTACCAGCTGCTCTTTGTTCTGCTACTTCTTCAAATGGATTAATTTTATCAAACGCTTGTTCTACTTTAGCTGCAGCATTGTTTGTCATACCAGAAAAATCTAATAGCTCTGCACCTAATGATGCAAATCCCTCTGGTATTTTTATAATACCGGAAGCTATACCAGCTAATGCTGCTTCTAATGATGATATCTCGTTATCGCTTTCAGCACCAGAATAAGCTTCATCGTAATCATTTATCTGACCTGGCTTACTTTCTTTTTTTGATGGTTGTAATGCTTCGAGGATCGGATCGTATGCCATACGCCTAACCTCCTAATGGTATTTCTTTTATTTTTTCACCTGTAAATATACTGTATTGAATTATTACATTTTTTTCTGGGTCTCTTTCAAACATACTGTTTTCTTGATCAGGTCTGAAATAAAGAGTGCCTGGTAACATTTCATCAAAAGCAAATGACACTTTTGTTCCGCTAACACTATGCGGGAATATTTGTTTATTTTTACCTTTAAAAACTTCTATAGTATCTAAATTTTTACTATCTTTAGCTATAAATCTTGCCATCTGTCTAGGGTAGATTTGTTTAATATCTTTTCTAAAACCTTTAGTATCTTTTGTAAATTCTTTAATTAATTCAAACTCTTGTCTATTTGGTGAAAATTCTTTTTGAAACTTACCTTGAGCTTTTGCTTTTTCTATAGCTTGTTGACCTTTAATACCTAATATAGCGCTTTGTAAACCAAATTGTTTTTCTTGCGCAGCTTTTTTATCTAGTGCTGCAAAAAGATTTTGTGTTGGTTTTTCTGTTGCACCAAGTATCTCTGCTAATTTACTTCCTCTATCAGCTCCTACACCGCCTACTAAACCTTGACCTGTTTCAATTAAAAATCTTGCTAAAGGATCTGCACCTCCAGTTCCTGCTGTAGCAGCTCTCATAACATTTTTGTACTCTTCTACTCTTTCACCTAAGTTATAATTTTGTCTAGGCTTGATACCGGTCATGATACCCTCCATAACTTCTCCGCCTTTTCTAAACATTGGTCTTTTTAATATTCTGCTCATTAAAATTTAAGTTGTATTGGTTGTTGTGCTGGCGGATTAATTAATCTGTATATACCTGCCAACGTTGATGCAGTTCCAAGTCCTGTAGCTAATGGTGATGGTGTAGCTGCTGGTGGTAAAATGTTTTCTCTACCAGGATATCCTGCAATTAATTGTGTAACACCAGAACCAAATGCTTGCGCTGCTTCTAGTGGTTGTAAAGCTTGTCTTGATAATAATTGTTGTTGAGCTGTTAAACCTTGTTGTGCTCTCGCCGCTTGTTGTGCACCTAAACCTGTTAATGCTGAAATCTGTTGACCTAATAATGCAGGTGATTGTTGTGCTAAAGTTAAATTTCTATTAAAATCTGCAGCAGCTAAATTCTGTGCTTGTGCAAAACCTTGTCCTAATAATTGTGCTTGTAATGCTGCTCTGTTTCTATCACTTGCAGATTGATATTCCGCTCTTTGTACACCTTCTCTACCACCACCAAATGCACCTGCTGCAACAGCTTGAGCGGACAATGCAGGTAAACCTTTTGCAGCCTGTACATCAAATTCTCTTAATGTTGTATCAATAACATCTTGTTGATACGGAGACATATAAGCTTGATAAGCTGTAGGTCCTGTTAATCCTTCTGCTTTTGTTAAGAAAGGTTGAAAAGCACCAAGCCCACCCGCTAGACTTTCCGCTTGCGTTGTTAACGCACCAGGTCCTGCAACAAACTGTGGACCCATAATAGTAGAAAGATCTGTGGTTTTAAATGTACCTATCGCTTTTGTAAGATCGTCTAAATATGTTTTTGCACCAGCTTCTATAAACTCTGCCGGGGCTGTTCTTACTACTTCTGCCATTATACTTTTCCTCCTGCTTCTAACATCTTCATTTGATCGTACATTCTTTGTGCTCCTAAGTTTACGTCACCACCGCCCATACCTCTTACGGCATCAGCTGTCATGACAAACTCATTGTTAGATAACATAGCTGGAATGTCGTCTTCTTTTTCTTTTATACCAACTGGTTGTATAAATCCACCAGTTTCTCTTAGATCTAGTTCTTTTACACCAGCTTGGTTTTGTCTTATAGGTAGACCCTCGATGCCCGCCGCTTGCATAGCATTCATGCTTGCAGTATCTCCTTTAGCTTTCATCGTTCTACCAGAGCCTAAAATTCCTTTTGGCATTACTTGAGATTTTGGCACTGGCACTAATTTTGGTTTACCATCTGGTCCCGTTTCTATAATTATAACCATTTCTTCATCGTCAAATTTATCTAATATTGAAGGTGCTCCTTGCGTATCTTCCATTGGAATGTCTATTGTTTCATCTGTTAAACTCATTAATCTTTGTTCTGTAGTTGATGGATTTTTTGTCCCTTCGTCAAAACCCATTCTTCCGCCTAAAGCTGCGACGCCTCTTGTTTCTTCAATTCTTTTGCTGCCCATTTCTGGAACTACTTCTTGTAAAAATTCATCAAACTCCATTGTTGGAGGTATAAGACCTTTTCTTTTCATCTCTAGATATGAATCGTAAGTATCTGACATTGCTTCGTCATAACCATAACTTGCCGTTTTTATTGGAATGTCTTCTTCGATTCCAAAGTCTCCTGGTTTAGGTCCAAAAGGATTTACAGGTTGTGTTGGGTCTGGTGGTAATACTGGACCTTCAGCAAAACCTACTCTACCACCTACAGCATACTCAGATGTGTTTGTTGTAACAAATTCTCTAACTTGTGCTTCATACTCTTCTGAATTAGTATCTGCAGTTGGTGGATTTAAATTTCTATAATATAGTTCTAAATATTTTGATGGATTTCTAGCTAATTCTTCTTCAGCTTGTTCTGGTGGCATACCAAGTGTTTTTGTTAAGAAACCAGATACCACACCTAACGTTGCTAGTTTACCTAAGCTGCCCATTCCTTTACTAGTTCCGCCCATACCTAAAATTTTACCTAATCCACTTGTCGCAAAAGTATCTCTTCCAAGTCCTTCTGTTAAAGGTGAGCCTACAAAAAAATCTCCTAGTTTAGATTTTGCTGCTATTCCTGCTGCTTTTAATCCTGCTATACCAGGACCAAACTGAGCTTTAATTCCAATACCTGGAGCATAGTAAGCACCTGCAGCTAACAATGCAGCTTTACCAAGATCAGACTTTGCAATCTTCTTTACTGTCTTACCAACTTTTTTAACGGCTTTTTTAATACCACCTAATATAGCTGGTTCTCTAGGCACAACATTCATGATGCCACCACCCATTCTTAATTGTCTCTCCATCTGTCCTCTTGATATCGTCATAATTTAGCTAAATTGTTATTGGCAGGCTTTTTATCCTGTAACGTCCTTTTTACTTGGTTTTTGGAAATAAATCAAGGCTAGGCATTATGACTGTCACGTCTCTCTTAATGTCCTCTTCTGGCACCCCTTTTGCCTTCCAATCATCCTCATCTTTATAGACTTCGCCAGTCTTTTTGTTGCTTATTTTCTCTATTATATCTTTTGGTTTTATTAACATTACGTTGTTACCTCTCTTGGCTGTATCTGTAATATAGAAGCTACGACGTGCAGCTCATTCGCGTCACTAGCTTGTACCTTTAATACTTCACTCTCTTCTACAACAAGAGGGTGTGTTAAAAGTTCGGTTGTCGTATTAGTCGCTATAGTCTTGGTTTTAAATAAACTAAACACGTTACCAGAGCTATCTGTTAAAGTAACGTCTAGATTACACCCAGAACCAGAATCGTTAGATACTAATATAGATTTTACCAAAGCAACATTAGCACTTGGAGTTGTATATAACGTTGTGTTGTCTGTTGATGTTAAATCTAATTTTGCGTTTACGAAACTATTTGCCATTAATTTAAAAAGAAGTTTTGTGCGTCTACTTCATCCTTTAGTTCTTGTTGATACGTTGTATTTAATTTTTGTACTATACTGTCAAGATCTCTAACCTGTGCATCAGCAACATCTTGACTATATTCTTTAGCGGGTCTTGTTAATATCTGTACTATCTTTGCCATTATCTTCTACCGTCTGGTTGTATGTCTAATCTAAATCCACCCAACTTCCAATTTTGCTGTGCAGCTGTATTTGCTATTTTTAAAGATACAGCTCTGGCTCTAGCTCTAGTATCAACTTTAGTTGTTGATGACGTTACAGTAAACGGACCAAGTGCAGAACTTGCTTGTGAATCATTAGAGTAGTTTCTTAATTGTAATGTAATCTGTGTGTTACCAGTTTGAGATACAAAGTCTGGTATAAATCTTCTTATCTTTGCAAAGAACTCACCATCACCACCTTGACTTATATCAAAGTCTCCAGACTCAATATTAGAAGTTATCGCTGTTGTGGCTGTGGTTGTTACTTGATCTGTGCCAGTTTCATGCTCGTAATAGATAGTGCATCCATCTGTATTACCAACAACGTCATAAGAATTGTTAGAATCAGCATCATAATCTGTAGCGTGTGGTTTACCAAATACAGCAGAGTCTTGCCAGGTTGTTCTGTCTAATGTGCTTGTGGTCCAAACGGGTCTTTGAGGTGTAGACTCAATGTAATTATAAGTTACACATCTATCAATTACTGTTGCACCAGAAGAACAATAGAACCAATTAATCTCACCAAACAAGTTATTTAATCCTGCATTGATAAGTTGATTAGCTGTAGTGTTTAAATCATTGAAAACAAAATCTTCTACTAAACATGGTATTGATTGTAAGGCACCTGCATATTTAAAGAAACCGTTTTCTGAAAACCAGTATGCAGCGCCATCTACTTCTACCGCAGCGTTCTGACCTATCAATCCACAGTTTGTACCTACTTGTGCAAAACCAAATGTAAACGGTGGACCAATAAATCTTTGTGTAAATAAAGCAGTGTCAGTCCAAACGTAAATTGCATCTCTACCTCTAACGGCTCCCATAATTCTAGACCCGTCCGCTAATCTCTGTGTGCCAGCTGTATTGGTTGCTGTAGGTGTATACGTGTTGATGTCTTCTTGGTTAGAAAATCTTATAAACATTTCATCTTGTGTGCTTGGTGTCCCAATCGTAGTTTCTGTTCCAAAAAATACTAAGTGCCTGTCAGGTGTAGATACAATCATATCTCTTGATGCAGTTGGAGCACCACTAATAATTGTTGCTCTTGTTGCTGTTGCGTTTGATGCGTTTGAGTCCCACTCAAAAACTTGTCCGTTGTGTATCAATGCAATAATTTTACCACCAAAGTTATCTATCGACCAAAGACCTGGATCGATTACTAGATCTCCTGATGCGGCTTCACCCCATGCCACAAAGTCAGACGTGTTTGTAACTGTTGCACCATCAGAGTGAGATGCTGCTGTTGTGCCTCTCGCTCCTCGCGTCACGCCTGTTAGTGTGTTGCCTGAGATTCCAGTATAAGATATTTCTTCTGAATCTATCTGTATGTGGTTTGTACCTGTTGAAGGAAAGTTAACAACGCTTGTTAAAACAATCGTTGTTGTAGAAGCATCGATTGCTCCATTTAAAGTTGTTGTAAGTGCGTTAGCGACTGTACCACCAAAAGTTGCTAGACCCCAACCAAATCCTGGCAGCTGTTCTGCTGGTCCAACTGAATAATAAGATTGAACTCTAATACCACCAGATGTTGTTGCACCAGATCCTGTTTCGTTGGATGGCATTGTAATTGTTATTGTTACGTTTGTTGGTGTTGACGTAACCATAAATGTTTTATCATCAAAATCTGAAGCTCCAAAATTAGATCCTGTAATTGTACTAAAATTATCTAGTAAAACTATGTCTCCGGGAGCTAGACCATGACCACTACTAAAAGTTATTGTAACTACAGCTGACCCATTGGTTGTAGTAAAAGCGCTGGTAAGTGTGTTTGTTTCTCTAATAGGGTGTATGTCATAAAACACACCACCTGAATAAGCGTATAAAATTCTGTTTGTTCCTATGATAGAATACTTTTGACCGCTTCTATTTACAATATGGTGCATAGCTCTAGCAGCACCTGTTATTTTGTTGTTACCTAATTGTTGCCAACCACCTATTTTTTCAGGTGTGCCATATCTAAATCTAACGTTATCACCATTTACCCATTGGCCTTCAGCTTGAGTATCCGTAATCTGTTTATTGAATCCAGGTAAGAACTGTACTTTTTGTAATGCCATAATCTACCATTATATTTATTTTTGCTCAAAAATCTAGTAGTCCTTTTGTTCAAAAAGATTAAAAGCTATAGCATATTTTTCTGTTTTTTGCTTGTTGAGATTTGTGTAGTGATCTAAAAAAGCACTAAACATTACTAGTTTATTTTTTTTAGGCTCCACCTCTATCTTCAACTCAGGAAAATATAAGGTCTGATCATTATCATTTAAATAATAAACTCCAGAAATTATAGCTGCTCCATGTGAATGACGATTAGTTTTATCTCTAAATCCTGTTTTGATACCCCAAGCCTCTTTTAAAAGATATGGGGGTAAAGAAGGGCCATGCTCATCTAAATAGTCTATCCCCTCTTGAACTATATCAATAAAGTTAGAGTCTTTAGCAAACCAATACCAAGACGTCATCTTACCTTTGACGTTTGTTTTGTAATTTCTATTATGTTCTGACTCAATACCTTTATCGATACCTTTTATGAAATAATTTAAGTGTGGTGTTTTTACTTCACACTCTATAAAAAAACATGGTTTTTTAACCTCCTTTTGAATATCCTTAATTATTTTCATTTTAAAAAAACTTTTATGTTGAAGGACAAACTTAGTCTATTTGATTTACTATTATTTCTTGTTACTGCATGAATTATTCCAGCTGGAAATAAAAGAAGTAAACCATCCACTGGATCTATTCTTACTGACTGCCTGTTAAATATATTGTCCTCTCTATCAAGATGAAATATATTACTAGCTCCGCAACTTATATCCGGATTCATAAGCTGTATGTAACCAGAGTTTTTAGGTACCTTCATATAATATACCCCAACAAAATCTAATGCATCATGCATATGGTGGTGCTGTCTATTATAATCATTTGGTCCGTTAACATTAAACCACATGTTTTGTATTGTTACATCTTGTGTGTATTTTACTTTATACTCTTTTACATGATCGTGTATTTTAGGAAATACATAATTAAGAAACTCTGAAACTACAGGTGTAGATAAATCTACAGAAGGACTTTGCCATCCACCTTCGTTTGATATGATATTACCTTTTACTGTTTTTTTCATGTCCATTGTAAATTTAATAAGTTTATCGTTAAGTTTTTTATTCTTAAATATATAGTTGGTCATGGGTATAGCAAAGATTGTTTCTATCATTGAACCTCCACGTAAGAATCAGCGTCACCTAATTTACCAATTGGAAACAAATTAAAAGCAACACAATATCTAGTTTTGTTAGATAAGTGTTCTCCGATGCAGTGGTATAAATCACTCGGAAAAAAAATAACAGTATCACTCTGAGGAGTGACTTTAATCTCTGATGAATTGTTTATATTATTTTCAATAGTTTCAAGATTAAAACTTACATTATCATCATGATGAAAAAGTAAAGGTGCAGAGTCTTCATCGACAATAGGATAATAAACACCACTATACATAGAGTTCTTATGATTGTGATACATAGACTGTTGTTTTTTATTTGTCTTACTTATCCAAGAAGTTGTAATCTTAAAATTATTTTTATAACCCATAATATTTTTTTTAAAATCAACAAACTTTGAGTAAAGTTTAGTTTTTAATTTTGGTAGTTTATCTAAAACGTTTTTATCTTTTGAGGCGTAAGTTAGATTAGATTTAGAGTGTGGTGTATTTTGATAACTTTTAAAAGTTTTTATACTACTTATAACTTTAATTATTTCATCTATTTGTTTTTTAGAATTATTAAGATGACCTATAAAGATAGTTTTAGGAAATAAAGATAAAGCTAGATCTTTCATTTTTCTAATATAATGTTCCATTCTAATTTTTCTATAAGATCTTCAATGTGAACTTCTCTTAATTTATTAGCTATAATATATTTATGAAGTTCTTCAATATCTACAATAATCCACTGGGTTAATGTTTCAACAACTGTTTTATTAGCTGTGGTAGTTGTACGGCCTCTTTTAGCTGTTCTACCATCTTTTTGTTTTCTTAATGGTCTAACATCAAATCTTAAAACTTCGTTTGATCTATCTTTTAATATACCAGAAACATCCCAAAGTTCGTTTTTACTAACATCTTTACTTGGCCATGTAACATTAGTTAAATGATTTTTAGCAAAACTTTTAACACTCATTGTATGATATCGATCCTTTCAATTTATTCTGATCCCATTCTACAGGATGTGTCCAAGAAGACAAGGAGTATTTAGTTCCAGATATTAATGGGTAAGCCACGTGTGGATGAGTAACTTGTGATGGCCAAACAAAACACCATCCTTTTGGAATATCTTTGTTAGTCCATTTCTGTCTAGGAAACTCTACATGACACCCTGTAAATTCTGTGTTTAGTTTTACGTTTAAAGTAAACTTACTTGTATCGTTGTGTAGTTTTACATTCTGTCCTTTACGATGATATTTTATAACCATCGGAGTAAACCAACCCGTTATATAGCTACCAGGAAACTGAGAGAATAAAAGAGGTGCTATTTTTTCTTTGTATTGTGTACAAAAGTTTTTAAATAAATCTTTGTGTATTTGATTAAAAAACAAAGTGTCCCAAGGGCAGTCTCCTGTTTCACCCTCTGTTTGATTGTACACTATGTAAGGTGAAAATTCTTTTTTCTTTTCTTCACATACATTTACTAATTCATCACAAAACTTTTCAGTGTAAAAAGGTGTAATCAAAATATCTTTTACAAATTTAAATTTCTTACCACAATCAGGATGTGCAGCTTGATTTAAATTCATTCAGAACCTTTTCTTGTGCTCAACGGGGTAGCTAGGTAAGATCTCATATCATAAGGTAAAGCTTTCTCATTAATTTCATTATAATGTAAAAAACATTGCACACACTCTTTACCATTAAATTCATTTCTCCAATGCTCTATCTCACATCCTTTGTAAACTGCTAGGTCTCCTGGATTAAGATTAAGTTCTATACCATCCATATAAATAGGCCACTTGTCTCCACCTAAAGCAAGAGTTATAGAATACTCACAAGAGTGTCTGTCTTTGTGTGGCCAAAGTATATCTCCTTTTTTATATACCCTTGCATACGTATATGTAGGCACAAGTTTTTTCTTAGTTGTCTTTTCTATAATTGGTTTTAGGACAAGAGATAAAGTTTCCATAGTGCTGTCTGAATAAATACTAAAACTATCTTTAATCTGGCCATCGCCTATCGTACCATAGTTACGATCTTCAGCTTCTTTACAGCCGTCCTTTATCATTCTTTCTAATGCTTCTTTTCTAACTTTCAAAGCACTGTAACAGAAAGATGTTAATTCTTTTGAAAGTGCTTTTCTTACTATCTGATATCCTGTTTTCTTAAACATAATTAATATTCACATTTACTCTTACATCTTCATCTGTACAAGTTGTGCTCTTATGGTGTTTAGATGAATCAAAAAATAAAGCTCTATTTGCTACGCTTTCTATCTTTGTGCCATCTTCTAAAATAGTAAAACCATTATTTGTGTTTACATAAAATAAAAAACCTTTGTGTGGAAAAGGCATATCTGTATGTGGATTATGTTCAAATAATTTTTCAGTCTTAGTGTAAAGATTACATTTAATTCTTAACAAAGAATAAAATTTTATTTTAGCCAATAAGGGTCTAGCCACTTTATCAAAGTGTTCTTGTGAACTTAATACTAAGTCTTTACCATAGAGAAAGTGATAGAAACAAAACATATCAGACTCATCGTAAGCTACGCCTTTTCTAAAAAAGTATGGAAGTTTACGGATGACATAGTCTTGATAGTCTTTAAATTCTTTTTTAGGTAAAAAATTATCTACAATTTTATAGTCTTTTGCCATTAACTTATATATACAAAATTTATAACAACTCTTCTAGATGCATCTGTACACGTAGTGCCTGTATGCAAAGTGTTTGATTTCAACACGACAAGTGAGTTTGCTTTACTTTGTATCTTCTTATCTCCAGCTCTTAGATAACCATTGTTATCATTTACAAACAACACAGCAGATGTAAATCTGTCATCAGCCATATCAGTGTGCTCACCCGTTTCTATAATTGTGTTTGTTTTAACATTAAGGTTTGCCTTTATTCTTTGTAAACTTTTTGGTTTTAATTTAACAACTAAAGGATTAATTAAATTGTAAAAGCTTCTTACTATATTGTCTGCATAAAAAATATGTATGAACTGACTTACTGATGGTGCTGGGGGTGTAATACTTGTTTCATTATAGTGCCAAGGAAAATCTGGCGATAACATGACACTTTGTATATTATCAAAAGTTTGTTGGTCTAAAAAATTATCTACCACTTTCATTATTTAAAACTCTTTCCAAGAAACCATTTTACCATAGAGTATCTAACTCCTTTTTTAACTGGCTCAACTTTATGATGAATAAAGGAAGGGAATACAACCACAGTGCCTTTCTGCTTAAGTTCCTTACATACAGTCTCTCTATTATTATAACCAAATTTAAAATCACCAGCTTCATATTTTGACTCATCGTTAAGAGATACACTTAAAGATATTTTTCTTGTAAGCCCTTTATAAACCCCTTGTTGATAGGGATCTAAATCTTGATCAACATGCCAATCATAATACTGGTCTTTATTGTAAATAGTAAATTGTGTGTCCTCAGAATTTTCTATATCAAAATTCCAACCTGCTCTTTGATTAGCGTCTTGCATGTAGAAAGTCAGAACAGACTTTAACCACTGATCATTTAAAAAACAGATATTAGAATCTCTTATTTTTAAATCAGTGACACCACCTTTTTGTGGGTCAACAAGACCAGTTTTAGTTTCTCGATTTTTAAGAACACTAGAGACTAAAGCATCACACAGCCAACCAGGTAAAGCATTCTTATAATACCAATAATAATATCTTAGATTCATTTCTTTATCTCTTCTTTTATCTCTGGAAAATATAATACATCTATATCAGATCTAGTAAAAACATCAATAGCTTCTTCTTGTGTTTCAACAATAGGTTCGTTAGATAAATTAAATGAAGTATTTAAAAGTATAGGTACGTTTGTTCTTTTATAAAATTTTTTTAGAATATCGTAAAGAACTTTGTTTTGTTTTTCATTAACAGTCTGTATTCTACAACTATTGTCTGCATGCACAACAGAGGGTATTAGATGTTTTTTATTTGGCAAACATTGCACACCATAAAGCATGTGTGGTGATTCTTTTAATCCTTGCATATCAAACCATTTGTGTGCCTCTTCTTCTAAAACAGAACAACCAAAGGGTCTAAACCATTCTCTCTTTTTTACTTTGTTCACAATGTCTTTTCCGTTTTTAACTCTTGGATCAAACAATAAACTTCTGTTGCCTAAAGCTCTTGGTCCTCCTTCTGCACGTCCTTGAAATAAAGCAACAATTTTTTTATTTAATAAATGATTAATTGTGTTTGGTTCACTCTTTAATATTTTTTTTAATTTAGGTTTAGGACCTAAATATATGTCATCAATTTTAACAAATTGTTTTGGATGGTTTTGTTGAAGATATAATAAAGCTGCACCAATACTATTACCTTCATCTCCACACATAGGATCAACGTAAAGATTGTGAGTATCTTTTATGTATTTTAAGACCTTGTAATTATTTAAAATATTAAGTGCTCCACCACCAGTTAATATTATATTTTTGTTTAAGTCTTTAAACTTATTTAATACCTCTTTAAATGTATTTTCAAATATACGTTGAACTTCAAAAGCTATAATTTTAGGTTCTGCTCTTATTTGATATTTATTATTTAAATCATATTGTGTGTGAAATAAATCTTTCTTATATAATAGATTTTTAACAATTCCATCACCACCACCGTAGGCTCGCAAGCCCATTGTTTTACCTTCGTTATCATTATCAAAACCTATGTGACCTGATACATGTGTATAAAGTGGGCACAGTGAATCATAAGAAGATACTTCAAATATTGTTTTAGAATTTAAAGATAAAGGTTCTGAGTTATGTAAAACTTTTTTGTTTTCACCTCCAGCCGGAGATAAAAGTTTTTTGTATTTACAATCAAAACCAAAAGGTTGTTTTGCTAAATAAACAGAAAGTGTTTCGTATGCATTTTGTCCGTTTTCTAAAGTATAGCTACTGCCTCTACCATCATAAACAAAAATCAAAGCGTCCTTAAATCCTGAACTATATAAAGCTTTGGCTGCATGAGTAACATGATGAGACTTATAGTAATGAAAACAATTACGTGTTTCAGTTAAATTTAATTTTTTTAACACACCAAATAATTCAGTATCACCTTCTGAATCATAACCAGTCATAATTACTTTATCTATTTTTATGTTTAATTTTTTTACTTGTTCTAAACATTTAATAGGAAAGAAACTGTCTCTTTTTACTCTAGATAATCTTTCTTCTTGATTATAATAAATTAATTCATGGTCATTAAATAACGCTACGGACGAGTTGTGATTTTTATTTATACCAAGAATATTCATTATAAATTAGAGTCAAAGTAATTAAAATTTATTACTATCCTCGTATCTGTGTCTGTTTGTGCGACCGCTTTATGTTCCATATTAGATGGAAAAATAATAAGTTTATTTTCAACACATTTTATTTTTTCTTTATTTTTAAAAACCGTACATCCATTATTTGTGTTGACATAAAAGATTGCTGTTTTATGTTTTGGTTTTTTAAATCCCCAATCATCACTATGATAAACAGATCTGAAAGATGTTCTTGCTAATAACAAATTAGCTCTGATATTAATAATAGCTAATGGTTTTAAAATATCTAATAAAGGTTTAATAATATGATAATAGTGAGGTGAGTTTATTCTATTTTTGTGAAAGAAAGAATGAAACAAATAAGAAGAATCAATATCATCTACTTGAGACGGAGAATAAAACCAAGGGAAATCAACTGAAGTAATTAAATTTTGCAAGGAGACAAAATCATCTTTACTTAAAATTTTGTTATATTTTTTTATATTATTCATAACCATACCACCCAGTTATAATGTATTTAGTTTCTTTCTGACTAATCACCCCACGGTGCATGTGTGTAAAATCTGTGGGCCATATTAAAGTTAATCCACATTTTGCATCGGTCTTTAATTTTTGATATTTAAACTCTGTGCCACCTTCGGCGACGTCGTTAAGGTAAGTCATGAAGACAAGACAACGTCCACCAAACCATCCAGTATTTCTTTCGCAATGCCATTCATAAAAACCATCNCCAGGTTTATATTTTTGTATGTTATATTTTTCAATCGTTGAATTAAAACTAGCGTACTCTTTACTTACTTCGGGATATCTTTCCATATATTTATCAAGACATTTTTGCAGCTCTTCATTATAGGCATCAAAGATAGAATCAAATCCATGAATAGACATATCAATACTTTTTTTAACTTTATGATCTACTTGTGTAGGTCTTGACCCACCTATCATACCTTTGATTTGTCTTTTTTTATTTTTTTCAAAGAACTTAATTAGATCTTCACAAATCTTTCTATCTATAATCCAACCACCAATGAAACTACCCAAAGGCGTTTTATATTCTTTCATGAAAATGTTTGTATATTAAAAAGACTAACTAATCAATACCCATGCAGAAGTATCAGGGTTCCAATAGAACTCTCTGTCATCTCCTGGGTATATAGAAGCACTAGGTGTAGATTCCCATCGTGTGCTTTTCCATACGTAAGGGTATAATATAGTTCCATCAACATATTCACCTGGATATGGTGGATATGCAATTGGGGGTTCCCACATAAATGAAGTAGGGTTTAAAGTCCAAGAATCATCCATTCCTACTGCTTCATCTTTTGGAAAATAAAAACCATCATTTACTGGATCATAGATTGCGCCTGGTCCAGCATAATTTTTTCTAAAAGCTTTTGATTGATCAGCAGATTCAGTTTTACTTCCATCAGCTGCTATAGTGTAGTGAATACCTTCTTGAGTGCCATAACTAGTTTGTTTCCAAATGCCACCACCAAATAAATTTTGACAGTATTGCTCTCCAGCTACAGAACCATTTTCACCAACTTCATTGTCGTCAACTACAACAGTTCTCTTAACTACATTGTTTTCATCTAATTCGCAAAAGTGTGCCATTAATCTACCTGCACCGTTCCTGACACTGTAAATGTCGCTAACTTATCTCCTCCTGGGTGTGTAGATGTAGAATTTGTCCCTGGAGTTACAGTGAATGTTGCACTTGAAGGTGCTCTTAAAACAATTTTCCCAGATCCGCCGTTTCCACCGGACGCCCCGCCCTGGTTTCCGCCGCCGCCAGATCCGCCGCCTGTATTTGCTTGAGCTGATCCTGAAGGTTGAGCTAGGTTTCCTCCGCTAGTTGACCCGCCGCCCCCGCCGGATCCGCCTTGGCCGGTCGGAATATAAGCCCCGCCGCCCCCGCCGCCAGCAAATTGAGTATCGCCGCCGCCAGTAATATCTGCATCAGGTGCAGCTTGACCGCCAGCTCCTCCTTTACCTTGAGGTTGTCCTGGTTGTCCAGCATTTAAAGCTCCGCCACCGGCACCGTTATAACTTGTGCCTCCAATATTTCCTTCAGGTGGAGTATAGCCACCAGCGTTTCCAGCTGAGCCCGGGCCACCGCCACCGGATCCTCCGGGTTGTGCTGACATTGTTTGGCCACCGTACCCAGCTCCGCCGCCAGTTGCTTCGATAATGCCTTGAATTCCTGAATCAGATCCTGAAGCGTTAGGTTGCCCTCCGGGTCCTCCGCCACCGACCGTCACTGTGTAAGGTGTACCGCCGTCTACTGTAATTTCACTTTGAGAAGATAAAGGTGTTGAACCAAAAGATAAACGGAACCCGCCAGCTCCACCGCCTCCGGCCAAATCTTTTCCGCCGGATCCCCCACCAGCTACAATCATGTAGTGTAGGTCAAATGTTTTTGCGCCTTGTCTTTGTCCAAATCCGCTTGCTGATGCGGCACCTCTTGAAGCTATAATTGGCATCTTTCTTCTCCTCCTAATCTTACGCGAACTGCGTTTGAGAAGCGAACGCTGTAAAAGCGGCGTCGCCAGTTTTAATCACAGTGTACGTATAAATATCAACGGAGTTAGCATTACCAGCTGAAGGTGCAGATCCACCTTGATACTCTGGTGTTACGCTTGATCCATCGATTTGAAAAGCTGATTGATAGTATGGTGTGCCTGTGTTTGTCGCTAAGAAAGCAACAGTAAGAGACTCACCTGTATCCATAATTGCGTTTAAAGTTGTTGAACCATCACCTCTAAGGTTAATTGTAAAGTTACCTGTAGCTGCAGATGTGTAGTATAAAACTGCTTGAGTTTTAACATCATAGTTAATTGTTCCAGTTGCTGCTGTTGCAGATACTGTAGCTTTTTCAGTTAAGTTCTGAATAGCACCGCCACCATTAAATGTAACTCTACCTGTTCCTTTCGGAGTAAAGTTTAAATCAACGTTACTGTCACCACCAGTTGCAGATATATCAGGTGCATTACCTGTTGCTGCGTTTGTTACATCGATTTGGTTTACTGCTGATGATGTTGTTTGAAAAATAATTTGTTCGTTTCCATTTTCGTCTCCGATAAAGTGTGCATCATCAACTAAAATGTTTTGTGAATTAGTGTCTAAGTTACCACCTAATTGAGGTGAAGTATCTTCAACAACTGATTTAATACCTGTGTTAATTGTTACAATGTTAGGGTTAGTTCCATCATCTGCCGCTGCAAAAATTACAGCATCGCTTTTATCTGTTGCAGAAAATGTAAACGAATCACCTGATCCAGATACATATTTAAACTGTACTGTGTATGCACCTGATGTTGAATTTCTTAAAAAGTAAAAAGTTTGTACATCTAAAGGAATTGTAACAACTTGGTTTCCTGTAATTGTACCTGTGAACTCAATCATTCTGTGAGATAAAGTTGCTCCAGTTGATCCATCAGATACTGATAATGTTGTAGTCTGTGCACCACCTGCTATTGATTGTTGTGTAAATCCGCCAGAAATTTGTTCGATTATTTGTAAATTGGTATTAGTTTTAGTTCCCCACGTTCCCGCGTTTTCACCGGTTGCCTGAAGCTCTACTCCTAAAGGTGTATATGTTGAAGCCATTTTTTATCTCCTAATTTTGCTTACGCAACATCTGTATAGCTAGTATTTGAACCTGTGTCAATACTTTGATACGCTTGAATTCCAAAGCCTGAAGCAGTTCCAAAAGCAGCTACATTTGACGTCGCTGATTGTCCAGTTAAAGCTAAATCTAAGCTTGTTATAACTGTTGGTGACCCTATACTAAACGTTGCAGACAATCCAGTCAAGCCCATAATATCAGCAGGTGCTAAAGAACCTACGCTGGAAGTTACTGATACTCCAGTTGGTATTACTATAGGATTTGAGTTTTCGTCTGTTGATCCTAAAGAAACAGTCGCAGAAACACCCGTTATATCATAAGCTGTTTCTATAACTACTGATCCTACAGAAGAGGTTGCAGATTGACCTGTTGGTGATATTACGTCTGCTGCATCAACTGATCCTACAGAAGAAGTTGCAGAAACTCCTGTTAAACTAAATGTAGCATCAATTTGTAAACTTAAAGTTCCAACAGAACCTGTTGCAGAAACTCCTGTTGGTCCCATTACACTTGCAACATCGTCTAATGCAAATAAATTCCAAGAATTATTACCCCAACCTTTTGCACCCCAAGAATTATTACCTAAAGCACTTTCTAATCCAAAACCTGTTAATTCTGCGTGAGCATCATTTGATTCACCCCAAAGTTCTTCGCCCCAACCATCACGTCCCCAACCAGTTTCGTTATATACTTCTGTTAGTGCACCAACACTTGCTGTTAATGATAAACCTGTTAATTCTACACCTTGATCGTTTACTGCTCCCCACTCTCCTGTACTCCATGATTGACCGCCCCATCCTGTTTGAGGGACACCCATATTAGTTCCATCACCAACAGATGCAGTTAAGCCAAATCCAGTTAAGTTTGCTATAGGGTCATTACTATCTCCGTATGGTCCATCATTCCAAGTATTTCTACTCCAACCAGTATTCGCAAAAGATAATAATCCGTCTGCGTTTAAAGATGCTGTTAATCCAAAACCTGTTAATTCTGCACTATTGTCATTAACTTGACCCCACTCACCAGTACTCCAACTAGTTCCACCCCATCCAGTTTGAGGCACACCCATGTTTGTGCCATCTCCTACGGAAGAAGTTGCTGATTGTCCTGTGATTGAAACTGTAACAGTGTCTTGAGCGCCCCAAGAGTTTTGATCCCAAGTTAACATACTCCAAGTGTTTGAAGTTGGAGTGTTTGCTTGTCCACCCATTCCAGAGTGATTTGTGCAATAGTAATATAAAGTTGGAGCAGAAGTGGCTACAGTGATTTGTGTGTAAGCTCCAGAATTTCCTGGTGTTCCATTTGTAGTTACACCGGTAGTGTATTCAGAACCACCACTGTGTGTTCCATTATCTGTTGTAGAAAATCTTAATGGATGTGCACTGTTTGAAGAATCAGATTGATCAAATTTATAAGTATAACCTTCAGCTAAATTAACTGTAGCTGTTTGTACGCCATCAATAAAATATTTATTACCGGAGCCGGTAGAGACTACCGTTACTGTAAAGGTTCGAGTAACGGACATCCGTTAACCCTCCTTACGCTATTCTGATGATCGCGTTTGATGCGTCTGCTGTTGGAAACTGAATTGTAAAAGTACCACTCGTTACAGTTTTGTCAGAACCAAAATCGATTGCACAAACTGCTGGATCACCTGTTGCTGAGTCGTTGAAAATTAAACATCCTCTTGCTGTGAAAGAAGCAGATGTAAAACTTGTGTCAGCAAAGTCGCAAACAGCCGTTGATGAATCTAAAGTTGGAGTAACACTTGTAAGCGCATTTCCTTTTGCAGTGTATCCAGAACCAGAAACTTCGTTAGAAGTTGTGTACGCTGTCGTACTAGCACCTAAAGATGCATCACTTGTGTACAATGCTAAGTTAAATGTGTTTCCACTTGATGCAGTGAAATTGTGAGTGCCTGTTAAAATTTCAGTTTTGAAACTATTACAGATTGCTGATGTTATTGCCATAATTAACTCCTAATTTTTACGGGTTTGTTGATGGTATTGTTAATCTAACAGTGCCATCTGTGTAGTCATCTCTTCTTCTTCTGCCGATCTGCTCTACACCAAACTTGTCTACCTCTTGTTTATACTTTTGTTCATATAATGTCAACATATCTTGAGGACCTTTTAAAAAAGCATATGTCTCTGCCAGACAGCAGTATAATAGCCCATTAGGGAAGTTTAGACTGATATAGTTTGTAGTATTATCAGAGGCTAAAGTAGCTGGCATTTTGTTGAAATGAACCCTAAATTTGTACGTAGTATCAGGCACAGGGGCAAACATTATTCTGCCTGAATTTGTATCTCCGTCTCCAGTAGCTCCTCCAAACATAGCATAATATTTAGGTTGACCTCTTTTTGCTGTCTCTGTTGATGGCACATATTCTTGTAAATATGTAACATCTTTTTTTTCTAAGAATCTATTAGCTCCTGTTATGGCTGAAGTTGAGTCATAAACTTGTATGGCTCTGATAAATAAACATCCACCTGGAGCATTTATTGTTTCTTGACCTGTAACTAAATTACCTGATTGTTGTTTTCTATCTGCATCAATAGGAACATCTCTCATTATTCTATATTGAGCATTTAGAATAATATTTTCTAATTGATCAGCAGATAAAACATTAGAGTCTACTTCTGTGTAGTTTCTAATTTGTGTAATTAATCCTGAATAACTTAGTCCTGCCATTATGGTGTTAATGTTACCGGCCCTGCCGTTACAAACATTCCTCCTGCTCTTTCAGTCACAGTAGGAGTTGATCCTAATGTGAACGTATAATTATTTGTTCCTGTTACAGTTATACTAAATCCTGAAGAATTTTCAAACACTGTAAATGCTACACCTCCAGGTGATCCATCTACATTTCTAAATACCACGGTATCAGACGTAGATCTGCCATGACTCGGCTCTGTAACTGTAATTGTTGTACTTCCAGATGTGATATTAAAAGGATTGCCTGGTAACATATTTTGTGTTGCAGGTTCTGTTCTATCAGGTTTTGCCATTGGTAAACCTTCAGGATCAGCCCCATGAGCTCTTGGCTCTAATTGTGGTTGTTTTGGTTCAAATTCTGATATGTGTACTCTAGAACCATTCCATTCTTTGACCATTTCTTTGTATGGAAACTCCATGCCAGAACGATCTGATATAAATTTAGCGTGTTTACCTTTTGCAAAATTAGACATTTGGATAATAAGTTTTAGGGGTTATGTATGAACTTGAAGAAGAACCATCTTCAGCTAATGCTCTTTGTAATTCATCTTCATATAATAGTTTCATTTGTTGTGTCATTTCAGGCTTAAATTTTTGTGATAAGTAATAAGCTAAACCTGATGCCATACAAGGAACAAATCTGTATGGGACATCTGTTGCGTTAGTATAATCACCAACGTCTTGTATTCTTTTTACATAATAATAATTAATTGTGTTACCTGCTTCAGATGAACCTGGTGTTAAATATAGAGTGATTGTAACTTTATCTATAAATCTTTGTACAAAATATTGTGATGGTTGACCTGTTGATGTTTTATTAGAAAGAGCTTGATACGTAGATCTGTTTATTTTTGTAAGAGGTGAATCAACACTTGAAGAGTTTCTGTAAACAGCTTCTAATACGTCGTCAACACCATACACAGCAGTAGCATCAGAAGTGCCATCACCTGTTGATCTAAACATAGTGTAGACCGCTTGACCACTAACTAATGTAATTGAGTTATTTGCTACTTCCCAATAGTGAAGTCCTCTATTACCCCACTCTTGAAACATAATATTAAGAGATCTTCTAGCTTGACGTAACTGATTACCAGAAACACCTTGCAATCCAATTCTCTCATATGCTTCTTCGATTATCTCATCGATAGCAAATGTTTTATCAAACGTTGTTGTACCCGAAGTAGTGTTAGCCATCTAACCTCCTACTTGTCTATCATTAACGTCGCCGCTTCAATATTTGTAATAGTAGAAACTTTCATTCCACCTGGAAAAACAACTCCATCTTCTGGAATATTGAACGCAAAGACATCACCATTTGGACAATCTCCTTGAAACAAAGTTGTACTATCNCTGTTNTCTTGTAAGACTATAGTTCCGGCTCCACCAGCATCAGAAGCAAGAATTAATCCTCTTAATCTTGTTCTTCCTGCAAAGACTGNACCAGTTGCTGTAACTCTTACNGCTTTTACATCACTCTTCATATTTTATCTCCTTATTGGTGTGGGTGAGTATNGAGATCAAAAAGTCTCNAAGTTTCCCACCCACATAATTATTAACTTACTGCTGCACTAAATGGTGTAGCTGCATCNCCAGTACCACCAGTGTNGACTTGTACGCCCCATCTGTTTGCACCGATTGCTTTGCAAGTTATGATTGTTCCAGCTAATCCGCCAGTCGTACTACCGTTTAAAGTAATAGTGTCAGACGCAGCTGCAGTCATAAAACCTTCAGCATTATCGTTAGTATCCGTGTCAACAATAACTGCGTTACCAGTCATCGTGTCATTAGCGTTAGCAACTTGTAATATGAAGCTGCCTGTTTTAGTTGTTCCAATGTATATTTCAAAAGAAGCACCTAAATTGTTCGCTGAGTTTGGATCATTACCCGGACCCGCAACACCTGAATCAGATGATGAGTTAATCGCAGGTAAAGTCAAAGTAGCTGCACCAGCAACGTTGTGGTACAACATTCTACCAGCATGTGTATCAACAGTTAAAGAAGTTGCACCAGCTCCGATTGATACAGAGTTTCCAGTTCCAACACCTTGAAATCCATTGATAGATTTTACTGGTCCTTGAAATGTAGTTTTTGCCATAATTATATCCTCCTAGTTTTCCGAATACTGTCTCTAGGCCGTCGACTATACGCGTCAGTATTCTAATTAATTGTATAGTAAGAATTTTATATATTAGNTTTTTANGAAGTGCAAGAGATCCTGTAGTGAAGTTACGTATTTCAACGATGTAGCTTTTGTTTACGTAGCTACNGAAACGCTGGGTGCAGCATCTTCGATTTTATTTGCAAGATTAGCTAATCTAGCCTCTTCCAACTTAATCTGATTAACAACTTCTCTTATCTTATTGTCAATCCGGACCATATCCAGAGTATATCTCTGATTATCCCGTTGCTGTACCGCCCACTCTGTCTCGAGACCTCTCTTCGCTTTGTATAGGTCTCTGATGTGCGTTTGCATTTATAACCTCCTCATAGGTTACCCATATTTTGGATTTACTAATAAATCCATCTTTCTCCCATTTTATATCATTTTTTCCTAGCTTGTCAACTAGTGCATTTTCAAAGGCTTGACTATTATCTTCAGACTCCACATTGAAGTCGCTATAGTAGCCATATGCTCTGATTTGTACACGGAAGTTTTTCATGGTTTGCCTGTCTTTCTTATCATAAAAAAAGGGGGCTATAAAGCCCCCTTTTAATTTAATTATCTAGTGATTACGCACCTGGTGAACCAAAGATACCTCTAGGGTCTGAGAATCCAAATGAATATCTCTCTCTAG
>FUFK010042832.1_pt1 | contig 28361 bp, 18 predicted proteins | sample 1021851 | NCBI WGS metagenome assembly FUFK01 (sample SAMEA51879418, study PRJEB19060) | metagenome
TCAATAAAACTTATAGTTTTACAGTCTTTTAACTCTTGTACCCAAGGTACTTGATTTGTTTTATTCCACTCAGCGTTAAACTGAATTACTTTTATTTGTCCAAAAGTCGTTACTGACATAAAAACAAATATTATTATTAAAACGTATTTCATCTTAGTTTGTCTATTTTTTCTTCAATACGTTTTATATCTTCTTTTATTTCTGCAACATCTTCTTGTGTAGACATAATTGTTTGTCTAACTAATTGATCTTTCATATCAAACTCCATACGTGTAACTTCTGGTGTTGACACTGGTAGTTCTTTTGCTTCTGCAATATCGGCTTGTAGTGTAAACCACATACCTATTAAAGCTGATAACCCAGCACCTATTGCTATTAATGTTTTTACGCTTATTTTAAAGCTAGTATCTTCATTTAATTCTTTTGCCATTTTAGTGAGTAGTTATAAGTTATAATATTACATAATTTACGCCAAACTTAAAGTCGTACCACTCTCTATTCCAATACTTATTGTATTTACCTTCAAAGAAATAACCTAAGTTTTTATTTACTTTTATACCGTATATTAGTCCACCGCTATAATCATACCACTGTTCACCGTCATTAAAGTTGTGATATGAGAACTCGTTACCACTATCATAATGATATGGCATTAAATTACCCCATGCATGTAACCATGTTTGTTTGTTGTATTTATAATAATCAAAACCAACTACAATAGAGTGTTGTATTATTCTATCAAGCTCGTTTCGTTTTTTCTCTGTATAATCAGATAATACTTGTGGTATTACTACAGCTTCCCATACTTCTGCGCTTGTAGCTACAACTTCACCGTTTGGATCTGTATATACTGAATTAGCTACATCTACATTATAACCTTCTTGTAAAGCTAAATACGTGTAGTGTAAATTACCGTTTGATAACATCCACTCATCTAACGGGTTATAACCATATGGCTCAGCTAGTCTATGCGCTAAACCTATATTCCAAGATAAGTTTTTGTGTTTTCTATATCTGTATCTCTCTGATGCTTCAAAGTATTCTACATCAGCAAAACCATCTTGTAAGTATTCTAGCTTTAAAGCAAAGAAGTTTATACAAACTTCGCTATCACAACCATCATCAGAACTCCAACGTACAAAATGATGTTGATCTGTATAGTCTACACCTTCTTGTCTTTTGTAATCTATTTCAATTAAATACTCTAAACCTCTAATTTTACCAACTGTAGCAGCGTCGCTATAGTTTGACTCAGTGCCATCATAAAANGTTTGTGCTTTNTTTTCATAACCAAATCTAGCTATTTTACGAAGNCCAACNGTTAAGTTGTAATCGTATGGCGTAGATATTGTGCTAGTTGATAAGCCATTATCTACAGAAAACACATCAACATCTGATAATGATGTACCACCATTTACCGCTGCGTAAAACGTAGAAAATTTTAACAATGACTGTAAATCTTGACCACAACAACTTTTTGGTGCTGCACAAGAAACTAAAGTTATTAAAAGTAGTATAATAAGTTTTTTCATTCTTTTATTTTAATTTTTATATCGTGTGGCGCTGTTTTTTGACCACCAAAATATGGGTATAAATAATATCTATCTATATAATCTAATCTTCTGTTTTGTTCTATATCTCTATCAACAATAAACTCTTTACCGTTTATAGTAAAAATATAATGTATTAATCTTTGCTCTATAGTAACATTATATATCTCATCAACTTCAACTTCCATTAAATCACCTGATTTATGTTGACCCCAAGTGTGCTTTAACCATCTAAACCACAGCTCACCAGCTCTTTCACCTTCAGTATAATATGACCAACCAAGTCTTATAGAAGCTTCTTGATGTATTTGACCAAAGTCACTAAAGCCGTATATTTTATTTACATCGTATTGATCTCTAGTATTACCACCAAAATCATATATCATTGACTCTGTAACTTTAACTAAAAAGTTTATTTTATAAGGCGCGTCATTATGTAAATATGTACCAGATCTATGCTCGCCTTTTTTTATTTTAAAAACTCTAAAACCGTCATCATCAATTTTTTCACAAGTTGTAAGCAAAACTATGCACAACAAAAATCTTTTCATCAGTTTCTAGTTCTAGTTCTAGTTCTAGTTCTAGTTCTAACTGTTTTATTATTATTTTTTATACGATCTTTAACTTGTTGTATTTCTTTATCTTCAATACCAAGCTCCCATTTACTCCAACCTAAAGCAAGAGCAAGTCTTTGCCACCAAGCGTTTTCACTGTCAATAGCAGATCTTACATTTTCAACTTTTCTATTTAATCTAGCAACAGGTATATTTGTTAAACCTTCAATTAAATTACCATAAGCATCCCACATAGGATTATCAATATCAAACGTGTCCATTTCAGGTATTACTTTTTTATTGTATTCCATAGTTTTTTCAAAACTATCTAACTTTCTAATTTTAATACCTATTGGTGGTGATAGTTGTAATAGCTCATCGCTTATAACACCTAACTGTTTACCCCAACCTTTTTCGTTTTGCTCTCCATATTTTATAACAGCATTTTTTAAAACAGATATAATAGCACCTCCAACACCAATACCTCTTAATATACTGTCTATACTACCGTTTAATAATCTTTGTTTTTTATTTTTAAAAAACTTTTCATTTCTTTCATCTTCGTCTTGATCATCTTCAAAAGCCATAGCAAACAAAGCACTTTGTAAAGAGTAAAATATAATATTTTGTACAGCGCCGTAGTATATTATTTTAGATATATTAGACATATCGCTTTGCACTTGTGTGTTGTATGGCGGTGTTTTTCTTCTATTAATTAAATCTAAGCCAGCTTTTTTCATTAATCTAACATACTGAGACGTTACGTTTTGAAAAGCTAATATCATACGACCAAGTACAGATGCTTGTTGTTGTGAAATCATATCAGGTCTAGCTGACTGCTGCGTTGCTTTCAGCTGTAGCTTGAAAATCTTCAAAAGCTTTTGTCTCTGCTTCTTTCTGTGATAAACCTTGTTTAATGTAAGTGTTTATTCTATTTCTATACATACTAGAACCACCTAAAGCTATAGCAAAACTATCAGCCATTTGCGTAGGTAAAAAACCTTTATTTAATATATAAGCTACAGCAGCTTTAACTGGGTTTTTAGCTTTTTTAACAGCGGCTAGCTATTTCAGCACCGTTAACATCAAAACCAACACCAGCTCTTCTTTGTTTTAAAAAGTCTGAATTAAATATAATAGCAAAGTCAGACCAAAACTGTTGTTGGTCTGCAAAAGCTTTAGCAGCTTTAAATATATTATTATCACCAAAGTTTATAAAGTTAACAGTAGATAAAGTCTGTAAAACAGCTGATCTTGCGTTAAAAAACATTGTGGCGCCAATGGAACCATTTAAATAGTCTAAAAAGTTATTTACCTGTCTATTACCACCTTGTTTTCTATTAGTACCTGTTTTAACTCTACTAAGCATATCTTGTAAAGCTTCTACAAAGTTATCTCCAAAAGCAGCTCTTATTTTGTTTATATTTTCTGGTGAAAATATTATGTCTGCATTTTCAATAAAATCTGTAAAAAACTTTGCTCTACCAACTCTACCTGTGGCATCTGCTAAATCTTGCTTTATACTACCAGCAATCCAATGTTCACCAGGCTCTACATAACCTTCTTCTATTTTAGATATTTGACCTACTTTATCAGCAAAAAGTTTTAATTCTTTATCTTGTTTTATTAAATCTACTAATCTTTTTTGATCTGTTTCTGATAAACCTGGTATTTTAAAACCAAACTTATCCCACAAATAAACTCTTACAGCATCATCATAAATAAAATCACCACCAGGCACATCTTTAACAAGTCTTTTACGTACATTTAACATTTGCTTGTTTAAGTTTCTAAAGTCATTAGCAATAGATTGTTTAGCCATGTTTAGCTCTCTATAAGCTCTATTCAAAGGTTTTATTAAAGTATCTTCAAAAAAGTCTCTATGTTTATTGCCTTTTTCACCTTTGCCTATAAAGTTATATAATAAGCCTACGAAGTCTTCGTGAGAAGGTGGTACAAAAAATCTAAATCTGCCTTTACCTTGACCACGTTTTCTACCTTTAGCATCAGAAAAACGTTTTTTAGAATCAATATTAGTAACATCTTCTAGTATATCGTTAAACTGATCGTTCATTGATTTACTAAATTTAACTTTAGCTTGTTGCACTTTTGACTTAACATCAAATTGTTCTAATATATTTTTTACAGCTTGCACGTTTTGTAATGCGTCATCAGCAAAATAAAAGTCATTAAAACCTTCACCAACTTTATCTGCAACCCACAAAGCTTTTGCTTCACTAGTACTATTACCTAAACCAGTGATATTTTCTATAGGTATATTTAAACCATTAGCTTTTAAAAAATCAAATATAGCTTGTTGAGCAGCAGGTGGTCTAGCTGTTAAAATAAACATATTTTTAGGCCCAAACTTTTTTTGTAGTTTTAATGCTTTTTGAAATAGTGGTGCTATTTTACCTTTTACAACTTTGTTAAATTCAGAAAAATCAAACTCATAACCTTTATCTAACAAGTCTTGGTATTGACTTGCATATTGCTCAGCGTTTAACGTGCCAGTTTCACCGTTTGGTCCTGTATATCTAACTAAAGACTGTGTAGTTGCTAGTGTGTCATCAAAATCTAATATAGTAATACCTTTAATATTTTCATTGTATGATAATGTAGCTCTAGACTTTGATACAGACTTGCTAAGTTTACTACCAATTTTACTTTCTGCGCTTTCAGTCAACACCTTTTCAACAGAATTTATAAACTTTTTGTTTATATTATTTTTTGTTATATCAACATTAGAAGGTACATAGTTATCAACATTAATTCTAGGTGCTATTCTAAAATTTATTTTTTTGTTTTTACCTATATCTGACATAAACTCTCCAACCAACTTAACTTTATTACCTTTTGTTAATTGTAAGTCTTGTATATCTAAATTTGAATCAGCTACAATATCACTTGTTAAAGCGTCAATATTTGCATTTGCTGTAACCATACGGTATATATTTCTACCTATAACAATAAAACCTTGTGGTGAGTTTTTATATTTACCACTAGCGTAAGCGGAAGATATATACTCTATGGGCACTTCTATTTCAGCTAAATAGTTTGATCTACCTGTTGTTTTTAACCAATTAGCTTGTTCTTCAGTAAGAGTAAAGTTTTTTACTTCACCAAGCTTTTTAGGTAAATCTTTTAAAAATTTTTTATAGTTTTTTTGTATTTGTTCACCAATAACATCATCAAATAAACTTTCATTTTCGTTAGCAGTTTCGTTTTTATTTGTATAGTTAATATCTAAATTATTATTTAAAAAAGTTAATAATTGAGAAACTCCTCTTGCTTTTTCTAATTTAGTTTCTACACCTAAAATAATACCTGGTAAAGACATGTATATGTCTCCTAATTTACCACCACCAACTACTTGTATTTTTAATGATTTAGCTATATCTTGAAGTAATTTTTTAATTTTATTTTCATGCGCTAAACCAAGATTTAGTTTATTATCTTTTATTATATTTCGTAATAACTCTGCTCTTAATTTTTTATCTTTAACAATAGAGCCATATTCGTTATTAATTATATACTTATAAACAATTCTAGCTACAGCATCTTTGTTTTCTTTAGAGTGTTGTCTAGGCCCTGGCATACTTTTAGATCTTTCTAAAGGTATATTTAACTTATATTTTACAGGTTCACCTTTATCATTTCTTTCAACAGTAACTATATTATTTAATAAAAGTTTATTTTTACTAACATCTTCAATTATATTTTCAATATTATATTGTAAATCTTCTACAACTTGATCACTGCTAATTGAAAACTTAACATCAGGTCTTCTACCTATAGCAGAACTTAATTGACTTATGTCATGCGTATCAATAGTTTCACCTTTTATTTCTGCTTTTGTTTGTCTTCTTTCAATTACTTCAGGATCTTGTGCTGCTTCCATAGTAGCGTCATAATTTAACGCTCCAGATATATACTTAGCTAAACCATCTTTTCTAGTACCTTTTAAACCAGATCTTTTACCTGTTTCAGGGTTAATAGCAGGTTGATCAAAAAACTCTATAAACTTAGGTTCTGTAGGTATTATTTTTTCGTATAAGTTTACAGATTGACCTTTACCTATGGTTTTTAAAGCACTTTCAGGTAACTTGTTACTATTTACAGCATCTACAACTTCTTTTTCACTTGTTAATTTTTTTTGAAATTTAGTAAAAACTTTTTTATCTTCAGGCAGTTCTCTTTCTAGCTGTACTAAATCTGCTGTAAACATAGTATTTACTATTGATACTCTAAACTTTTTTAAGTTATCAATATATGTTTTTCCTGAACCTAAAAAGTTTTTAATTTGTTTAGACAAAAACTCATTTGCTTCGTTTCTTAAATCTCTTTGTATTTCTCTAGCTTCTTTATTTGCATCATAAGCTTTTAATAAAGTTTTCTTTGCAACATCTAAAACTCTATTGTATAACTCACTACCAGTTTCTATACCCATAGTTTGTCTAAGCTCTGAATATGTAGGTTCTTTTTTCTTAGCAGCCTCTCTTTTTCTTCTTGCTTCTGCTTGAGGTGATATATCTCTTTCTTCAAACTCTTTTATAGCAGCATCTTCCTCTGCTGCCACTTGAATTTTTACTTCACCTTCTTTTGTTCTATCATCAACATCTCTAGCTGTTTTTTCTTGCTCTACTTTTTTATATTCTCTATTATATACGTTACCAGCTTTATTAGCTAATTGACTGTTTATCCAGCCAAATAAATTATCGTTTGTTTCAGGGTTAAAATTTTTAATATGACTCGTTAACTCTGAATATACTTTATCTACAAAATCAACAGGCACTCTATCAGCTTTATATTTAGAAGCTATTAAATCATCAAGATAATTACTGTTTTTAATTTCAATTATAGCGGCGTCAGCACCACCTTCGTCCCAAGCTGACTTACCACCTTCAAATCTATAAGTACTACCTATTTCTTGTATAGCGCTTGAAATTTGTTCTCTACGTTGTGGTGAGACAGACTGTTTAACTTTAGAGCCAGTTGCTGTTTGACCTGCAACTGCTAAAGCTCTACCACTTATTCTATTAAATTTCATTATATTTTCGTTATAATCACGCATGAAATTATAAGTAGCTATACTACTTCCAAATTCTTTTTTATAACCAAATTTTCTAAAAATATCATGTAAAAAGTTTCTAAACTTTATAAAAGCACTTTCGTTATATGTTATTTCTTTTTTAACAATACCATCAGAGTAAATAGTTAACCACTCATCTGTAGTTTTTATATCTAAAATTTCTCCTTGATCTATTCTTTTTTGAATTATATTACCTACATACTCACGCGATTCTTTTGATAAAGTGTTTTTAAAATCATTTATAAATTTTATCGCTTTAGAGTCGTCTATGATGTTACCTTTCGCGTCTTTAACAAATAAACTTTCATGGTAACTTTGAATAATACCATGTAAAAGCTCGTGACCAACCACGTTTATTTGACCTGTTTTAGCGGCAACGTCTTCATTTATTATTACTACGTTACCGTCAGGTGTTGGTACAAAAATTCCATCGGCATCTTTTACGTTTGGATTATCTTGAACTACATCTTTACCGTATTGTTTTTGTAATTCTTTATAAGCAGCTACAGCCTCTTTACTGTCTTTAACAGTAAAAGCGTCTTTAACATTAGCTATTTTATCAGCTTCTTTAAGTAATTTTATTGTAGCTTGTATTTTATTTTTTCTTTTTTGCTCTTTAACATCTTGTACAACAGCTTCATCTCCAGAAAGTTTTATTGTTTCTACAGCTATTTCCTGTTTTTCTTTAGCTTTTTTACCAACACCAGTGTAATCATTTTCCATTTTAATATCTGCAGTAGCAATATCAATAGGATCAGCTTCATCAACAAACTTTTTCATTTGCTCATAAGTAACTTCTTCACCGTTTAATCTGTATGTAGGTTTTTTTGCAGTTAATAAAGCTGCGCTAACATTAAGCGGAGCAGTGACTGTACCTGTTATAGCTTCAAAACCTATTTCAGCTGGATCCATTTCTTGACCTGCAGCTAATCTACCAGCAATTTCACCAGTAGCGCCACCAATAGCTTCAACCCCAACTCCTGCAGTGCTTGCGGCTAAAACTCCAGTTCTAACACCACTAGCAGTTCTTCTAGCAGCTACAGCAGCTTTACCAGCTAAACCACCAGATAAACCTTCTATTGCACCTATAGATAAACCTCTACCTATAGCTTTGTTTCTTATAGAGTTACCTTCTTCTTGTAATAGTTTTATTATATTCTCGTCTGTAAACTCTTGGTTTTTTTCTTTTAATCTAGTTTCTATTAGTTCGCCAAAAGTTAAAGCAGCTTCCATTGAGCTAGCTAAACCACCAAAAGCACCAGCTAAAGCACCAGCAGGTCCAGCTAAAGCACCTCCAGTAGCACCAACTCCTGCAGCTGCTAAAGAAGTAACAGGTGAATCAAATAAAGTACCAACTTGTGTACCTAGAGATTGTACAAAAAGTTCTGGTAATAAACCTGGTTGTTTTCTTACACCTCTAAAAAAAGCTGACCAAGTTTGACCTTCTTCAACATACTGTTTTTGAAACAATTGCATACGCTTTGAAGGTGAATATTCACTAGCTTCTTGTTGTTTAGCATTAATAAAATTTTGTACAGCGTTTATATCTACATTAGAAAAGTTTTGATTCATTAAACTAGTAGCTTCACCTGTAGTGCTAGCTGCTTGAAAACCTCTACCAAACCAAGTTTGATCAAACCAACTAATAGATTCTTGTTGTTTTTCTTTTTTAACAGCATTAGGAAACTTACTTAAAAAATCTTGAAGTTTATTTTGACTAACGCTATATTTTCTACCGTCTACTATATATATATCATTCATAAACTTTATTTTTACTACTCAAATTCTTTATTAGCTAAAATATCAGATAAATCTTCTATTAAATCTCTATAACTTTTTGTAAAATTATCTTGAATAAAGTTGTATCTTTTACTAAACCTTTCTTTTCCTTCACCAGCTTCAATTACTATAGCAGAAGGATAAAATACACTTGTTTTTACTTTAACATTTCTATCAATATTGTTTCTTGTTAAAATACTTTCAATTTTATTTTTTAAATCAGTTCTACTAATTCTAGTTTCTCCAGGGGCTACACCTTGTTTAGGTAAATAAGCACCATCTGTATTAATCATACCTATATTTTCAAAATATGTTTTTATTTCATTTTCTACATCTGCTATAGAATCGCTTTTTTCTACAAATTCTCCTGTTTTATGATCAATACGATCTTCAACTACTGTTTTTATATTCATAAAGTTTGTATTTGAAGTTCTAAAAATATCTCTTCTCATATCATCAGCTGTACCTATTATTTTTTCTTCAACACCTTCTATACCACGGTTTTCAACCCATTGATTATTATCTTTATCAAAAATATATTCATTACCTTGGTATTGTATTTCTGTTCCATTTTTTAATGAATTTATAAAACCTATAACATCAGATTGACTTTCACGTTGTTGATACTGTCCGTTTATCATAGGGCCTAATCTTAAACCATCACTTGGAACACCGTTAGTTGTAGTTTTTTTACCTTGACTATAACCTTCTGCAAATATAGACTTACCTTTTTGTAAAGCGTTAAACTTAAAAAGTTTTCTTGTTAACTCTTCATCTTGCATAGTTACTATATAATTTGCAAAACCAGCATAATTTACATTTAACTCTTCTTGAGTTAAACCATCTTTATTTTTATCTAATGTAGATAAAAAATTTTCTCCAACAATATTTATTTTTCCATCAGTGTCAGTAGGATCATAATGTTTTAACAACATGTTAAAAACTTGAGCAGAAACTACACTTTCGCTCATTAAAGTTTCTTTAAAATTTTTATTATCAAAACCATGTTTAACTAACATAGCTCTTGCTAAAGACCCTTTAGTTTTTGTTATTTCATCTATACCGTTTAAATATAAACTTTGCATGTTTTGATTCATATCTGAAGTTTCAGAATTTTTACCAAATTTTAAAAACTTTTCATCAAGCGCGTTAAAATTTTTACCTATAATATTGTTTTTGTCTACAGAGTTTTCATTTAAATGGCTAGTAAAATCATTAAGTGTCATTGTAAAATCATTACCATCTTGTTTTTTTACCACTTCACCTGTTTCACTTTTTACTAAAGCAAACTCACGAACACCATTATCATTTGTTCTTAAAACAGCTCTGTTACCATTTTCAGTGTTTTTATTTTTGTGATTTAATTTTAAAACAGCATTAACTAACTCGTTATAATGAACACTTGAAATGTTAGTGTCGTAATTACCTTTTTCTATAAAACTAGCGGCACTAGCTATAGTTGTACCTATCTTTTCAATATCAGCAAAAAGCTCTTGCTGTTCTATTTTAAGTCTTAATCTTTCTTTTCTTTGTTCTTTGTTTCCAAAACCAATTTTAAAAACACTTAGCGCTTTTTGTTGTTCTTTGTTTTCTTGTACTTCATCTATTAAAGTATTCATACTTTCAAAATCACCATATTTTTCAGCTTCAATTATTATAGAGTTTGTTTCTTTTGCATTTTTAATTATTTCTTTAGCTAACTTACCACCTAACTGCGCTACTTGACTAAAAGCATCTGCTTGCGCTTGCATTGTTCTACCATAAACAGTTGAAACACTTTGAAATATAGTTGAATAATCACCAGGAGCACTTGCTAAAGAAGCTTTACTAGCCGCAGATATTAAACTAGAATCTGCTTTTGGTGTTAAAGAAAATGTTTTTGCCATATTATTAATTTTATTATTTTATACACTACCAGGTATAGGTATACCTAAATAAGCGCCAGCTACTGCTCCTGCTATAGTTAAAACAGTACCAAAAGTTTGTGCACCTGCAGCAGCTTGTTGACCATACATGTTAGCTGTCATACCCATGCTAGACATTTGATTAGCCATAGCCCTTTGCTCTCCTGCAGAAGCACCTGTTAAACCTGCTAGTTCCATACCTAACAGAGTAGACTCTCTACTTGCTTCTGCTTGTTGCACCATAGCATCACCTTGCCTTTGCTGTAAATCTACAAGTGATGCGCCTTTAGCAGCCATCATTTGGTTTTGCCTTTCTTGTTGAGCTATATTTGCAGATATTTGTTGTGACTGAATAGACTGTTGGTTTGCTAACGCTTGAGCTAAAGCAGCTATACCGCTACTACCAGCAGAAGCTTGTAACTGTTGTAGTATGTTAGCTCTACTTTGAGCAGCTTGCTCTTCTCTAAATCTAGCGGCTTGTAAATCTACGGTAAAATCTTCAAAAGGATTTTCCATACCTTCAAAAGGGTTTGTAAACTTAAAAGCTTCAAACTCTTTTCTTTGCTCATCAACTCTTTTTTGAGCTATGTCTCTTTGTTCTTTTTGATACTCAAACTGTTCTTGAGAAAGTTGATTCATCTCTCTCATAGCTTCAGCTTGTTTCTTCTGTGCTTTTTTACCCATTTTGTTTTTGTATATTATTTTTTAAATACTTAAAACCTTCATACTCTACAGGTATCATTATCCAGTCTAAATCGTGATGTAATTTCGACATGTGTTTATCACCGCAAACTGTAAAAAGCTGCATAATACCTTGCTTTTCAGCTTCTTTTTCTACTTTTTGTATTAAAAGTTTTATTAAATCTTTTCTGTCTTTTTCTTTATACTTAGGATTAGATATTAAATAAGTTGCCCAACCTACTGTTCTTGGTTGCATTATAAACAAAAAATAACAAGCAACAACTACATTATTTTTTTCTATAACAAAACACCTTTCATCTTCTGGTAAAAACGCTCTAGGTACTGGACCTTGACCGTTTCGCCACCACCATTCCCACCACTCGCAACACAACTCATAATCACCTTTTTTAAAAGATCTAAAAGTTATATTATTGTTCATTTAATTATATTTAAGTGTATTTATATAGTTACACTATTTGTATTTTATTTACTGCTAACACTAACTTCAGAGCCAATAGAAAACAACTCTCTTTTATTAGGTGAAGTTACAGACATTTTAACTTTAGCAAAATAACCTTTTACATTTGAAACATTTAAGTTGTTATTTTTGTGAAAACTAAAAAAACTAACATCAGAATAATTTAAAGGTTTACTGTCTGTGCTTTCTAATTCAGCTGTTAAATCAGATATAGTAGTGTTAAAGTCACTATCAGCTTCAACATCTATTGTTTTGCTACTAAGATTTTCTATTTCACCTACAAGTATGTTTTCTTGAGCATCAACAGCTGAAGTTACTTGAGTACCGTCTTCTGTAATAGGATCTGCAGCAAAAATTCTTAAATATAAATTATCACCGTTTTGAACAGAAGTGTTTATTTCGTTTGTAAAAGTTATTTTATATTTTGGCATATTATGAAGTTGTTGAAAGTACACATGCTCTATCTAAATCAAAAAATACATCTGTACTAAATTTTGGAAAACGTGTTATTGTGTAAGAACCTATTACACTTACTCTCATAGTGGCACCTTGAACAAATATTTTTGTTTTATCCGCTAAAGTTTGATTTGTTGTTACTGTAACTTGACCACTACTAGTATTTATATTTGTAATTACACCACCATCTACACCACCAGTTTGTGTTTGTACTAAACCAGCACCTGTTAATTTAGCACCAACAGTCATACCTTCTATAGCACTAAATGTTAAGATTTTAGAATTACTAGTAGCAGCGATTAACCTGTTTTGAGCTCTTACTTTACCAGGTTCACCAGCATCGTTTACTGTAATAACTGAAATATCAAAAGAAAATAACAAACCACAAAACTCATTTATTTGATCAAACCCATAAGCTCTAAAAGTAACGTTTTTACCTGTTGCTGCTGATATAGCAGCACTTAAAGTTACAGTGTTTGTTTGTGTGTCTATAGCTGTTATCGTAGGAAATGTTAATACACCTAAACTACCTGTTGTTGTAATACCAAAACTATTTATTTGACCAACGTCAACTTGCGGAGTAATTTCAGCTACATGTAAACCTACTATTAAATTATCTACGTTGTTTAAAACAATACTAGTAGAGCTTTCAGCGTCTGAAGTAAGCGCTTTTGTAATGCTTGCAAAAAAATCTGATTCTACAGGTTGTTTTGAATCAGCTATAGTGTGTAGTTGAGTTGCTGTATTAAAAGTTGCTTTATAGCCTAAAAAAGTACTACCACCAGCATCTGAAACAGTATATGATCCAGTATCAACTACCGTGTTAGTAGACTCTTCAGAAGATCCTGACGCTGTTCCAGTAGAAGTAGTAGTACCAAACAAACCTTGACCTTCAAACCTTTCGGCAGCTTGATCTGATTTACTACTAAATCTAACTGTAACATCAGAGCTTTGCGTTAAATCTTTTGTTAATAAAACTTCGTTTGAACCACTAGATGTTTTTGTTTCAAAGTGTGGTTGGGCAAACACTAAAAACCTGTATTCGTTACCTGCTGAAGCAGCTGGAATATTTACAGATCTTTGATAAGAATTAATAGGTATAGAAACATTACTTAAAGTATGCTCAGAAGTTATACCTGTTTCAAAAACATTTGTTTCAAAATTATAAAATTTTGTTGGAGAAGAACTATCTCTAATTTGTAAACTAAACACAGCATCTTTATCACCTGAAATAATGTAATTTACTATATCACCACTACTTTTTACATTAATCTTATCTAAAGCTATACTTTTTATTAACTTCATTACGTTATATTTTTTATTGTATTACTAAAACCAATACCTTGAAAATTAAACTCACTTTGATTTATTTTTGAACCACCTTTTATATAAGCATAATATCTATTTTCTTTGTTAATAAAATCACTAACAGTAACACTATTTAAATCTGTAGTTATTTCACTACACTTCCAGCCTGTATCACCGTCATAGTTTAGCGTTTTAAAAGACTTTACTGTAGTAGGTTCTTGATTAAACAATGTGTTTACAAAAGATTCTGATATTATATTATTATTTTCAGTATCTTTTTCACCATAAAAATGGTTTCTAGTTTCATTATTATGACTATAAATCTTACCGTTTTTAAAAGTGTAATAAGTACTAGCTATGCTTAATCCAGATTCAGGTATATAAGATTTAAAACTTTCCCAACCTCTTACACTTTCTTTATAACTAACAGTTATAGAGTTTGTTGTATTATCAAAGCTTTTAGTACTATCATAATCATCTGTAGTTTTAAAAGTTATATTGTAATTACTTTTATCGTTATCATAACTACCAATTATAAAACTGTAATTACCTTCTAACTTATCACCAAAAAAGTTTTTCATACCAGCGTCTGAAATAGCAGTTAAACCATCCATTGATAATCTAAGCACAGCACCTCTTTGTTTGTCTGTAAAATAAGCTCTATAACTTTCTTTAGCAAAACTTTCTGGATTTTTTGATATACCGTAATCACCAACAAAAGGTCTTGCTTGTCCTAAAACTTTATTTGAAGCTGTTAGCTGTGGATTACCATCTGCATTAAACAATATATCTTTATCAGCAAGTATTTGAACAACTTTATCTTCACAAAAAGCTATTAAATCGTTATCTCTTGTATATAGTTTTTGTATACTACCGTATGTAGGTAATAAATCTTTTGTTATTTTTTCAGCTTGTATAAACTGATTTAAATTATTAGTGTTTGTGTTTTTATTATATATACCTGAATATATTAAACCGTTTGTTCTATTATCCTCTTTATATTGTTGCTGTATAACAGAAGAAGCTTTTACACCATTTTTTATAAATGGTTTGTTAAAATCATCTCTAATTCTATTTGACTCAACGCCATTATTAAAACTAAAACAGTTAAAGTATTCTAAACCAATCTTATTTGGTTTTGGCTTTAAAGTTAATTTAGTTATAATACCGCTATCAAAATTAGTACCATTAGGATCTGACGAGTCAATAGCTGTAAAGCCGTCACTAGATACACTTTTTATTTCGTATTCAACGTAACTCAAATCATCTTTAAAAAACTTTAATTTTAAACCTTCAAAATCACTTGCAGCTTGCTCTTTAGTAAAAATAGTAGAACTTAAATGATCTAAACCAGGGTCTAAAGTTACCTCAACATCACCTCCATCAACATCCCAACCTGCAACTATACAATCTTTAAAATTAGGTGTACTTATATGAGCGTTATTATCACTACATCTTACAGCGCTACCAATAGGACCTACCATATGTCCATACTCTTCAGTAAGATTTAAGGGTATTGCGCTTGTTACCTCGTAATATAAATCTAAATCAATATTATCTTTAGGTTCTGTTTCAAATACAGCTGGATTGTCAGTTAAAAGTGTAGAGTTACTTGACGAAATATCTTGCACAAACTCTATAAAACTAAAACTACCAACATTTAAAGACTCTGGATCTACAGAACATTCAGCCGAAGGATCTTTATCAAGTTCTAATATATAACAAACTCTTCTATTATGAGCTGCACCAAAGTTTTTTATTTGTTTTTCTAAATTTGCAAAATTTGTAGTTAATTCATTAGGATTGCCTGAAGTTTTATATTTCCACCAAGCATGATGTACACTTTGTTCGTTTTGTATAACATCAGTTCCTGTACCGTTAAAATTCATACGCACAGATCTATTCCAAGAAGTATGATTATAAAGTCTTTTTATAGTTACATTTTTAATAGTAAAAATAATTTTATTTGTATCATTAGAAAATCTAAATTTATTACCTTGTATTAAGTTTTTGACTATATCTTCGTTTTCAGGATTACCAAAAGTAGGATCCCATTGTCTTTGTATCTTATCAAGATCATACCCAGGACTACTAGGACCTTGTTGTGGTAAATCACAAACTCTATAAGACACTCGCGCTTGACAGTTAAAGTTTTCTATTGACTGAAGGTTTATTTGAGAACCTCCATTTGTATTATAAGCCCACGTACTACCAGAAACACCAGTACCACCCGCATCAACAGCATAAGAGTCTATAGCATCACCACCAGAGTTTATGCTAGTACCGTCATGTAAATCTTTACCAACTCCAGAAAAAGATAAATGCATGAAAAAACTACCAGTTGAATTATTACTACCATAAACTTGCTCACCAACTCCAGCAGTACTCCAACTACCAATTTGACTTTTCCAAGCTTTTGGACCTCTATTTTTCATAGCACTATCTATGTTACTAACAAAGTTTGTTGAGTTTGGACTTAAAAATGGTAAAAAAGAATCACTATAGTCAGTGTTATAAGTGTCAGTTGTGATAATACCTTCTAGACCATCTACAAGACCACCATCGTTTTCGTTAACAAGAGTGTATTTGTTAGAAGTAGAAATTGGTATAAAACTTCCTTTTGTTTTATTCATAGAACAAACAGCTCCTTTAAACAAATTACCACTACAAGAAACATCAAACTCAAAACTTTGACTAGCTGGCCTAGGAGCACCTGGAGGTAAATTTCTTAAAAAATTAAATTCAAAATCTTGGCCTGTACTTACACGAACTTCACTTTTAGTGTAGTTGCTACTAATAGTTGGTTGCTGAGCTATAGTAAATACTTCATCTAAAAACCAGCCTTTACTTTGTACAGCTGGATTTGTATCAAAAGAAATAATACTAACGGCAGCAGCGGTACCACGCCAATCGTCTTGATGAAACGTTGGAGCTGTATTTGTAGGCGTTGAAGCGTGGTTGTTATTGATACGAAAAGCTGGAACGTTGCTGTTAGAAGATTGCTGTAACATAGTAGGATTTGCACTAAATAAACCAGCATCTCTTAATGAAAACACTTTGTTTCTTGCGATAACGCTAGCTGTAATAGTATCTATTTGAGATTCTAAAAACTCTCTTGTAGTAGCGTTAGAATTTATTTTAACAAAAAATCTACCTTGAAACTCTTCCCAGTTTTTTATTTCTTCTTTCCAAAAATTAGTTTTTAAAGTTGTTGCTAAAACACCACTACTAGTTTCTACCCAAGCGTCTTTAGCTTCTATATTTCTATCTAAAGTTATATTATAAAAATCTGGACTACCCGTTTCAGTTGTTAAAGAAGTTATTTCGTATCTTGAAGATGTTAAATCTGGAATAGTAAATGTTATATATATATTAAAATTATCATCAAATATTTTTTGTATATCGTTTAAACCTTCAAGTAAAAACTGCTCTTTACTAATAATTATTTTACTTACTTCTTCTGCTGGTTGAGCGTTAGAGTTAAAATATAAATTAGATAAAGTACCACCACCGTCAACAGTTCCTAAGCTTATGTATTTTCTTCTTATAAATTCTGGAGCTTCGTTTTGTATATCTATAACTTTAAATTTATTATCAACAAAAGTTACTTGAGAATTATTGTTTAAAGATTTTTTTAATATTATAAAATCATCTTCTTGTAATTTATTTCTTTCAGAGCTAGGAAAACTAATCCATAAATTACTATCAATATTTGCTTTATAAACTCTATCTACAACTAAATTATAATATTCATTAGAAGTTTCTTTTATGTATGTTTTAAAATAAACAGCATCAGAATTTGTTAAAGTTGGTATATTTTCTAAAGTTAATCTATTTGATTTACTAGAGTTTAAAGCAACATCACTATCTGTTATATCTAAAGAAGCTAGATTAGAAGTAAATACAGGTGTTTCTCTACAGTACTGATCAAGAAAAACAATACCAGCTTGATAAGTTCTAAGTGATTTTATAGATTTTTTACCAAAAGTAAAATCAATATTTTCGTTACTAAAAGTTCTACTTTCAAAATCTAAAATAATATCATTATCATAGTTACCTAAATCTAAATTTTGAACATAATTACCGTATATTAATCTATTAGCTGTAAACTCTTGAGCTTTTGCTTTTTTAGGTACATTGTCATAAACTCTTAATAATTGATTTTCTGGTAAAACAGCATATATTAAGTCAGATGTTATTTCATAAAAACCAGTATTACTTAAATCTTTTTTTGTTGTACCGTCACTTAAAGTTACATCACTATTAGTACCGTCAATAGTTGTCCAAGCTGGATTATCAGTAGTTCCGTCAGCTTTTTTAGGTTTTATAGTATCTATAGAGTATATAACTGGTGAGCTTTCTGATTTATATAACAAGTCTATTTCAACAACATCAACTGGAATATCTTTTGTAACAAAATCTGTTAATGTTATTTTTTTAACTCTAGTTTCCATACCAGCGTTAATAGGCTCTTGAGTTGGTCTATAAGAAAATTTACTAGCTTCAAAACCTACTTGAGTAAAAGGAGCAAAAGCAGAGTATTCGCCGTCTTGATATTTATATCTATATGAAAATCTTGGAAAGTCTTTGCTAAAAAGTAGTGTTTCTAAATCTTCTATTTGAAACTCAAACTGAACAGCTGTATTAGGTGTAGATGGATCAACTGAAATTATTAAACAAGTTATAGTAGTACCACTAATAGTTTGTACTTTAGATCTTACTTGAAAATTTTCTGGTAATACGCCAGGGTGAGCAGGATCACTTAATAATAAAATATCACCAACTTTTATAGAAGTGTTATTTGATATTGTTAAGTTAACAGTAGAGTTAGTGTTAGTATCTAATATAGTAACAGCTGTGTCTATAACTCCAGAAACAAAAGCATCGTTTAATTTTTCTAAAGTAACCTTCGGCGCTAAAGTAGGTTTTTTCTTTATAACAGTTATATTTTCTTTTTTAACTTCACCTGCATTCACGCTGTTTACATAAAAATTACTTGTTGTTGTAAAAGTTGTATTTGTATTTTCTTCAAAACTTTTAATATTTATTTTTTTGGGCTCATTAACACCGTCTGTAAAAAATAAAAAATCATCTATTACGTTTACACCAGTTATATAAACTTTTTCATCAAACTCTAAAACACTATTATTACTGTCTATTAAAAGAGGATTTATTTCATCATCCTTATACTGCATGATAGCACTAGCAACATTATCAGATTTAACTATAAAGTAATACGCAGAGTTGTTTTTTTCATCAGCAATAGAACCAATGCATGTGTAATTATCAGGTATAGTTATTGTGCCTTGAGGATTTGCAGTACTATTAGCGTCTGTTTTTATTTCTTTATTACCTAATATATTTTTTACACTACCAATATCAGAACCTTCAGCACTTGACACTTGTATGTTCAAAGCTTCTCTATATTCGTTAGGCGGTAAAAGCCTTTCATCAAGGTCTAAGTTCATACGACCTTTAGTAAAAGTCTGTTTAATCTCAGGCATATGTTAGTGTTTTATTTGTTTAGATTTACCTCTTAAAGTTTGAGTTATCTCTTCTAATTTAATATTTGATAATCTTAATTTAGCTAGTCTTGTAGCTGCAGATTTTTCTTTTTTATATCTTCTTACTATATATTCTGGAGTGTTAGATCTTGTTGAAAGAACAGCGTACATTATATGTTTATACATAGCTTCCTCAGCAAACTTATGTACTTGCATTTCAGAGTCTGTACCTAAACTATCGCTAATATAATCTAATACAATTGTAGAACCACTTAAATTAGAGCTAAAATGTATTAAACCTTTTAAATCATCTATATAATAACTACCGTTATCTTGAGCGTGTTGAGGGTCTATACCATATCTTCTACCTACATTAGCTTCAAATATTTGATCATGATAATCGTAATCATGTTGTTTGTTTTCGTTAGGTTTGTTAGATTTGTAGTTAGTCCAAGTTGTTGAATCTCCATCTCTAATTAAAACAGGTGTCACACCTTCAAAATCAACAGTAACATTATCTAAAAATAACTCAACAGATTTTATATTTGCAGTATCATGAAGATTAGCTATTGTTGCGTCAAAATCATTAAACATAGTTACTAAAATATAAACTACTTGATAATTTGAAACATCAACAGCGTTTAAAGTTTGCGTAACGCCAGTTTGAGCGCCGGTAGAACCATCCCATTCAACATAAGCTAAGCTGTTTGTTCCGTCTGCATGTGGTATAAAATTAGGACCTTTACTAGCAACACCAAAAGTTTGTCTATTTAAACTAGCACCAACTGGTTTTAAAGTGTTTGTTACTTGATCACCAGCTGTAGAGCTTATTCCTAATCTTACAATACAATTACTAGAAACACTAGTTACGTTAGCTGGAACTGTACCATCACCTGATAAATCTAAAAGATCTATATTAGAAACGTCTACTTCTTGCCAACAACTATAAGCTCTACCATAAACCGCTCCATTAGCATTAGCAGGAAACCTAGATGGATGTATTTTAGCTTTTAACAACCCACCAACAGGTGAAAAGACATCATCTGTAGCATCAGTTTCACCATCACTATCTAAATCTAAATTTAAAGTTTTATTATTTGTAACAGCTTGTGTAAAGCTCCAGTTTTCAATGCTATCAAAATCTGAGCTAAAATCACCGTTGTTAAAGTCAGGTAAAGATCCTGCGCTACCTGCAAAATCATAGTTTCCACTTTCGTCTTGTTTTATTTTAAAAGGATTTGATGTTTTACCAAGAGTTGGGTAAAGCCTTTGTTTTATACCAGAGTTATCTACGCTAGATATTTTTGTGTAGTTAACGTAATCATGAGGAATTATCATCGTTAAAGATGGTGGTAATTCTATTTCTTGTGATTTAAAAGATTTTATAGTATCAAAACTAAGTTCAGATAAAGCTCTTTTTGCGTGAAAAGCTATATCTATTTTTCTAGCTTTACTAATAATTTTTTCTTCACCTACATAAACTACCATAAACTGATTTATTATATCTTCAAGAGATACAAATTGATAGTTTCCATAATTATTACCTTGATAATAATCTCTTTGTGTTGTGTTTAATAAAGCCATTTATTAAGATTTTTCTTGTTGTATTTCTTTTATTTCTTCTTGAGCAGCAACTTGTGATAACTCAAAATCATTTATAGATACACCAGCTAGTTTTAATATTTTTAAAACTAAAGTATTTTCTTCTGAAATATGTAATTGGAAGTTTTTTACCTTACTATTATCATGAAGAAAAACTCCTGTATTTTCTTCGTCTTCTACATAAGTCCACTCTACTTTTCTTGGAGTTCTAATATAGTTGATAGAAATATTTTCTTGTGTTTGTGGAAAAACTTTAATTCTAAAATTTTTTAAAGTATATATAGGATTTTTTTCTGTAGGTTTTAATATGTTAGAATTATTTATTAAGTTTAATTCACTAGCATTTACTTGTTCGCATTTTTTATCATTTAAAAAAACACTACCAAGTTTATATAAATCTGTAGTATTTAATAAATTATAATCTTCTCCGTTTGCATTAAAGTTTATAGTATCTTCCTTTTCAAAAATACTTATTTTTTGCTCTAAGTAATCTAACATATCAGAGTACTCTGTTTTATTACCTGCAAGTCTACCGTACTGATTTATATCATAAAAGTATTGTTCAAATATTTCCATTTGAGCTTGATTTGCAAACAAATTAAAGTCTTGCGGCGTTATATAACCTCTTTGTTCTTTATTAGCTATTGCTAATACTTTTTGATATACTGTGTCTATACTTACTGCCATATTTTTTTTATTGTAGTTACGATCGCCCTGTAGGGCGACCGCTCTACAGTTTGATTAATTTAATCGTTTTTCTATATTTGCATATATTTCCATACCTTCATCAGTTTTAAACCAATGCGCTAAAGCAGTGTATGGATGCTCGTCAAAAGGAACTGTCATTACAGGTCTATTGTTAGATGCCCATAAAAAGTTTCTTTGATCACCACTTAACTTTAATATACCAAGCTCTACAGCTTTTATACCAAAGTTTCTAAGTTGAACATTATCATCAGAAGCTAATTCTAAGAATAAAGCTGGATTATTTCTAGCAAATACTAATAAATCTCTTTTAAGTTCTTTAGAGCTTAACCTAGATACACTAGAACCTTTTTCTACACGCATAATAGCTTCTGCCATATCAATATCTAATTCTCTAGCCATTAGTATTGCGTCTGCTTCCATTTCTAATATCTCTATTTCATCAGCAGCTTCTTTTATTGGTTTATATTCTTCATATATGTTATCTCTGTGAGGGTGATATAAAGAAAGTAATTTTTGTAACGTAGTTTTTTCTTTTTCAACAAACAAACTACCGTTTCTAAATATAATATGAGCTAATCTTTGATCACCTTTCATTTCATCAACAAAAGGAGTTCTTTGGTTTTCACAATATTTTAACTCTCTTTCGTATCCAGCTTCTTCGTCAAAATAATAAATATTTGAAGATCTTAACATGTAAGATATAGGTTTTTTACGACTTTTTAAGTTATAAATCCTATCTTTTATTTCCCACTTTAATTTTGCAGGTTCAACTTTTTTTATTTTTGGTGTTTCAACAACTGGTGTTTCAACAACCTGTGGAGTTTCTTCAACATCCACTTTTGTTTTCTTTTTTGCCATAATATAATATATAATAAAATTAATAAAATAAAGTCGAGGCCGAAGCCCCGACTTTTAAATAATGATTTACTTCATTAACATAAAGTTGTTAGCACCTTGAGTGATTAAACATCTTTCAGTTAAGAAATGAAGTTGCATTGCATCTAAAGCAGATGTAGCAGCACCAACAGAACCAGTAACCCAAGTTTTCATTCTTCGGTCATCAGTTTGTGAAGCTCTATATCTAACGTGTAAGAAAGGTCTCTTCATGCTTTGTCCAACAGTTTGATCATAAACTGAAGTTGTACCAGCAGGAATCATAACACCTCTAATTGCGTTAGCACCAGCTATTTCGTTAATACCACCTCTTGTAGCTTTATCATTTAAATATCTGAAATCAGACTTATAGAAGTCATAAGAACCTCTTCTGAAACCAGTGAAACCTAAATTTAACGCCATATCTTCAGAGTTGTTAAATACACCGTAAGATGTACCACCAGCTCCGTAAGAGTTCATTGAAGCTAACATATCGTCAATAGCTAAGCTAGTTCCTCTGTTAACAAACATCATGTATTCTTCGATAGCACCTTGCTTATCAAACTCAGCTAAAATAGCATCGAACTCAGCTAAGTCAGTAGCAGCGTTAACACCAGTTACACCAGTGGTTATATTACCTCTGTCTTCAATAGCATCGAATAAACCTTGAGTACCTACTTGTCCAGCACCAGATGTTGATCCAAGAATTAAAGAATCGCCATCTAAAGCAGATCCAGCAGCGTTAAGCTCTGATTCTAACATTGCCATTTCAATGTAGTCAGTAAATCTAGCTCTTGTGTCAGCTTCAGCTTTTAAGTACCATAAGTAACCTGATTGTCCGTTCTCAGCAGATACTTCAACCCAACCAATTCTAGAAGCGTCAGATCCTGATACTTCGTAGTAATCTTTCATAATAATTGGTTTGTTAGTAAAAGATTTAAACTGAGGTTCGTTAGCTCCTCTTGAGTCACTAGCAGCTGGCGAAGCAGCAGTAGTGTTATAGTTATCACCTTTACCAAACTCAGAGCCATAAACTAATATTGTTGCTCCTAAAGCAGCTGTACTAGATCCAACAGTTCCTGATAAGTTTGCAGCTCCATAAGGAAGAACAGTTAAAAGGTCTTTGTCAGTACCATCCATTTTTGTTACTAAACATTTAGCAACACCACTAGCACTAGCGATAATAACAGTGTCATTAACTCTAATACCGTGAAGCGCTCTTGTAGCACCAGAACCAGATATACCATTAGTAGTATCTTCGTTGTTACCATCGATGTCAGACTGTATTTGAATTGTTGTTGATGATTTTATCTCACCTTTGTAAGATAAGTGTAAACGACTTTGCTCAGACCAAACTACTTGATCAGAAGTCATCGGTTCTTCAGCACCTACTTGAGATAAGAAACCTGAAATAGTTCTCGGTCCGAAAACTTCAGCTTCTTTCTCCATTAGGTCTGGTAAGTACTGTTGCGCCCAGTTCGCACTGTTTGCAGAAGCACTTGTAAAATCTAGATAATTTGTAGATAGCGTTTGTTGTCTTACAGACGGCACACTATTTAAATTACCTCCAGGATTTGAAATTGCCATAATTTTGTAATTTTAAATTGTTATTTATTGTTTTTAATTTTAAACTTAAAATCAGAAGAATTATCACCTAATACTCTTACTTTAATACCACCTGTTTCAACTTCATTAAAAGCTTGTCTTGGTGACATATCAACATTTTTAGATTTAGCTATACTATCTTTCATAGCATCAGCTTTGCCTTGTTCGTAAAAGTGTTTAGCAATAGCATCAGCATTCATAGCTGTAAATAAAGATTTATGATAACCTGTAGCGTCTTTTAAAGCAGAATTTTTATCTAAAAACTTTTTAGTAAAATTACTTATATCGCTTTGAGTTGTCTTTATTTCATCAGCATTGTTTACGTTGAATCTATATCTTTTATCACCGACGTTATATTCAAAACCTTTGAACTTGTCGTTAAAAACTTGATTAGTTTTTTGCGTAAAAATATCAGAGTTCTTTTTTACTATTTTTTCATTTGCTTCTGACTCTTTGTTATATCTATTAAAAAAATCCCAAGCTTTTTGTTGTTCAGGCGTTAACCTTGAACCAGCTTTAATTTCTTTATAGTATTTAGACTTTTGCCCGTCTAAGTAGGCTCTAGCGCTGGCAACTTGCTCTTTTAACGCTAATTTTTTTCTTTTTATATCTCTTTCAGTATCTTCTTCTTCATCTATAGCAAACGTGTCTTCCATCATAAAACTAATTTCATCATCAGTTAAATGTTTTTTTGTTTGCTTATAATATTCTCTTAGCACGCTATTGTCATCATAATTAGTATAATCTTGATTTATACGTACATAATCATTTATATCACCACCTGTTTCTTCCATGAAATCAACAAGCTTTTGTATGTTTTCTGGTAACTCTTTACCTGTTTCTTGAGCTTCAGTTATAGCTTCTTTAGTTTCTTCAACTAATTCTTCAACTTGCTCTTCAACTTTTTCTCCTGTTATTTCTTCAATAACGGGTTTTTCATCTTGAACGGTATCGGGTTTTTTACCTTCTCCGGTAGGTTTTTCATCTGTTGCTTCGACGTTTTCTTCGAGTACTTTTTCGCTAGTTTCGGATTCGTCGCGTACAGAAACCTCATCTGTGCTTTGCTCTGGAACGGCATCTTCTTGTTTTTTTGGTGGGTTATTTAAATCTACTTTGATGATATTATCATCTGTTGTTTCTTTTTTTGCACTAAGATCTACCTTAGTAACATTATCTGTTTCTTGTTTTTTTGCCATAATATAATATAATAATAATTAATAAGTTTATCTAGGATCAAAAGATCCTAAACTAAAATCTCCACTAAGTATATCATTACTTGTAGACTCAAAGTTTTTAGGTGGTTTACCTGTTTTTCTTTGATCTATAAGCTCACTTTGTTGTGTGGCTTGTATTTTAGTTCTTTCATCTTTTCTATCTTCTTTTTCTTTTTCTCTATTTTTCATACCTTCAGTTTCAATGCCTTTTAACTGCATGTTATATTGAAACTCTAAAGCCATTAGTTCTTTTTTAAATTCTACTTCTTGTTGCATTTTTTGTGAATCAATTTGAGCTTTTAATTGTTGCATTTGAGCCTCGTTTTGAACAATAGCTTGGTTTTTTTGAACTTCTATTTGTGCAGCGGCTTGAGCAGCCTGTGTATTAGACTGTGTTTGCGCTTGAATGTTTTGAAGCTGCATCTGTCTATCTTCATTTTGCTTTTTCTTTCTTCTTATTTTTAAAAGTTGATTTGCTAGTTTTATATTTTTTATTTCTCTAATATCAATAGCATCTTCAAGCTCTATATTTTTTTGTTGTAAAGCCATTTGAATATTATTTTCTAACATAGCTTTTTCTTCTTCATCTGGTTGAAGATTTATAAATATNCCAAAATCATATAAATGTANTTCNNNTANNTCNNNTAAAGTAGCAACATTATGAGCACCAATAGCTTGAACAAAAGCATCTGCAGTTGGTGAATATTCTAATATATCTGATATTCTAAGAGAAACTTTTTCAGCTGTTTCTGCTGTTAAAAATAAACCCGACTGTAATATGTGTCTAGTAGCTGTATTACTATTAGCTGCAGCTATTTTTTGTATACCAACTAATGCGTTTTTATCTGGCATAGTACCATCTCTAGCTTCATTAAGACCGGTTGTATCTCTAATCATTTGTAGATAATAATTGTAATTAGCTATAAGAGCTTGCATTTTATTACCACCACTACCACTAGTTATTTCTTGTATTGGTACTTTACCAGGGTTTATATCACCATCTTGTGTAAATGATCTACCAATAACACTACCTGTTTGAAAAAACATGTTTAAAGCTTCTTGTGGATTATAATTTGTACCGTTACCTAAATCAACCTCTGCTAAACCATCAGCATCTAAATAAACACCATCAGGCACCATACGTGACATTACTTGCTGTAGTTTTAAATGAGTGAGCTGTATCATATCAGCAAAACCAGTAATACGTTTAACTAAACTTTCTATTCTACCATCATACATCCTAGGCGCTACTATAGAGTAATTCATTTTTACTTTATTGTAATCACTTTTACTACGCATCATGTTTTTAGCCATCTCCCACTTTAATAATTTGTTTGTACCAAGTATTAAAGCACCTTCATATAAAACTTCAACTGCTCTTTGCAGTTTATCAAAGCTACCTTGTTTATCATCAGGTGGATTAAAAGTATCATCTTTTTGTATTATTTTAAAAGCACCAGTACCAGTTTCTTTTATTTTATAAACTTCGTTCATATATGTTTTATAATTAAAATATAAAACTTGAACTTTATTATTATCTTCTTTGTTTGGGTTATATCTATTTCTATTATTATTACTTCTATAGTAAGAAGATTTTTTTAAAATGTCTTGCAAATCATTTTCTTCTAAAAACGGAAACTCTTTTGCAAGTTCGTTTATTGGTATGTTTTTAACTTCACCAGCATAATATAAATCTTCAAAATAAGGTGAATCAGTGTAAGAATAAACTAAATTAGCAGGATCTATATATTTTATAGTAACACCTTCAGAAGTATTAAAATCAGTTTTTACAGCACCAATACCTAGCACAGTTAAATCATAATAAAAACGTTTTTTAATTAACTCGTAATTATTACCTTCAAATAAAACGTTTAGCGCTTGCTCTTGAGCCACTTCTATTGACTGCTTGTAATTTAACTGCATGTGCAGCTGTAACTCTTCTGTAGTTTCTGGTAGTTCTTTAATGTTACTTTCTCTTAAATTAATACCAAATCTTTCTTCAGCTTCATCATTAAACTCTTTCATTTCCATATCACTAATTATACTTTCCATATATTTAGTTCTTTTTTCAACACCATTAGGTGATTGTGAAAAAGCTTTTATGTCGTAAGTTCTTTGAGCCATACCGTTAACAACAATGTCTACAAACTTAGGTATAATAGGTACAGGTGTCCAGTCTAAGTTTAAATAAGATAAATCTCCGTTTATAGATAATTCATCTTTATATTTTTGTATTGATTGTTCGCCTCTAGCATAAAGCCTTAACTTGTGAAAATCGTTTAAATTGTTAAGATATTTATTGTTGTTTCTATCATAATGAAACCACTCAGATTCTATAGCTTTAGCTATTTTTAAACCGTACTCATAGCTCATCTTTTCAAGATCGCTAACAGCTTGACTTGGGAAATAACTTTTTACACCGTAATTTGCCATATTTATTTTATTATTTTAGATGTATTGCCCGTGTTTTTATATCTAGCAATATTTATGTTTAATTTAGGTTTTTCAACTTTAGCGTTAGGAGCATACAAATGTCTATTACACGCCATTATAGCTAAACCAGAACTTATAGTAGCATCAAACTTAGTTCTTTTGTTTATATCAAATTTAGCCCAGTCGTTTAACAAAGAGTTAAAGTACAAATCACCCATGTCGCCATTTGTTTTAAAACCAACATGATTTTGTATATACATTTCAATGGCAGCGGCGTGAGCTTGTTTAATATCTTCACTTGAGTTAGGTATACCACCTATTTCTTTTTCTGATGAAGATAATTTATTCCAGGTCTTATCAGGTCTGTTCATACTAAAACCTCTATATCCTCTTCTTCTAAGATGATAAAGAAGTCTTGGTTTATTATTCTCCGCTAATATAGGCATGCCGTAAAAAGCTATAGCCATTAAAACGTCTTCGAAGAATATTTCTGCCGTAGGTGGTCGTGATAAGTATTCTAAAAAGAAGCTGTTTGCAGGAGCGTCCTCCATGCTAAATTTAGTTAGGCCATGTAATGCTCCTTTTGAACCTTGACCATCTACGGTTCCTGATATGTCATA
>FUFK010044626.1_pt1 | contig 28358 bp, 29 predicted proteins | sample 1021851 | NCBI WGS metagenome assembly FUFK01 (sample SAMEA51879418, study PRJEB19060) | metagenome
TTTGTCATTTGATTATGGCAAGGGGTTTGTTTTATCATCAATTTCGATTGCGTCTACATCCAGAATATCATTATCTTGCCAAGATACAGAAATTTTCTGATCTATATTCTGCTTTACAGGTTTGTTATCCGAATATAAATCTGTTAGCTTCCCGGCTAGATAAGTAATAAACTTTGTTTTTTCTCTGATCCATAGTATCTGATTAGGGTTTTCTACTTCCTGATACTGAAAGATTTGCAGCAACTTATCAATTAAAGTTTGGATACCAATTTTTCTAGCGTCAGTAATCTTGTCATTCAGTTCCTTGTTTTTTTTTAAGATGGCGTAGAACTTCATCAAGCTGATTTGTGAGGGGTTGAGCTTTTGATCCTGTATTATTTCTGTAAGGGTTTTTCCTTCGATAAGATTGCTTATAATAGTATCTTGATTTTTCATTAGTTCCAATTCTTGGCTTGACTTTTTCGTTATAGTATTCTGTGACTTGTTCGATTGTTTTATCTCTGAATTGCTTGAGCTTTGAGAGTGTTTTGATTCTTGTGTCATGTGTATATTTTTTTTGGTTAAATCCTTTTATATTATTACCACCATGAAACATACATAAATATTTACCATTGGCAGTTGGATAACCTTTTGCTCTACAGGGTCTTTTACTTCTTCTTGTTAGACTTTGACAACGATGGTTACAATGATTCCATTGACCCACTTCCGAAACTAGCCAGTCCTGGCGATTTGGACAATGACGGTGTCTTAGATGAGGAGGACATGTTCCCAGAAGATTTCAGGGAATGGGCAGATAATGATGGTGATGGGGTCGGTGACAACGCAGATACCGATGATGACAATGACGGTTGGTCAGATGCGGATGAACTGAGAGATGGAACCGACCCATTCTCAAGTTCTGAACAACCAGTCGATTCATTTGAAATTGTCATTCCAGGAACAGCAGTTGGACTAGGTGCTTGGGATCTTATCGGTATCTTCGGCGGTGTGCCTCTGTTCATTTGGATTGGATTTGGTTTCATCACTCGAAATGGCCGCACAGCGAAATACGAAGAAAAATTGAGGGCTGCAAACACTCGAGACGAACTGGAAAGCGTAGCAAGACAGTGGGAATACTCGCTCATGTTGCGAATGCTTGGACCACACCAAGGCATTCGTTTAGAGCGATTACGAGCAGAATTGGACGATGTATTTGAGCGACAAAATCAGACCTTATCTATACTTGAGCAAAGTGAATACAATCAAACTCAACTTGTTCAAAATGAGATGAACCAAAACGAAAAAGAATTTCCAGAACTAAATCTGAAACCTGATATTGATACTGTTGGAAATCCAGATGAGAACGGATACGAATGGATTACTGCAGAAGATGGAAAGAACTGGTACAGAACTCAAGGTTCGAAAGATGACTGGGTTGAATTTTCAAACTGAACAAACCATTAGTCTAAGCATATTTTGAGTATGTACAAGGGGTTCTCCATAAGACCCATCTTAAACATAACAAACGAATACATGGGCTTTCAGTCCGCCCTATACAACCCACCCTACCCATGTGAATGGTTGCGATACGAAGGATTGACAACCATTGAGGCAATGGCAGAGATTTATGGAAGCACGTAGAGCAGCAAAGGCCAATCGTCCGAGAATTTGGTCATTGAGTAGAAGAAGCCTGATGAATAAATGTCCTAGAGCTTGGGTCTTGAAGTACGGGTTTGCCAGAAGGCAAGGAGGATTCAATCAACATCTTCGAAACATTTCGGATTGGTCTTCCCCTTGGAGATTGATGCAAAGAGCATTGAGAGGAGTGATTCTCGAACGCCTGAAAGCACATAGTGAAGGAAATTTCTGGATTGAAGAAGACCTTGCTGGAAAGATTCGCAACCGAATGATCGGGGCAATGTTTCGGCAAAAATCCGTGATTGAAGTGATTGAAACTAGAATCGGTAAGCCTAGCGACCTAAGGTCGCAAATCGACTTTCGAAGAATTGACAGATTAGTGGAAATAGCTTGTTACAGATTCCATGCAGCAATGCGAACAAAACCAATTCAAGACATCTTTTCAGGCAGAATCACGCGCTGGTACATGTTCTCAAGACTAGAGAAAACTAAACTCAACAAGTATCAGTTACACATTTCTCCTGACTTAGTTTGGTTCAGTGGTTCAACCTGCCATCTTCTGAGATTTACTGTTCAAGGAGTCTCAAACCCAGGAGATGATAGAAAACTAGAGAATATGGCAATGGTGGAGTGGGCAAAAAACCAGAATGGACTGCCAGCCAATCCTGAACGATATATTGTAGAGAACTTGTATTGGAATAAAGGTAGGTGGAATATCTGGAAAGAGCGTTGTACTAAACGCGATTGTGAAGATTCGCTTCAAATGATTGAAACCGATATGAAGGCTATGATCGATTTACATTACAGATTGGGATTATCTTGCGACCTATCGCAAATCCCTCTAGCAAAAAGCAAACGAACCTGCAGAAATTGTGGACATAGAGATACTTGTCCTGGCGGTGAAGACCTGAAAAGAGCGAGGCTAGAGCAATCTGCGCTTGAGATGGCTAAATCCTCAACAAGGCGGAATTAGTTAAGGACCGCCCCAGCCAGATAGCCCACACACTCCATAACATCCTCCACTTCCTAAATCGGCAAATAACATTGCCAAGAATATGTGAAACATTAGATACACTGTAATCGGAACAAGGAATGTCATCACAAAAAGTCTTGTTAGTGGCTCTTTAATTGCAGAACCTACCCATACGCAAAATAACGGTAAAGCGAAACAAGCAAGACCATATGCCTCATCTGCTGAAGGAGAATCCAACGTAAAAAAGAACAAAGTTATCAAACTGAAAGTCAGAGCAGACCAGAAAAATGTTGAATCTTCTTCATAGTTATCTGCATTGATAGTTATAGATGATGAATAACTAGGGTTTGTCTCTGTGACTTGGCCTTGATTATCTCTTTCAGCTATCTTTGCAATCGCTTTTTCTCGAGCAATTTTGCCTGCAATTATCTTGCCGATTGCCTTGTGCTCGCGACAAAAGTCACTGTATCCTTTCCTTTGATTTTGGCAGTCGCCAAGTTTGCATTGATATGGTGATTTTAGATGAGATGATTCCGGAATTTGCAATGATTCTGATTCCTGAATTTTTAATGATTCTTCGTACATTGAAATGCTAGGATCAACATTAAGCGCTTTTTCTCTAGCAATTTTACTTCGAATAATCTTGCCCATTCCCTTGTGCTTGCGGCAAAAATCGCTGTATCCTCTTTTGCCTCTTTCACAACCATCAAAAATGCAAACATGTGCTTCTTTTTTCTGACTTTGGCCTATTTTCTCACTTTGACCTAAGTTAATGGTGATGCTACTAGGAGCCTCTCCAGGAGAAAATCCGTGTTCTATTGCCATGGTAAGCGATTTATTATTGAGAATATAAAATTTAACCCGGAATTCAAATTAAAGAAACCAAGTCGCTGAGCACCCCTGGCACATCATTGGCTTTGGTTACTCCACTTGCTAGAAGAACTCCTTCTGCGCCTAGGGAAATTGCTGTTGCAACATCTTGACCATTCTTTACTCCAGCACCACACAATACTCTGACATTCGGGTTCACTTCCTTAACAGCTGCAACTGTATCTGAAACAATTGCAGGGTCTGCGGTCGTTACCGAAATATCTCCTCCAATCAACTCAGGCGGCTCGACTGCGATGAAAGTTGGACCCAATTCCGCCAATGCTCTAGCTTCATCAACGTCAGCAGCGCATGCGCATATTGGGAAATCTTCAGGCAGCATTGCCATCAGATCTTTCACATGTTCTAGAGAAACCTTGTGTTCAGCGTGATTGATTATTGTGCCAACTGCACCTCTTTCAATTGCAGTTTGTGGCTCTAGCCAACCTGTATGGCTACCTTGTCCAACCGGATCTAAGTGCTGAGACCAGACTTCTAATCCTGAGATTGAACTAACGCTCGATAAATCGAATGCACTGGCTACAGCAACCATCCTTGCATCGGTTTCAACATCGGCCATCAATTGACCAAGTTTGTCAGCAGCACCTGCCATTGCGGACGAATATGTCTTGAAATTCACAACGATTAATGGGGCATCCATACAATACCCTGAGTGCGTATCCTTTTTGGAAACTGCGATTCAAATCGTACCTTCGGATTGGATATGGCCTGCTGGAACCACAATGCCGTGGCCAACAACAACATTCGTTAATTTTGCATCGCTTTCGATTACTGCTCCCTCACCGATTAGACAATTCGAAACGACCGCACCCGAATCAATCCTAGCACCTCTAAGAATTGTTGAGTTGCTAACTTCACCTGAAACAAAACATCCATCTTGGACCATTGAATTTCTAGCGATTGTATGCTTTCCTTGGTGCCAAGTTCCCCCGGAAACTGAACCTGTTTTGAATCTCTTTTCTTCTATACACCGCAGTACTGCTTCATGCCAACTGCTAGGAGTGCCCGCATCGATGAAGTATCCCTCAAACGGGAATCCTGCCAAACTTCCTTCTTCAGCAAGAACTGGAAATACATCTCTCTCAAGGCTATGTTTTTCCTTAGGCATGATATCAAAAACATCATCTTCAAGGATATAGGAACCTGCATTAATCAAATTGGAAAATACCTCTTCTGGTTTCGGTTTTTCTTTGAATTGAGTGACCTTGTTCTTTGAATCTAATCCAACAATTCCGAATCTAGTTGGGTCCTCAACTTCCCATAGTGCAAGAGTTCCTTTTACATTCATTGAGGAATGCTGCTCAAGCATCATACCTACATCCAAAGAAGAGACAATGTCACCATTGAAACAAGCGAATCTGCCCGAAACAACATCTCGGCAATTTCCTAATGCGCCTCCAGTTCCAAGTGGCTCATCTTCAGGAACGATTCTAACATCAAAGTCTACATTCGCTTTACGAAAATAATCTCTGATCATATCAATTTTGTAACCCCCTGCTACAATTACTTCGTCGACCAAATCACTTGGAACTCCTTCTACAACTCTTTCGAGAAGAGTGGAATCTAACATAGGAAGCAGAGGTTTAGGAATGTCATTTGTCCATGGGCGTAGACGTGAGCCTATTCCGCCTGCAAGGACTACTACCTGCATATTCAATCCGACCACAACTATGCTATTGAACGCATCGTGAGATTAGCCATTTCAAATCGCATCATTGAAGGGGCGTCTTTTGGTCGGAGGGGTTGAGGAGAATCATGAACATCCACGAGTATCAAGGAAAAGCACTACTGAAATCAGCCGGTGTTCCAGTATTAGAAGGAGTACATTGCACCAGCGTAAATGATGCACTGGAGGCATATGACACTCTTGGTTCAAAGGTTGTAGCTGTAAAGAGTCAGATTCATGCAGGTGGACGTGGAAAGGGTACAATGTACGACCCGCAGACCCGTGAAGAGGTCATGCAAGGTGGAGTAAAAATCGCATTCTCACGAGAGGAAGTTGAGAAGTACGCTTCTAACATTCTTGGCAACCTATTAGTCACAATCCAAACCGGTGATGAAGGAAAAATAGTCAACAACCTGTACATTGAATCCGGATGTGCAATTGCTCACGAGTACTACTTGGCATTACTAGTTGATAGAGAGAGTAAGGACGTACTAATCATGGCATCTACTGAAGGTGGAATGGACATTGAAGACGTAGCTCACAATACTCCAGAAAAGATTCACAAGATTAACGTCGACCCAAATTCAGGGCTACTCGGTTTCCAAAAGAGAGACTTAGGAATGGCTCTTGGATTGTCTGGCAATGCATTGAAGTCATTCTTCAAGATGCTAGGAAAGATGTATGACATGTTTATTGCACAAGATTGTGCAATGGTCGAGATCAATCCACTAGTCAAGACCGAAGATGATGAAATAATTGCTCTAGATTCTAAAATCAGTTTTGACGAGAACGCTGAATTCCGTCACAAGGATTGGAATGACCTAAGAGACCTTTCTGAGGAGGAAGAAGTCGAGATTAGAGCCAAGGAAACCGGATTATCATACGTCAAATTAGACGGAAATATTGGTTGCCTGGTTAATGGTGCAGGATTGGCAATGGCTACAATGGATGTAATCAAGCTCTATGGTGGCGAGCCTGCAAACTTCTTGGATGTAGGAGGCGGAGCAGATGAAGAGCAGGTCAAGACTGCATTCTCAATCATTCTTGAAGACCCTAATGTCAAGGGAATCCTAGTCAACATCTTTGGTGGTATCATGCGTTGTGATATCATCGCAAGAGGAGTCATTGGCGCAACTGAGGCCCTAGGATTAGATGTGCCACTGGTAGTCAGACTAGCAGGAACAAATGTCGATGAAGGAAAGGCGATTCTTGCTGCTTCAGATTTGAACATTCATCCTGCTGATGATTTGGCAGACGGTGCTCAGAAAATTGTAGCACTAATTGGAGGCGGTGAGTGAAATGGCAATTTGGATAGAAGAAGATGCGAAAGTCCTAGTCCAGGGAATTACAGGTAAGCAAGGAATGTTCCATGCTGGAAAAATGGTAGAATATGGCACCAACCTAGTTGGAGGAGTTACTCCTGGAAAGGGCGGTCAAGAAGTTCTTGGAGTCCCTGTTTTTGATAGCATGATGGAGGCAATTTCACAAACTGATGCCGATGCTACCGTAATTTACGTTCCACCACCATTTGCAGGTGAAGCGATTATGGAAGCCGCAAATGCGTTTGAAACAATCAAAGGAGAAGGTGTGATTGTTTGTATCACAGAGGGTATTCCAACTCTTGACATGGTAAAGGCAGCAGCATATGTTGCTAACCGAGATAATGTTAGACTAATTGGTCCAAACTGCCCTGGAATTATCACCCCTGGAGAAACAGGCGGTGCAAAATTAGGAATTATGCCGGGACACATTCACGCTAAAGGAAGAATTGGAATTGTATCCAAATCTGGAACCTTGACTTACGAGGCTGTTGCCCAAACAATGAGCATTGATGAAGGGCAGTCTACCTGTATTGGGATTGGAGGAGATCCTGTTAACGGGACCGGATTCATTGAATGCTTGGCTGCCTTTGAGGCAGATTCGCAAACTGAAGCAATCGTCATGATTGGCGAAATCGGAGGTAATGCTGAGCAAGAAGCTGCGGCTTGGGCTAAAGAAAATTGCACCAAACCGATTGTTGGATTCGTTGCTGGAGCAACCGCTCCACCTGGTAAGAGAATGGGCCATGCCGGAGCAATTATTTCCGGAGGCAAGGGTACTGCTGAAGAAAAGTTCGCAGCATTTGAAGCTGCAGGAATTGCTTGTGCAAGAGACCCGAGTGAGTTGGGTCAGGTTCTTCTTACAAGCCTGAAAGAAGCAGGATTACGCTGATTACGAATCAATCAATCTGTAGAGATTGTATCACTTAGGAGGTCCACGCTTAGGACCCGGTGGGCCGCCTCGCTTAGGACCTGGAGGGCCACCACTCTTTGGAGGACCACCCGGACCGCCACTTGGAGGACCGCCTCGCTTAGGACCCGGAGGACCGCCGCTCTTTGGAGGTCCACCCGGACCGCCACCTGGAGGGCCGCCTCGCTTAGGACCCGGAGGACCACCGCTCTTTGGAGGACCACCCCGGCCGCCACTTGGAGGACCGCCTCGCTTAGGACCTGGTGGGCCACCTCGCTTAGGGCCTGGAGGACCTCCTGCTCTTGATGGTCCCGGAGGAGCACCTCTTGCAGGAGGGGCTCCGACTGGCTCTTCATCCTCTTCTTCGAATATTGCACCACAGTGTGGACATTCCTTATCGGATTCTTTCACAAGGCCATCACAGACCTCACAAGCAAACATTTCTTCATCGCTTTCCGCTTCAGAAGCAGAACCTTCGCTACCAATTTTATCGACAGCGCCATCTTTTGATCTGAATAAATTGATATCAACAATGGCATCAAGACCTTTCAAAGCAACTTCGGTTGAAATCGCATGCTCGAATGCTGCAGATAGGTCTTCAGGAGTATCCAGAACTCTTCCATCGTCGATATATGTTACATTGACAACTAAAACTCCATTTTCTGTTTTTGTCTGTGGAGTGTCCACTGCGACACCGCGTTTGCGAGCTACTCTGCGAACTGCAACCTCTGCCATACGCTTGAATAATGCATCATTTCCAGATTCATCTTTTCCGGAACCGATTGCATTTGCAAGGAATTCAGCAGCACTATTTTCGTCCTGCCCTTTGAGATGTGAAGGTAATTCTCCTCCAATCGAAGATAGGACATTAGCTGCAGATTGTTGATTCATTTGCAGCCATTGGCTCCTTCTTTCATTCTTGACCGCTCTTTCTGCTTCTGCTATTCTGTTAACCATAGCATCAGTTGGTGAAAGCGATGGATTATTGGATACTGCAGTGCCGCCCACCTGATTCCCTATGTCCCCAAGTTGGGCGTTCGGGCCGACCCCGCTTGCTAAGGACGGGCCTTTGGCAGCAGGAGGCATATCTCCTCTGGAACCTCCAATGTTTGGAGGTGCTTGTCCTGGCAGTGGAGTAACATTAGAAGGTGGCAATCCTGTATTTACTGGCGGCAAACCGGTGTTAGCCGGAGGCATTCCTGGAAGAGTTGGTGCGATTTGCCCCATGATGTCTGGCATCATGCCCGGAGGCATTCCTTGACCGGGCATTCCTTGCATATTCTGGTTGATTACTGCCTCACCAGAAACCACTCCAAAATTGCGCCCGCCACTAACATCTTGGCCGCCTAAACCTACGCCGCCAACGCCGGGTAGACCGCCTGCTCTACTCATCTCTTGGCGAGCACCACATTCAGGACAGAATATGCTGTCATCGGGTATCTCCTCAAAACAAGAGCCGCACTGCACACTAATCCCCTCGTATAGGGGCTAGGTTGGTTCAAAATAAAGCCTTGCTATTTTTTGGAATTAAATCCGGCCGATGCGTTCACTCTAGAATTTGTCATCCAAAGCTAAGTTAATTTGGCGAACTATTGGCCCACAGGGTCAAGAACAATTACCAATTCCGGCATAATGAGGCGATTCTTTGTCAGTTCTCATCAATGCTAAAATTGATGCTCTACTAGAGGGTACATCTCGTTCATTCTATCCCACTTTGAAATATCTTCCAAAGAAGATTAGAGGACAAATCGGTCTGCTGTATCTTCTGGCAAGAGTTGCGGATACTATTGCTGATTCTAAGCACGGTGAAACTGAAGAATTACTGAGGCTATTACGTGAATACAATGATGTCGCACAAGGCAGGTCTGATAATCTACCTGATTTTTCACATATCGCTGATATTCAAGAAAATGAAAGCGAGGCAGAGCTGCTAAGAAATGTTCAGGATGTTATCGAAGGATTAGACGTCTACTCCGAGGGAGATAGGGAACGCATGTTGGAATGTCTTGAAACCATAGTCGGTGGCCAGATAATGGACCTTGAGAGATTCGGACCTGCTAATGAAGGAGAAACTATCTCTGCATTAGTCGACAACGCAGAAATGGACGATTACACATACCGCGTTGCAGGTTGCGTAGGCGTATTTTGGACAAAGATGTCACTGGCTCATATGTTCAAAATGTCAAGAGAAAAGGAAGAAGAATTTTTCATGAAGGGTATTAGATTCGGTAAGGCTCTTCAAATGATCAATATCCTCAGAGATATTCCTGAAGACCTGAGATTCGGTAGATGTTACATCCCATCAGAAGCATTGGCAAGGCACAACATGAAACCTGAGGATTTACTCGATTCGAAAAATGTTGACACATTCAGACCATTGTATGACGAATATTTGGAAATTACAAATGACCATTTGGATGCAGCTGTAGAATACATCAAGATGCTGCCAGAAACTCAATTTAGATTGAAAGCAGCATGTATGTTGCCAGTGCTAATAGGTCAGAGGACAGTTACACTTCTTAGAGAAGGAAATATTCTAGACTCTAAAGACAAAATAAAGGTCACTAGAGATGAAATCAAATCATACGCAAAAAAGTTGCTTAGAGCGCTAATCATTCCAGGAGGAGTTAAGAGGCTTCTCGAGAAGAATAAAGATGTTGTAAACAAGGACTAATGCCCTTAGTGAACACTTACTCACTTAATTCGAAAAGTACAACATAAAACTCGCTAAAGTTACAGATTTCTTTGAATGTTTCAAGGCTGAATCCATAATTTCCATCCCAAAATAGGTAATTCTGATTCGCCCGTAGGGCGTAGTGTGCAAAATACCATCACACTGATAAGTAAGGGGCAAGACATACTCACCGAGCGACATGCTAGAACGCCGCAAACCTCTCGATTTGCTGTTCCCTCTCAAGGGCGGTGCTTCGAAAGAGGTTGGTGTTAGAAAAGAAGGAATGACCGCTGCACAGAGACTACGTGCTGCTGTCAACTTAACCGCTGATGCTGTGAAAGCGGTTAGCCTCACTGCAATGGAAGCACTTAGAGAAGGTGCAGCCTTCATTGGAATTGTAGGAGAACAGGACGAATTAATCGATCCATTCCATCACCTTGATGCTCCAATTTGGGCAAGAGACCCTCCAGCAGAATTGCTGAAGTTAGCATACTCATACTGTGAAGAGCTAACAATGAGAGAAGCCGGTAATTTCTATCATTCTTTCAAATATCTTCCAGAAGAACAGAGATTAGCAATGTGTGCCGTGTACGCATTCTGCCGCAGAGCAGACGACATTGCAGACGGCGACTGGCAAGACAGATTCCCTGGCTCACAGGGTGAAATGGACCCTGAAGCTGTTGCTTACCGCGAACAGTTGGAGAGCCTACAAAACAAGGACACAATCTTGCAAGAGGAACTGTACCTTGAGAAGATTACACAACTATTTTTCTTCAGGAAGAAATTATCAACTTGCTATTCCGAAACTAGCAGTACAGACCCTGTTTTCCTAGCGCTGAAGGACACTGTAAAGCGCTACAACATCCCAAGAAGCGTATTCGACGATTTGATTACTGGAATGGAAGATGACCTGTACAATAACAGGTACCGCACGTTCGATGAATTGTATGTCTACTGCTACAGAGTTGCATCTGTTGTCGGATTGATGTGCATTGAAATCTACGGATATGAAGACCCGAGAACAAGGAAGTTCGCAGAGTCTTGGGGTATTTTCATGCAGTTGACAAATGTCTTGAGAGATGTTGGCGAAGATATCCAAAGAAACAGAGTTTACTTGCCCCTAGATGAACTTGAAGCAAATGGAATCACTGAGCCTGAGTTGAATGGAGATGTGGTTTTGAACACTGCTTGGGAGCCTTACATTCACCATTACGCTAAGCGTGCAAGGACCTACCTTGAAGAGGCTAAGCAACTATTGCCGCTTCTTCCTAGAAGAACTCGATACTCTCCAGCAGCTATGATTGCCTTCTATGACAAGATTCTGAAGCAGATTGAAAGACAACAGGGCGATGTATTCACCAAGCGTGTCAAGTTGAATAAGTTCCAGAAACTAACCCTTGCTGCCGCTGTCTATCTTAGACACAGGTTTATTCCGGGATGGTTAAACCCAGTATGGACAGGACTATCCAAGATTGGACTACTACCTGACGTTTGATTGAGGTGATAGGATGGACATACCATCCAAGCGCAAGTTGGGATTGCTATTTGGTGCAGGATTCATTTTTGCATTACTGGAACCATTAATCCTCCTGGCACTAGGAAATGACCTGGGAGGTGCTTTTTGGCCTATGGCAAAGCGTTCTTTGGAGTGGACTTATTTCTTGAGAGAGAATCATTCACTTATTTTCGCATTCTTCATTCTGGCCATACCATTTTCGTATTTTAGATCCCATAAAGCAAGCAACTTAGAGAAAGTGATTGCAATATTCGTTACAGGATTTGTCTTTGGATTACTATCCATATTTATGCTTCTAAACTGGGCATATTATCGAGATGCATTCTTACTTCTCCCAACTACTTACGGATTCATCATACTTTGCTGTGCAATGATTATTCGTGGAGTACCAAAAAACCCATTCAAAGATACAAAGGATAAATTCACCAACATTGCCCACATACTACTCGTCCTAGTAGCTGTTTGGCTTATCAGCCCTGGAATTACCGCAATGGCAGGCCTATCTCCTTCTCCGCCAAAATTGCAAATGGAAAAAGGACAGTATGAAGTTGAAATCAATTCTTACGAATATCCAATGCCTGAAGAAGTATCCAGTATTCAAGGAGATTACGAAGAAGACGTTGTCTTTTCAGTCTATATTGCTGTGCCTGAAGACCATGATGGAATGATGCCTTTGGCAATTATATTGCACGGATTCGCTAACCCATTCTTCGAATCATACGTTGATTGGGTTGAGACTTTGGCATCAAGAGGTACTGCTGTTGCTTTCATCCAGTATCCTTCAGATGTCATGCCGCCCGGGCATGATACCTTTGAACTACATGAGGAGGCGGGTATGTCAAATCACCCATACCATCTTCCTAGAGCCGTTGCGGTCGATTCTGCACTTGAGTTCATGAATACACTCTTACCCGAAAATGTAGATTCCGATTTCTTACTAGTTGGTGGACATAGCCTAGGCGCAGGATACGCTTTACTAGCCCTTGATTGGGCACTTGAGAGGGATTGGGGGAGCCAAGCATTGTTTGTCAGTCTGGAAGCACCTTATGCACGTCCTGTTCAGGAACATCTTCAGATAGATACAACTAGAATTCCTGAAAATTTCCTAGCACATGTTGCTGTCAGTGAAGATGATATGAGTGTTTCAGATTGTTTCGGAGTACACCACCAAGAACTGTTAGGAGATGGTGCTTTATTCATCCAAATACCTAGCGACAGATACGGATTCCCACGTCTGGTTGCAAGCCATTACCTTCAGGCAACAGAAGCGCACGATGATCTTGCAGACTGGGGATTTTACAGAAGGGTTGCAAGTCAATCTAATTGGCTAGTTGCCAACTTACAAGGCGATGAAAGTAGCGAATCAGAGTATCGAAATCAACTAACAAATACTGATGAATTACGCTACATGGGTGAATGGTCTGATGGTAGGCCTGTGCTAGAGCTGCGCACCTATGAGAATGCGATTTCAAGTAGTGACTTCAAGTACTGCCAAGAATGGACTGGACCTTGAATCAAGAGTTTCGAGTGAAAGCTTGAATTCCAGTAATGTATCTACCCAGAATAAGATTGTGAATATCATGAGTTCCCTCATAGGTTTTCACAGATTCAAGGTTGGCCATGTGTCTCATTACAGGGTATTCGTCTAGAATTCCGTTAGCACCATGGATGTCTCTTGCGACTCTTGCGATTTCCAAAGCAATGTCTACATTGTTCATCTTAGCAAGGCTAATTTGTTCATTGAACCATGTTCCGTCATCCTTCTTTTTACCGAGGTGGTAAGCCAATAATTGACCCTTAGTGATTTCTCTGAGCATCCAAGCCAACTTGTTTTGCACAAGTTGGTAAGAAGCGATTGGCACACCGAATTGAATTCTGGAAAGTGCGTATGTCTTAGCAGAATGGAAACATGCCATCGCAGAACCGAGTGCTCCCCAAGAGATTCCAAATCTAGCATTGTTAAGGCATGAGAAAGGACCTCGCAGACCCTTGACATTTGGCAAGATTCTGTCTTTTGGAATCTTACAATCTTGGAATACAAGTTCGCTAGTCACGCTAGCTTTGAGAGAATGCTTTCCTTTCATTTCTGGAGCACTGAATCCTTCATCGTCTTTCTCGACAATAAATCCACGAATTACTCCGTCTAATTTAGCCCATACAATTGCTACATCTGCAATTGTTCCGTTAGTGATCCACATCTTTGCACCATTCAGCAGGTAGTGGTCTCCCATATCTTCTGCCTTGGTAATCATGTCACCAGGGTTTGAACCGTAATCCGGCTCAGTTAGTCCGAAACATCCAACCCATTCACCGGAAGTCATCTTCGGAAGGTAGTATTCCTTCTGTTCCTCGCTTCCGAAATCCCATATAGGGTACATTGCGAGCGAACCTTGCACACTTGCAAAGGAGCGAAGTCCTGAATCTCCTCTCTCTAATTCTTGACAGATTAATCCGTATGCCACATATGAAAGTCCTGGGCAGTCATAGCCTTTCAGTGGAGCACCTAGAACGCCCATTTCACCTAGTGCAACCCTCCACTCATCAGGGAACACACCCTCTTCGCATGCATGCTCGATTTTGGGAATGACCTCTTCGTCTACCCAATCTCTAACCATGTCACGAATCATTATCTCTTCTTCAGTCAGCAGCGACTCGATGTCGTAGAAGTCCAGACCCTCAAACGGCTCCATGTTTTTGCTGCGGTAGCAAGAGCCTCATGAAGGTTAGGGGGTTATTGCTCATCTTTCTTATTACGGCCGAACAAATTCGCGTATTTCCGCTGTAACCAAGGACTATTCCAATAAATCAGACCAATGAATACTCCAGGAACACATAGTGCCACTAGAATGATGAGTATATTCGGGATTTCTCCACTATCTGCTTCGCTAGCAGGTTCAAAGGATACAATTCTACCTTGGCTAGTCACTAAGAAGCCTGAGTACTCTGAGTTTTCCCATGCGACTGCGAAGCCATCACCACCGAGCAGTACATCTTCTTCAGTAGCGTTCTCATTTGAGAACATCAAGAATGCATTTTGTGAGTACTGATTCCATCTGACCATTCCTAAAGGCGCCAATGCAATAATACTCGAAGAATCCACTGCAGTACTATCACTAATTATATCTCCTTCAAGCTGACCAAGAATGATTATTTCACCCAATTCAGATTGGGTTGAATCTAGCATATCAATCTCTATAGAAGCAGCCTTATGGCCGCTGGCAAATCCAGTACAAGCATTCATAGTTGCATCTTCACATCCAATACCCAACCATGTATGGTAGCGAGAATTAGGCAACCAAGTCACGGTATCTGCCTGGTCGATAACAGCGACTCCATCATTCAATGTACCTGCAACGCAGATGTTTTTGTTCTTCAAGCAATCAATATCTGTAACTCTAGAAGATGCTTCATCATTCAACAGTGTGAAAGTGTCTGCATAATATCTCCAAATCTGACCTGTGTCAGTACCGAGATATGCAACCGAGGAACCTGCAGTGAAATGAATAGCATTGATGTCTATGCCCGCCATTGCCAGCGATCCCTCTGCTTCTCCGAGGGCATAATTTGTAGAGTTGAAACGTAAAATTGTTCCATCGTCACCTACGATTAATGCGCTTTTCCCACCAGGGTGCCATGTTACATCATTCAGCGCATTTTCGGTTTCCTTTTCGAGCCTGATATCTGTGGCTTCATCATCAGCATTAGCTGCAGATAACAGGTGCGCATAACCGTCTTCGCCGTAAATAAGGACAGTATCTCCATCTGGAGAGATTTCTCCTCCTCTGACCCCTATATCAAAATCTGCCAACTTCCTCTCCAAATTGAGGTCCACAGTAATCTCGGGAGATGCACTGACTAGATGCGACATCATCAGAATTGACAACAGCACTGCTATTCTGCGCATACCTCGGGGAGCGAGTATTCACCAAAAAGGCCCCGCCTAAAACTGCTGTTTCAACGGTAGTCCTTATTTCCCTAATTGGTTTGGGAAAGACATGGAGCGATTCGAAGTCAAGCGTGGAGTCATTAAATCGATGAATGGAAATGCAGGTTTAGCAAAATTAGCAACAGAATTTTTCAATGATGTTGAGGTTAATGCTGATGGTGTTTTTACAGCATCTTTTGCAATCCTTACCAATGTAACTGCAGAATACACCTCAGACGGTAAATTGCAAGTCGATGTTGAACAAATGAAAGGTGAAGATTTGTCTAATTTCCTTTCAGAAGATGGTGGAAGAGAAAAGGCAATGCAGTCCAGGTCCCGCTGGTCCAACTTCCTAGACCAAGCAACCGGCTATTCTGCCAAGCAGCGTGGAGACAAAGCAAAGGAACAGGCAAAGAAATTCTCAAAGGCTCGCTCTGCAATCAAGATGGCACACAAATCAATCGAAATGTCTAGTACTGTAACTCAAGAAACTATTGACAAGGCACACGAAATGATTGCCGAATTGGAAAAGATGATCGAAGAAGGAACTGCTCCTTCTGAAGGCAGAGTCAAGAAATTGAATGACCTACTTTGAGGCGATTGAATGTTGGACAAAGAGAGTCTAATCGAGAGATGCCCAAGAGTGGCTGAACTCGATGATTCTACTCTGGAAAGACTCAATTTGATGATAGGATATGTCGAAGAGTCTGTTGGAATTGACCATTTAGTGAATTGTTTAGCAGATGGCACTTCGGCTGGCGGCGATGGAATAATCCGTTGCTATGTTGGGTTTGAGCCATCAGGAAAAGCACACATAGGCTGGAAAGTGATTTCTCTTCAGATGAAAAGAATGTTAGATGCGGGTGCTAATGTATTGATTTTCTTGGCTGATTGGCACGCATGGGTTAACGACAAGTTTGGCGGAGTTATGGAAGATATTCAAACAACTGCAACTTACATGGAAGAAACTTTCAGAGCTCTTCTGGGCAACCCACCTGAAGGTGAGGGAGCGGGTGAACTACGATTCCTTTGGGCTTCGAGCATAATGGATTCTGGCGATTACTGGGCAAGAGTTCTAAGGTGTTCAAAGAACATGAGCCTGGCTAGAGTTAGGAGAACCTTCTCAATCATGGGACGAAGTGAAGATTCATCGGATGGAGATTTGTCTAGATTTTACTATCCTGCTTTGCAAGCTGCTGATATTTTTGAAATGGACATCGATATTGCAATCGGAGGAATGGACCAGCGCAAGGCGCACATGTACATGCGAGATGTGGCTGACAGATGGGGTTGGTACAAGGCCACGTGCCTACATACCCCTATAATTTCAGGACTCAAATCATCGGGGGCGAGAATGGAATCTTTCGACCACAAGATGAGTAAATCAGACCCTGGTGGCGCTATTCTTTTGCACGATGATGAGTCTAAATTGTCAAAGAAAATGCGCAAGGCTTACCTTGACCCAGAGAATCCTGATTCGCCGGTATATGAGCTAATTGAGCACATTATTTTCCCAGAATTTGGAGAGGTAAATGTCACTCCAAAGCCAGAATTCGGTGAACCTAGCACTTGGACAGACTTGGATTCGTTCAAATCCGCAATTGCAGATGGAACCCTTCACCCATTCGATGCTAAAATGGGTGTTGCATCTGGCCTTTCACGTGGATTGGAAGTAGTTTCAGAGTATTTCGAAGCAAATCCAGAAACTCTTGACCGGGTGAATCAACTAACTAAGTGATTAGACAAGGTTCATCAACGGGGTTTTGATGGGGCAAACAACCCCCAAGGGGGGTTGGGTGAATCTTATGCCGAATATCGTGGTTTTAGTAAAGCGTGTACCAGACACCAATGCAAGAATAGTTGTTAGCGGTGACCGTGTTGACTTATCTGCAGTTAAGTGGGTAATCAGCCCTTATGATGAATTCGCAATCGAGACCGCACTGCAACACAAAGAAGCAGATGGCGGAACTGTAACCGCTCTAACCTTGGGTTCTGCAGATTCAGACAAGGTTCTCAAAGATGCAAAAGCGATTGGAGTAGATGAAATCGTACGTGTTTGGAATGATTCATGGAATGAATTGGATTCAAATGCGATCCAATCTGCATTAACACAAGCTGTCACTGACTTGGGTGCTGAAGTAGTCTACTGTGGAAAGACAGCAGCAGACACAGGCGCAGGATCTACCGGGCCAGGAATCGCAGAAAGACTAGGATGGGCAAGTGTGTCTAATATTACCGACGCATCCTTTGCAGGTGGACTAACCGTTACAACTCCTGTAGAAGGTGGTTCAGCAAAGGTTTCCGTTTCAGGAAACGCAGTAATCTCTTGTGACAAAGGAAGCATGAAAGTGAGAAAACCAAATGTCAAGGGAATTATGATGGCTAAGAGAGCACAAGTGAATGTTGTCAGTGCAGATGCACCAGCATCTACTGTAACAATTGTATCACAATCACCACCGCCTGCTAAGCCGGCAGGAAAGAAGTACGAGGGCGGCTCCTCAGCAGAAGAAGTCGCAAGATTGCTAAGAGATGAGGCTAACGTTATTTGAGGTGAAGAAAAATGTCAGAGAGTGTAATTATCGCAGAAGTAAGCAAGGGTTCAATCGCACCAGTAACTGCTGAACTAGTCAGTGCAGCAATCGCTTTAGGAACCTCACCAACAGTTGTTGTTCCATGCACAGATGCATCGATTGCAGACGGTGCGGGTTACGATGGAGTAAGCAGAACCATAGCCGTGAAAGGCGACTGCTTCGCAAATTATGATGCTTCATCTTGGGCAGCTGCTATCGACGCTGCTGCTCCTTCAGGAATTATCATTGCAGCAGCAACACCACAATCAAAGGATGTTGCTGCAAGAGTTGCTGCAAGAAGAGGACTATCTATTGTTCAAGATGTTGTAGCAATTGATGGCATGAACTTGACCAGCCCGATTTACTCCGGCAAGGCGATGCAAACAGTATGCCTATCCGGTGATGCTGCTGTTTCTGTTAGAGCAAATGTATTCCCAGCGGCATCTTCCAGTGCTGCTAATGTATCAATTGTCGACCAATCTGGAGACGTTGCAACCGCTGTACAGGAAATCATCGCAAGAGCATCTGAAAGACTTGATGTTGCAGAAGCAAACATCATCATCTCTGGAGGCAGAGGAATGGGCAGTCCAGATAATTTCTCGCACTTAGAGAAAATCGCTGACGTATTGGGCGCAGCAGTTGGCGCATCTAGAGCAGCAGTTGACACCTGGGATGAGATTCCTCACTCCATGCAAGTTGGCCAAACAGGAAAAACTGTGAATCCAAATTTATACATTGCAGTCGGTATTTCAGGAGCAATTCAGCACCTAGCAGGAATGCGCTCGTCAAAGTATATTGTCGCAGTGAACAAAGATGCAGATGCACCAATCTTTTCACATGCTGACTATGGGATTGTTGCTACTTGGGAAGAAACACTTCCAGTGCTAGAATCCGCATTGTCATCGATGATGTCCTGATTACATCCAAGCTCCACGACCTCTAAATCCGTCATTTAGGAACGGATTTGTTCGCTTCTCTTGTCCGATTGTGGTAAGTGGTCCGTGTCCAGGATGAACTATTGTATCATCATCCAAAGGCCACAGCCTTTCTCTTATCATTCGCAATAANAATTCCAAATCTCCGCCGGAATTGGGTAGATCCGTTCGTCCGATAGAACCCTGAAACAGTGTGTCTCCTGCGAATAAGTGGTCTGGGCCATCATCCACAACCAGTCGTAAGCAACATCCACCAAGTGTATGCCCAGGAGTGTGAATAATCTCGAATTCCATGTCTGCGAAAGTGTGTACATCACCATGTTCCCATGTATTTTCAGCCACAGCTGGCTCTGGCAATGAGAAGCCCCACCTTCTACCCGATTCTTGTGCCAAACTCTGCAAGAAGAAATCGTCTTTATGCAACCACCATTCTAACGAGTAATGTTCTTTCAGGTATGGGATGTGGCCACTGTGGTCAAAATGAGCATGAGTATTGATTAGAGCAACGACCTTTCTTTCTCCTTCAAAAGAACCTATCTCAGCATCTGCCTGGCCTATTCCAGAATCAATCCATTGAATGATTCTATCAGAATCACCTCCACCATCAATAATCACAGTTTCTCCATTCGCAGGGTTGGTGATAATACTGCAACGTTGCTGAAGTGCTGTTACAAAGAAATGTGCGATATGTGGAGAAGCAACCATCTCACTCAATCCTCACATCTATAGAGTCTGAAGACCAACGTCCGTCCTTATCTTTAATTCGCAATTCTAGGCGATGATTGCCCTTGTCAAGCTTCACCCTGACTACTGGATTATCTGAAATCTCTTTACCTGTGGAATCGACCCAAGACCAAGATGTAATTCTCTCCTGAGGGTCTTGAGTGCCACTAGCATCTAGAGTTACTATCGCAGTTCCGTCTTCATCTGCTTTGAGAGATTGGTCGCCGCCTGCATCAGGGAGTGGTGCAATGATTTCTTCAGCATCAAGCGATAATGCCAACATCAAATCCTCTTCCTGAACTTCAACTCTATCGACTTCTATTTCATCATTTAATGCATCTAGAAGATTCTCAGAGTCGCTTAAACTAGCCGCTTCAATGCCTGCTAATTCCTCAATGGAAGTATCATCCCCATACAACTCATCAGCATCTATCTCAATGGCTGGCGCTTCACCCCAGTCATCGATTGCAGTCTCTTCTTCAATCAGCGAAGTTGGTTCAGCATTCGAGTCGATTAACACAACTGGTTCAGGGTCAGTGTAATCATTCTGGTCACTACCAGCAATCAACACTGCAGATCCATCATTATTTGTTGAGACATGTTCTACCATTCCTTGAGTTTCAACAGCCCACTGTAACCCGTCTCGATTTACACAATGGAGATGGAACCATGATCCGGCCAATGCATGTTCACCTCTATCAATGATAATGTGGGCAGGATGGCTTAGTTCTGCTACCAGCTCTTCATCATGCATTATTCCCCCCATGTCTAACCCCATCCAGGGCCCATCGATTGAAACAACTCGTCGATTTACATCAAATCGCTTAATCAATTGTTGAGATTGCCAATGCTCGATTTCTAAAGCCTCCTCATCTCCAGGGACCAAACCGTGGCCTTCTCGAGCAACTATCAATGTCGAGCCGTTCCAACCAATTGCAGTAATCCTCTCACCTACCTCTCCGCGCATTGGCCTTTCCCAGACTTTACGGCCATCTAGTGAGTAAGTGCTGACTTTTCCTGATTCTGTAGCAACAGCGACCTGAGGCCCAACTTTTGCAAATAAAACTGAAGTCTCATTTATCGAAGCTATATTTCCAGTTGCATCAATAATATGAGCCCTGCCTAATCCATCGATTGCAACGGCATGGTCGCCTTTCCCGGAAATTGACTCGATTCCAGTTTCATAGGAGTTCGAAGAAATTTCTTTCCCATCCCTGAATATCTGTAAAGATTCACTTGTCCCAACAACAAGGTCACCATATGAATATTCATACATTGAAGTAATCGGAGATAGAGACATTTCTTCCTCACCGATAACTAGCCTACCGTCAACCTGGCCATATGCCAGATTGATTCCGCTAGATACAGCAGTGATTCTAGCCGTTGCATCGAACTTGCTAATCACTGGTACGGTAAGCGCCATATGAAGTCCAGAAAGGCCATCATTCATGATACCCATGCATCCAAGTTTGGCATGCACAGATTCTCACTAGGGATCCTGATATGCTTAGAAAGCGCTTCAATCTCAGAATCTGTCCAACCGCAAAGTGGTTCGAGAGTGGATAGGGGCACTGTTTTGACATCAGATTCTGGACGTTGAATCAATGATTCGCCTTCTTCTACAGTTATTCCAACAACTCCCCATGGATGCCTCTGCTTAACTTTGCCATGCAAATCCATGATGGCTGTTTTCCTTCCAATAAATGGGTCCCACATTCGCAGAATCTGAATGAGATTGTCATTACTTCCTTCAACAGGAATGATTCGAGAGCCTCGACGCATTATCAGGAATGTGGAGAGTAGAGATTCCTCGTCTACGATTTTACATAGCACATCGCCCTGAACCCCTGGGGGTAGACCGCCTGCTCCAACGACTCTATCTCCTAATTGCCACACTTTATCGGGCTCGAGAATAAGCCTGACCCAAATATCAGGGTTTGTTAAATTCACAGATAATGATTCATCTTGCTCGCACATACAACTTCCAATCGCTCTACTGTAGTCCTGTGAACTATATTCAGGATTAGCTCCGACTCTTTTCGTTCGGACTCCAAATGTCCTCTTTTTCCCTCGCAGTTCATCATTTTCAAGAATTGCCTTGGCTACATTATCAGGATCGATAAAGTCTGCAATGACATTTGCAGGGTCAATTGCTACAACTCCAAGAACATGGCAAAGCAAATTCTCTACATCTTCTGATGGTGAATTACTTGTTACTACTTCCATCGACCTGATGCGGTCTTGTATCAAAGATACTTGAGAATTAATTGCTAGATTCTCCATGTTGTTAGAAAGAGCCCGATGAAATTGGCGTCGCACGATTTTGCTCTTTAGACCAAGCTCGCCATAGCGAAGTATCCAAGCCTGTTGCATCTAATCATCTCACTCATCGTTATGCAAGCCAATTGTTTCATCTGAAAGTATATTCACACTCTTTGCGGAGTCGTTTCTTGCAGCCTCTAATGCATCTAGATATTCCTGAGTAACATTTCCTGTAACGTATTCGCCATTGAAACAACTTGCATCCCAAGACTGTTCTCCATTGATGCTGGTTACTTCTATCAAATCCTCAAGGGTTTGATAGAATAATTTGTCAGCCCCAATTTCATCACCAATCTCGTCTACTGTCTTGTCATTGGCAATGAATTCTGTAACCGCTGGCATATCTATTCCATACACGTTTGGATATCTGACTGGAGGCGCTGCTGATGCGAAGTAAACCTTGTTCGCACCTACTTCTCTAGCCATTTCAACAATCTGAGCCGAGGTAGTACCTCTAACAATTGAATCATCAACTAAGAGCACATTCTTACCCTTAAACTCGTGAGGTATTGCGTTCAACTTACGCCTTACTGATTTCTTCCTCATCGCTTGGCCTGGCATGATGAAAGTACGTCCAATGTAACGATTCTTGACGAAACCTTCTCGATATTCAACATCTAATGTTTCTGCCATTTGCAAAGCAGCATATCTTCCAGAATCAGGAACTGGAATAACAGCATCAATATCATGGTCAGGGAATTGTTCAATAATCCTCTCGGCCAATCTTTGACCCTGATTCAAACGAGCTTGGTAAACAGAGATTCCATCGATGATTGAATCTGGTCTAGAGAAGTAGACATGTTCGAAAATACATGGAGAATGGTGGGTTTCTTCCGCACATTGTTGAGTAAAGATCTGCCCATTAGAAGACAAGAATATCGCTTCACCTGGCTCAACATCTCGCTCTACTTCAAAACCGAGAGCATGGATTGCTACGGATTCACTAGCCACGACCCACTCTTTCTCACCATCAACTTCTCTGCTACCAAAAACCAGTGGGCGGATACCGTTTGGGTCACGGAAAGCAAGTATTCCATACCCAGCGATTAATGAAACACAAGCATAACCACCTGAAATCTGTTTGTGCAACGCTGCTACTGAAGAAAAAATTGTTTTCACATCAACGTGAAATTCTCCATCGATTGCGAGATTATGAGTTCTAGAATGTAACTCCATAGCCAATAAATTGAGCAATAACTCGGAGTCAGAGTTGGTGTTAACATGCCTGCGATATTCGCCTGTCAGCAATTTCTTAATCTCTTCAGCATTTGTTAAGTTGCCATTGTGAGCCAGAGAGATTCCGAATGGATAGTTCACATAAAATGGCTGAGCTTCGGCTGCCGAAGATGAACCCGCAGTAGGGTAGCGAACATGGCCAATTCCTACTGAGCCCAACAGATTTTGCATGTGCCTCTTGTAAAATACATCTTTGACCAATCCGTTAGACTTGCGAAGATGGTATCTTCCTTCATGCTCGGTCATGATTCCCGCTGCGTCTTGTCCTCGATGCTGCAATACAGTGAGCCCATCATACAACAACTGGTTGATATGATAGCCGCGCCTTCCAACGAGACCGATAATGCCGCACATTTGTCTCGCCCATTCAATTCGAGTAGCAGGCGCTTTACAGCCCTTTCTCTAAATCAGAGAATCATTCAGGGGCGGTGTGTCTTCTTGGACCAACCGTATGAACGCATCCTAGAAGAGGAGCCATAGCCACAAGATGCACATACGCCCTTCTGCTTGTGGTAGGAATTTCTACCGCACCTGCGGCAACGAATATGGGTGGTCTTCTGCCTTTTACCCATTGATGGAGTACCCTTGGACATGATATCACCTAACGGCTCGGCCACCGGCCCTCCCTTTATCAAACCGACGGGTCATCAGAATTCTACTCTTCTTCGAAAAGTACTCTTCTTTCCCGACCTGTTATCATTGCAAAAGTAAAGCCAATCGCCAGTAAAGATGCCAAAGCCATTGCTGTACCGCTAACCAGTAAATGTACGACATTGGAGAGCATTTGGGCGCGCAATCCACTATTTGCTTCGAGCAGTAGATCGTCGTTTGAAATCAACGCCCAAGCAATAAGAATACCAATCGCCAAAGCGAACATCATTCCAACAAATGGTGCAAAAGGCCTGTTTCTAGAATCCGCATAGAAAAACAAGTTTCCAATCAAAATAATTCCCATTACAACATAGGAAGTTAGAACTGCATTTCCAAATCTCTTGAATGATTCAGGATGGAAATCATTCTTCCACCCACCCGTGACATTGATTGCAACCAGAACAAGTATCGGCAGTAAAGCTGCTAGAATAAGCAATTTCCATGATGACTGAGTTTGCTTCATTCTTCTTCACCTCCAATGTGATTCTTTGCAAGAGCAACCACATGCTTGATTTCATCTTCTGTTGGAGGAGGTGAATTCTCTGGAAGTGGTAAGGAATTTTCATAGGCCCATATTACGATTGCAAATGCTGCAATGGCCAGAGAGATTCCTACGATTGTTCCGAAAATATCAGCCGCAGCAAGCCAAAGATAGTCTCTAAATTCGGAGGAGTTTGTCATGTATCCATCGAAAATCATTGCTGCAAGTGCGATTCCTGCCATCAAGACCGAAAGAGCTGCAAGATTGATGGATTCGTTCAATCTATTTTCTCCATAAGTCGCCAATGCTACTGCTGAAACCGAACACAAAGATGTTGAGAACAGCAAGAAGGTTGGCCAGAATACAATCCAGTAAGGATTGATATCGTCATCTCTCCATAAAGGAGTGAAGCTGTACCAATGCATCAAACAAAATATTAGCAGAGAGATGAATATTGCCAAAGAGCCACTCCAGCGTGCCGACGAATCTAATCTCCCCACCGGCACATTACCGCCGAAGATCATTCCATGCACACCGTAGGCCAAAAGCAGAGATGGTGCTGTAATTGATAGCAGCAAGTGCCCACCTGCTGTTGAATCTGAAGATGGTACCGTCCAGGATGAAATCATTACAAGAATCAATCCAATCGCAGCGATAACTTTGCCAGCGGTTTTGGCTTTCCCACTCAGTGAGAACCATATGCCAACTGGAACTGAACATAACGGAATCCAAAACCAGATTGCGGCCTCTAGCATCGAATCCATAAGTTGGACGGCGACATTATGATTTATGAACATCACCGGTAATCTAAGCCTCAGTGGGCTGATTCGTGATTTTTGCTAATCCGTCACCACTAAATAGAGGACGCTTGTGGGCCGAATGCTCAAGGTGAGACTATGGTAAAGATGCCACGTCAAGTTAAGCGTTACAGCCCAAGTGCTGGTAAGCATACAATGCATACCGTAGAGCGTGTCAAAAAGAAGCGCGCTAGTGAACTAAAGTGGGGTCAGCGCCGTTTCCGTAGAGCCTTGGCTGGATACCGCGGTTTCCCTCGTCCAAAACCTGATGGCCGTGAAAAGCCAACCAAGCGTGTTAACATCCTATTCCGCTGCACTGAAACTGGAAAGGCGCACTATGCTCCTTGCCAGCGTGCTAAGAAATTTGAACTTGTAGACAACTGAGTGTGAATAAAATGACAGCTAGTTTTCTGAAAGTATCATGCCGTGACTGCTCAAATGAGAGCATCATATTCTCCCGTGCAACAACCGCAATCGCTTGTGCAGTATGTGGCGCAACTCTGACAAACCCCGCTGGTGGCAAGGCCCAGTTGGTCGGCTGCAACGTCGTAGAGACCCTTGAGTGAATGGAGGCAAGTCCTCCATGGCCAAAAATCTCCTCGAAAACGGTCCTTCTGAAGGAGAACTTGTTGTCGCAATAGTTCGCGAAGTTAAGCAGAACGGTGCATACGTTGACCTCGAAGAGTACGAGGGAATTGAAGGATTCATTTTCATTGGAGAAATTGCAAGTGGCTGGGTCAAGAATATCAGAGCGTTCGTTCGACCTGGTCAGAGATTAATCTGTAAGGTTCTAAGAACACGCAAAGACAAGAATTCTTTGGAACTATCTCTAAAGTCGGTAAGCGAAGAGAGAAAGCGAGAACGCCTTGCTCAATGGAAGAACGAAGAAAGAGCAAAACAACTTCTGAAGGTTCTAGCAGAACAGGTTGGTTGGTCTGCAGATGAGCACGCTGAATATCAAGCCGACTTAACAGAATCTTTTGCAACACTTTACGGTGCTTTTGAAGAAGCCGCTAAGGCTCCTGAATCTCTAACTGAAATTGGATACGAAGGAGATTGGATTGCACCCCTCATAGAAATTGCAGTCAAGAATATCATTCCAGACACCGTCGAGATTAGAGGACGTTTTACTCTAAATGTGGACTTAGCTGAAGGAATAGAAGTTATCAGAGAAGCACTAGTTGCTGCAGAAAATGTTTCTGACAAAGAAGCAGAGTTGATAGTGACCTGCCATTATGATGGAGCACCTTCTTACAGAATTGATCTAAAAGCACCAGATTTCAAAACAGCAGAAGAAGCATGGAAGAATGCGACTAAGGCATGTATCGATATAGTCGTTGCAGCCGGTGGTTCTGCTGAAGCAGAGAGGGATTGAAATGGCCCGCCAACAAATGCAGAAATGCAAAGACTGCGGTGCTTTTTCCCTTTCAACTACCTGCCCAAAGTGTGGAGGCAATGCGCAAGCAGCAGCCCCAATGAAGTGGTCTCCTGAAGATAAGAGGGCGCACCTACGTAGACAACTCGAAGGAGTTGAGGAAGACGGATGGGCTCAAACACTTCCAACATTGGCTTCTAGCGAAGAAGAATGATGCGAATCATTATACCGCGTCAAAATACGCTGGACCTTTATGGGTGTGCTCATCGACTGGATTTCGCAGCCCCAAACGGCAGGTGGCCTACTATTGGTCGCTATGCCAGGGGTTGGCGATGTCGGTAAACTAGCGGTTGATGCAGTTAACAGTGAATTGGATGCNGANCCTATNGCTAGAATCATTCATCCATCATTGCCGCCATTAGCTAAATTAGACGAGAATGGATTGCTTGCTCCACCTCATATCCTGCTTTCTAAACTAGAAATAGATGGCAGAGAGATTTTCACACTTACAGGAGATGCACAACCAATGACTCCTGAAGGTCAGCATGAGATGGCTGCCACTGTTCTAGAACTGTTTGAAGGTGGAGAAGTATTGGTTTTAGCCGGAATGTCTGCCCCTGCTGATAGAAAAGAAATCTTTGCAATCACCAGTTCCTCAAGTTACAGAATTGAACTTGAATCAAGGGGAGTTGATGTTCGTAGGGATGAGCCAAAGGCAGGAGTTATCGGAATGGCTGCTTTGATTACCGCATTGGGTCCTGTGAAAAATGTCAACACATCGTGTACGATTGCGACAACCGTTGGAAATTCTGTAGACCCTGTTGCTGCTCAGTTATTACTCGAAACGATTCGCAAGTGGTGGTCTCTTCCTCTACCTGTACCAATTGATGCTACAGACAGACTCGCAACCAGATTAAACGAAATGCATCCTGGAAAGGCGGATGATTTGATTTCAGAATTATCCGAGTCACCTAATTCCATCTACATGTGATTAGCCGCCAGAACTTACTATTGTAAGGTCTAGTGAAACATCTGCATTCAGAACGGTAGTATGTGGCAATACTATGTCCTCGTGACTCACAATTACTGTAGAGGGATGAATTCCAATCACGATTAGAGCTTGCTTTACTGTGGAGCCTGCCTCCAATTCAATGACATGGTCGTGGCCATGACCCTTCAGTGCAATCTTCATCATCCCACCCGAGTGACATCACGCTTATGATGGTCGTGCAGGTGGGCGGCTTGTCAGCCGAGATCGCATAGCCCGGTATTGCGGTGGATTCGAAATCCACTGTCCCTTGGACACGGGAGTTCAAATCTCCCTCTCGGCGCTTTTTTCTTGAAGGCGAATAATTGATACATTTACATGTACAGGAAGTTCCATGTCCAGCCCGCTTTATTCTGAAGACGGCTTCTGGAAATTTGAAGACGGTCAATGGATCCCTTCAGAAAAACAGGTTGCTGCACTTTCAGAGGGAGCAATACCTCATTCTCATTCCAATAATGAAAATCAAGAAGTAGTTACAAATCATTCAGGAATTGACTCATCTGAAAATATAACTATTACAGGGGAAAAAATGAAATCATTTCGACAGTTTATGGAGCAACCAGAGATAGTAAATATGATGAAAAATTTTGCTCAACAAAATGAAAAGTCACCACAAGAATTGAAAGGAATGCGTGATAAAGTTATAGGTGGTGTTGCAAGTAATCTTGGTAAAAAAATGAATTTTGATAAGTTGATAAAAAAAATACCTAATGCTAATGAGATGTCAACTAA
>FUFK010047057.1_pt1 | contig 28354 bp, 25 predicted proteins | sample 1021851 | NCBI WGS metagenome assembly FUFK01 (sample SAMEA51879418, study PRJEB19060) | metagenome
ACAGCACTATGATTTTCTCCATACGTATTCGTACCCTGAACAATCTGATTTTCTAATCTTCCTATTTCCAATCTCAATGTAATTAGTTGATTATTAATGTTATTAATTAATGCCTCTGTAAGTGTTTTCTCCTTTTCTGTTAATTTTGAATCGAGAATTCCAGTCTTTTCTTTTATAATATTGATTTCTGCATTTATATTAAATAATTCACCTTCGTATGAATTTAGCTGTGTGATGATAGAGGAAGCATCTCCATCTAAACTATACATATTATTTACAAGCTTAAAATCCCTTACTTTCTTCTCTTTTCCTTCGATTTTTTGCTCTTGTTCTGCAACTAGGTTATCTAAAAATATCAAAGAGCGCTTAGCCGCTTGCTTACTACGATCAATATCATAGGCTATATAAGTTTTGGCAATTATGTTGGCAANTCGTCTGGCTTCATCAGCGTTGGGGCTGGAAAAGGAAATTTGTAAAATATTCGTATTTCTCACATTTCCTACTGAAATATTATTTCTTATAACATCGGAATATTTATAGCCAATAGATTCATCATACGGAACATCGTATTTTTTCGGCTTACTCAAGGTGGCATCATATAAACCTAAGGTCAGAAATTCCTTGATGAGGGACCTAATGTTTTGACCTTTTGGATAATAAATTCTTGTGCCAAACACGTGCAAATTATTTCTTAGCTTAGAGCTCCATAACTCTTCGACCACTTTCATAGAAAGCGCTCGCGATTTAATAACTTGTATCTCGTTGGTTAACTTGTTCTGATTCCGATTACCTGAGAAATCAAGCACGACATTTTGCTCAGGCTTTTCGCGTATTTCAACGGTCGCGGTTGCGTTATATTCGGGTGGAATGTCGTACGTGTAATATATGCCAGTGAAGAAACCCAAAAATGTAATAATTGATATCCTCTTCCAATGTATTTTAAGAATTATAAAATAATCTTGCAGAGTTAGATCATTACTTAAAACTGTACCCTGATTTTGCTCGATTTTATATAAACTTTTCTGATTCATTTTATGACATTTAACTAGCTTGTATTTGGAGGAATATCATTATCAACGAAAATATTGTGTTGATGGTACCTATTTGGGTTATAAACATGTTAGATAATTTTTGCGGAATGATGATAGTGTCATTTGGGTTTATTTTGATAAAATTCTCTCTGTTTCCACTTTTTACAAAATCCTTAAAATTTATTTCATAAACAATACTCCCATCTGGGTCGGGAACTTCACGGTACAATCTAATCTTTTTCAGATGGGCACCGGTTTTAGGCCCTCCTACAATAGAAATTAACGACGCTAGGTCAATGCCATCATAAACAAAGTGAATTCCGGGATTTTCAACATGTCCCCATACATTGACTTTCATTTTTATTTGTCCATCTGAACTACTGAAGTAGCGTTCGCTAGACAATTGATAATCATTGGGGTACGGTACAGATGATTGACTACTCGATTGCGCGCAGATAAAAATAAAAGAGCTCCCCAAAATGATTATTAATCTGTGCATCACTTGATTTTCTTTACTTTAGACATAATTTTTCTCCACAAACTATCTTCTGCGTATTCAGTATCAATTGCTGGATCGATATTTATGATTGTACCAGATAAAACTGACTTGGGATTATTAAACACCAGAGGAAGAGCGTCTTCGCCAAGCCAATTTTCTACTAACTCAAAGGCATATCCTAAATTAAAATTCCTATTTTTATTATCATGAGCATCAGAACATAAAATTTGACACCAACGATTCTTTACGATTATCTCTGAGGCTGTTTTAGCTCTATTGCCTAGAGTCCCTAACACGCTTCCTGCATCTACTTGAATTAAGCAACCAATATCCATCCATTCAAGTACTTTGTGGATGTCATTTTGTACGTCTACATATCTTTCAGGATGGGCAATTATTGGGGTAACACCTGACATTTTTAAGTTAAAAAGCTCATTTTTATGACCCTTTGGGATGAAGTGTGGATGAAATTCAATTAACATATACTTACCATTGCCCATTGTGGTTAGTGGATTTTGTATTAATTGTATTAAATTGGGATAATAAAAAACCTCAGCACCTGGATGAATTTTTATTGGTATAGATTTCATTTCTAGTTGTACCTGTAAGGCACTGACTTGTTCAGCAATTTTTTCAAACGAAATTTTAATATTTTCAAATTTAGGATGTTGGTAGTGTACTGTGCTTACTACTTCAGTGATTCCTTGATCCGCTGCACATTCTAACATGTCTATTGACATATTTATCGACCTAGAACCATCATCTAAATTCGGCAATATATGGTTATGAATATCTATCATTCTTTACGCGGCTCCGCCTCGTCAGTCACAAGGCACTGATAGGGGATTTACTGGATTTAATTTTTGTTAAAAATTGATTATCGCTTAAATGCTCTAACCATGAGCATTTCGACAGTTTTATTTGTGTTCATCCATGCAATATCAGCAAATTGATTTTTCTCTTTTGTCTTCCTAGCCAATTCATCGGCAAATGCTGGACTTATTAAATCAATCTTATTAAAATCAAACTCAATCTTTTTGTAATTGTCGATATTCCTCAAAATATTTTTGGCATATGATCGAGAATTGACAATTTTTTTTTCAGACATATTTAGCAGGTTAAGCGGTATTCTGATTTTTTTCTTTTCTTTTTTAAAAATTCTATAGAAAACATCAGCACAAGTTCTGTCTGAATTTGGATTTATTTGTAAATGAATGCGGGTACCGTTCTGATGATGCGAAGGATTTATTTCCCAGCAATTATTGTTATTAAAATAGTTTAAAGATTTATTTGCAGAATCTATAGTAGCTTTATCAAAAAGATGAATGATAGTGTTTAGCTCGTCACCTGAATGATGATCAGGATCAGTGGTTACATTACCCTTGGCAATTTCCATTGCAGCCATTTGCGTGCTTGACAGACTTAAACCTTTGTATATGTTTTCAAATAACCCTACTCCATTATCAGTCAATACAAGATGTGCCTCTTCGTGGTTTATAAAAATTTTAAAATAAACGCTAGTAGCTTTAGCATGATCTACTATATTGTTTATCAATGATCCAGCAGAATATTCAAAAATTTCATATATATTTTTAGGTAGTAGCTCTATATGTGGTAAAATAAAATCATCCAGAAATTTTCTGGAACCTTTGATATCTTCCATACTTATTTTTTTACTGTAATTAGCTTGTGGCATCAATTCATAATGCCTGCCCTTAGTATTACCATGGGCAACTATTTTATTTTCTTTTATTAAGTTGATCATGTGCCTGTTGACAGCCTGCCTTGACACACCGAACTTGTTTATTGCAGCATGGACGATATTTTTCTCATGACTTGAAAGATTGTCAAGTATGAAGTTTTTTATTTTATTCTTATAAATCATAAACAGTAGCTGAAATTTTTGTCAACATATTATAATATTATTATCAATTAATATACTCTACATTAACAATTATTCATAGGTTTTACATATGAACAAATAAATCGATATTTATTAGTAAGATTAACAATGATAAAGACTAGTTTAAATAAAAAATGGATTGCTATTTACACAAAATCCAGACATGAAAAAAAAGTAGCCAATAATCTTATTGAAAAGGGGTTTGAAGTATACTTGCCACTTATCAGAAAACGTCAAAAATGGAGCGATCGAAAAAAATGGATTAGTTATCCTTTATTTAAATCATATGTTTTTGTAAGAAATCAGCAGAGTATGAATTTATTGGTCTTAAAAACGCCTGGAATAGTAAAGATTGTAAAGTTTGGAAATGAGGTTGCAACTATTCATCAAGATAGTATAAATGCGATAAAATTGATGATTGAAGGTGGCTACAGTCCTGAATCAACAGATTATTTTACTAGAGGGGATTTAGCTGAAGTTGTAGATGGACCCTTAAAAGGGGTGGTCGGTGAAGTTGCGAGAATTGATGACAAAGATCGTCTAATGATAAAGATAGACTCTATCCAGCATTCAGTATCTATTCAAATAAAACGAAATTTTTTAAAAAGGATCATTTAAGACCATTTTTGTAATCATTATTATTTGAATTTTGATATTGTATTTTTATAAGAAAAAATAATTTATTGTTACAGGTTCTCGCGATGCCTTTTTAGGATTATTACAACTGAAAGACCTAAGTTGGCGAAAACAGAGGACTTATCCATAAATGGAGGCGCTTGGGGAATAACATTTGCAGCGAAAAAGAATTTGAAAGCAATGGGGATATCGGGCATCCAGTAGTCAGCCGATGCACCAAAACTTAAACCAATTCCATTATAAGTTTCAGAACCCGTTATATTTTGAGCTTCGACATTTGGATAAGTTTCAGTACTTTGGTTCAAATCATAACCAACATTATAGGTAAGTCCTGCATCTGCTGTAACATGAACGTTATCAGGTATGAAATACAAAACAGGCTTGAAGTCAAAAGTTGCAAAACTAGACAGCTGCAGTGCTTGAACATTGCCTTGGAAGGATGACTCAAAAGTATAGTTCATCATTTTAAAACCGGGAGAAATATCTAAAGCTCCGAACGCAAAATAGGGCATTGAAAAGGATATTCCAAGGTTTGGTGTCATTTTGAAGGTACCATTTTCTTCCTGTAAAGATACGGCTGTCATTATGGGCTGACCAACGAATGCAGAAATTTGATAGTACTGCTGATGGGTCTTTTTACTTCCCTCATATTTATACTCTTTTTGTAATGATGCATAGTCATCATATCGAAAATCATCATATTCATCCATCCAATCGTCATCGTTTTCTAGAAACTCACCGTTTTGAAAGAAATATTTAACAGCACTATTGACAACTGGAACCATGCCGTTCTCCATTTTAAGAGAATCGATGTTGCCAACTAGAACTCCCTCCGCTGTATCCAAGCCAATTGGTATGATGTAAACTGTCGATTCGTCTACCTTGGTAACTTTACCAACAACATATGTGCCATCAAAGAATACTATCTTACCATGAAGAGCAAAAATAAGCTCGGAAGAAACATGAAAAAGCACCATTATTTTTAGTATATTTTTCATTACTTGTTTTACTTACCTCAGTTTCAAATATAGTTTAATAATTTTGGAAATAAAAGAATATCTAATGAAAAAAAATGTTCAATTATTTATTAAATTAAAACTAAAACATTTACGTTCACACATAAACAAGGCTTTAAAATGAATAAATTTTTATTACTAAATTTAGTCCTATTACTCTCAAAACATCAGCTTTTAGCTCACTGTCAAGTACCTTGCGGAATTTATAATGATGTCGCAAGAATAATAAATATTATGGAAGACTACAAAACAATCGAAAAGGCAATGACAAAAATTGTGGAACTAACGGGAACACCTGATCCAACTTCAAAAAATCAACTAGTCAGATGGGTCAACACAAAAGATGAGCACGCAACAAATATTCAAAATACTGTCACAAATTACTTTATGACCCAGAGATTGAAAGAATCGAGCATCAAGTATACCGACCAGCTAACATTATTACATAAAATATTAATTACCTCGATGCTTTGCAAACAAACCATCGATCAGAAAAATCCTACGCGCGGACTAGAACTGGTAAATTCATTTTCAAAAATTTATCTTGACAAGCATGGAGCCGAGCATTTAAAAGAACTTACTGGCAGTGGCAAATGATAATTTTGCGCGGGAATGCCTGCGAATCGAACACAGCACTGCAGTAATGCTACAGTCATCGGCTTTGAAGGCCGAGGAGGGCACCAGCCACTCAATCATTCCCATAATTTATTTAGTTTAAGTTCAATTGTCGTTTGGCCTATAAAGAACCCTATAATCTATTCCAAGTTTTTTCTTTATTATGTTACCATTTCGCTCTGCGGAGGATTTTGTTTTAAATCTAACAACTCTTACTGCATTTAATGCTTTGCCGTTGATTTTTAATGGAACAATTTTGACATCATAACCTATTTGATTAACCTGTAGTTTTAATCTATTTGCATTTTGTATACTACTGAAAGCACCGATCTGCACTAAATATGGCTTTGCCTCCTTATCATTCCTTTTTTCATAATTTTGAATTGTTTTATTTTGATTAATAGATAGGCCATACTTGTCAGTATCAAGATTGGGAAACATATTTTGGTATATACTTAAATAATAATTAACCGAATCGTTTTGGCCAACCGCGATAAAAGAACTTATCATCATATCCAGAACCTGCTGCATATTTGCTAGCCTTGGATACTTTCTGGGCAATGGGGAAAGTTGAGCTCCTGCTTGAGAATATAAACCTTTAGCGTAAAAATATTCTCCTATCTTGACAGCGGCTTCACCAGAATATTTTGACTCAGGAAACCTTTTCAATATTGAGCTGTAAAGCTCTAAAGATTTTAAAGCTTCTTCAGTTAACAATGCTTTTAGATATATCACACCTGGATCATTTGGATATTTTGAAATTAATTCCGGCATTATCTCCTCCACCCCGTCGCTTTGCCCTTCATGAATCAAAGATAAATACATATCTATATTTTGAGAGTTGATAACTGAAGCCAAAATAGTCATGATAATTTTATTTTTCATTTAAATAGGATAATTTTTTTAAAATGGTATCAATTTGGTGACTAAGTTCAATTGGGGTCGATGTAATTAGCGATAATTTAAGTTTCATTATATTGACTCTGACGTCGTGATTTTCTTTATTTATGGCATTTTCTAGTAAAGTTAATGCAGCGCCACTCTCCCCTTTTTCCTCTAAAACATTTGCTAATCTTATTATGGCTTCAAAATTACTGCTATCTAATTCCAAGATTTTCCTGTAAAAATTTTCCACCTCACTATATCTTCCCAAATCAAATAATGCTGATTCAATTTTTTCATACACAATTCGTCCGTTTTTTATTTCTTTTTCAGCAAATTTTTTCCAATTTTCAACTGCCTTTACCAGATCTCTAGTCTTCTCATAAGTGTCTCCAAGATATCGATATGCAAAGCCGGATTCAGAAGAAACTTTTATAGCTCTCTTAAATAGTTTCTTTGCATCTTCAATGTTACCATTTTTTAAACAATCGAGACCCATATATACGTCAAATTTGGCCTCATTTGAGGTGTTTTTTCTGTTACTTACTTTTCTTAATTGTTTAGTCCAAGATGCAGCACGATCCCAGTTTTGATCTTCCTCAGATATCCTAATTAAAAACCTTAATGCCCATAAATTTCTTTTTTCAATTTGTAAAATTTTTTCAGCCTCAACGACTGCACTTTTGTTATCCCCCATCATACTATAATCATTTGCCAATGCCCTATGTATATCTACCTGTAAATCAGCTTCTAAATTTGGACGAACAGTTAGAGATTGGTGAATTTTTAATGCCTGATCTGGCTTTTCCTTTTGAAGGATATTACCAAGTTGTAAGTAGGCTCTAACGTGGTCTGAGTCCTGTTTTACTATAGTTTTAAGAATGTTAACTGCCTTGATGGTATCACCTTTAATCATAGAGTTCAAGGCATCTGTGTAGAGAACGTCTATCTGCGGAGTTTTCTTAAGATTATCCGATAAAAAATAGTAGATGCTGGCAAAGATAGCTCCTGCTGAGAGTAAGATGAGTATTAAATATATGATATTCAATATCATTCATCTCCGTATTCATCATCATAAACTCCATCCTCAATTGCAACGTTCCGAAGATCGTCTAATTCGTCACTCAATCTTTTATTTTTATTATTTAATCTTCTAATATCCGATTTCGCAGAAAGAATGGAGAAAATCGCAAACGTATAACCAAGAAGAATACCTCCAGCGAGGGACCCAAAAATAATCATTGATACCGAAACATCATTAAATGTCTTAAAAATTAAATTAAGCTTAACCAGTGCGCTATTTTCTTGTAAAAAATAAACCAGAAATAGTCCTAGGATTATAATAATGAATGTTTTGAATAATTTCATTAGGCAACACTCGGAACATTGAGCGTCCTGCCTGCTAGTGTAACGCCCTTTGCATCAATAACTTTTACCTCTACCATATCCTTGATATTTAGGTCCCCTTTGTCAAACATAATCCATTTATTTGAATCTGTTCTTCCTGCCCATTGATCTTTTGAAAGTTTGGATTCTTTTTCAATTAAGACTTTTTGAGTAGACCCTATTAAACTCAAGTTTCTCTCAAGTGTATGTTTTTTTTGTAAACTGATTATTTGGTCTAAACGTTCATTTTTCACATAATCATCGACCTGATCATCATACTCTGAGGCTTTTGTCCCCCTTCTAGGTGAGTATTTAAAATTGTATGCAGAGTCAAATTTTATTTCCCTCATGGTTTCCATTGTTTCTTGAAAATCATTATCAGTTTCACCGGGAAATCCAACAATAATGTCAGTTGAAATTCCAACATTAGGTATAATGTTTCTAATGCGTTTAGCAATCTCAACAAACTCCTGTCTTGAATAATCTCGGTTCATCCTACTGAGAATTCTATCGCTGCCGGACTGCATTGGAAGGTGAACATAATTACATATGTTTTTGTGCTCCGCCATCGTATGAAGTAATTCTAAAGGGAAATCATTTGGATGAGGGGAGGTAAATCTGATCCGATCAATACCCGGAATTTTTGCGACATTTTCAATTAATTGATTAAATCGCATTCCCTCATAATTATATGAATTGACATTTTGACCAAGTAAAGTAATCTCTTTAAAACCTTGTTTAACAGCTACCTCTGCCTCGTTTAAAATGCTTACTATACTCCGGCTTCTTTCCCTACCGCGAGTAAAGGGCACTATGCAGAAAGTGCAAAATTTATCACAGCCTCTCATTATCGATATCCAAGCATTTATTCCCTCTTTTCTGCTCGGGAATAAATCATCATAGACTTCAAAGCGAGAAAGCTTTGTATCAACGATACTATTTTTATTATCTTTTGTTCTCTCAAGTAGTTGGGGCAACCTTCTGTAGGAATCTGGTCCTAGTATAATATCTACATAAGGTCGCTTTTCTAATAGATCATGCTTTAGACTTTGAGCCATACATCCTACCACGCCAAGTAACACACTAGGCTTTTCTTTTTTGATTTTTGCCAATCGTCCAAGAATTGAGTGGACTTTTTGTTCTGCATGCTCTCTTATAGCACATGTGTTAATAAAAATAGCATCAGCATTTTGTGGCTCATTTGATTTATGGTAACCGTGATCAATTAAAATTTTTTCAATTAATTCAGAATCAGCAACATTCATTTGGCAACCGTATGTTTGAATGAAGTAAGATTTTTTCATTGGGCGTGGTAATTAATATTATTTCCTAGTTTCGGAGAAAAAGTAATCAAGGGGATTTTGTGGCTCACCATTATAATGTATTTCATAATGTAGATGAGGAGCAGTTGACCGACCAGTGTTGCCTGTAAGTCCAATTATTTCTCCCCTTTTAACTTTCTGCCCATGCTTTACCTTAATTTTTGATAAATGTGCAAATAGTGTGGTATAACCAGATTCATGCTTAATTTTTATATGATTACCAAAACCGCCAGCATAGTATGCTCTTTTTACAATACCGTCGGCAGGAGCTAAAACCGGAGTGCCAGTTTTTACGGTGATGTCTTGACCGTGATGAAAGCGTCTGACATTATCAATTGGGTCATTTCTAAAACCAAACGTGGAATTTAGGTATCCTCCTTCAACAGGCCTAATTGACGGAATTTTGTTTATTCTGTGAATGTTTTCTTGAACTTTTTTGTAAATGGAGCTGTAGCTATTTAACTCTAAATTTATTTCTCTAGAAATTTTTTCAATATTTAGTTCTAGGGCAGCTAGTTCATTTGATACTGCCGGAGCTAGATTATCAAAATATCTTCCTGACTTTACAGGATATCCACCAATACCTAACTTTCTTATATCTCTGTCAATTTCTGGCATGCCAGCATAAGATCTAATTGCACTGTCTTTTTCCTCTAATATTTGCAATTCTTTATCAAGTTCTTTTATCTTTTTATGAAGTTTTTCAATATTAAGAGATACATTATTATAATTAGATCTAAATTCACTAATTCTCTGTTCATACAAGTAATTGCTTAATATTTCTGCTGATATAGAAATAAGAATTACACTCAGAAATATTAAGGCCGAAATAAGTAAAAGACTCTTTGCTCTACTGAAGTGCCACTGACTGACACCTGCGTTCGTCTCTTTTTGGATGATTATATTTTTGATCGAAAACAATTTATTTTCTAAAATTATTTAAACCTGACTATAAATTCATATGTTAAGATGATTATTTAACACAACAATTTCGCGGCGTCCTAATCCTTTCTGTCCAAATCAATATTCTTTTCAGAAACTTTATTCTCGCTTTTAGATATATCAAAATCTTCGATTCCATATTCTACTTTAATCTTTTCTATGGAAGCTTTTTTCCGCACTATATTTTTTTTAATCTCTTCCAGTTGGTTCACTATTTCAAAAAACTCCGCATTGCCAGAAAATGTTGCCATATGATCTAATTTAGTGTGATTGTAAGCCAGCTTACCGAGTTTTTCATAAGCAAGTCCTTTCTCTTTTCGCAATTGATGTATATCAAATCTAATTTTTGATATCTTAGTCATTTCTTCAGTCTTTGCCATAGCCATGCGACTCATTTCTTCTGCTTTTTCGACAGCAGAAATACTCCAATCTTTCATGTTTTCTTTTAAATCATCCCACAGCTTAGACATGCCGCTTCCTCTATTCTGACCTTATAAATATATAAAACTAATAAAACTAAAAAAATATTAATTATGATTGTCGGTTATTTAAACTTTTATTTGGTAAAACCATTTTATATCATCAAGCCTTTTTAGCTTCAGGATCTCACCATTATCCAAAGGCCTTTCGAGCCTGATTACTGCAAATGCCTCATTGTTGGCTTTGTTTCTGCTCAGCAAATAAGCTGCTATATTAATTCCTAATCTTCCAAAGAGTGTACCAATTTTACCAATTACTCCTGGCACATCGACATTGCACAAGAAAATCATATTGCCTTTTGGTGTAATCTCCAAGTCTCGCCCTAAAATATTAATCAAGCGCAAGTTCTTATGATCAAAAACACTCCCGCTAATTTCATATGTTCTGCTCTTTGTTTTAACATATGCAGAAATTATGTTTTGATAATTTGAATCATTATTTATATAACGCAATTCAACAATAATGCCTAGCTCTTTAGCTATAGCTTCGGCATTTATATAATTTATTCTATCCGGTAAATTCGGTTTAAGCAAACCTTGTAGAAGAGCTGTTAAAACAGGTCTCATATCCTCATGTGTCCCTTGGCATTCAACTGCAACATTTAAAATTGGCTCTTCTATCAATTGACTTAATATTGATCCAATCATTTCGCCTAATTTTAAAAAATAACGAAGCTCTTTATAAAGCAGGGTATTTTGGACTGGCATGTTTAAAACATTTGAAAGTTTACCATCATTCAAATAATCACGAACCTGTTCACATATTAGCTTGCTAACACCCTCTTTAGCTTCTGAAGTCAAAGCACCTAAATGAGGAGAGAGCAAAATATTTTTTGCACTTAATAATGGGTTGCTATTTTCTAATGGTTCAGTGCTAAAGACATCAACAGCGGCGCCAGCAATAGTACTATCATTAAGTACTTTAGCTAAATCAGCTTCATTTATTATTCCACCACGAGCTACGTTAATAATTCTGGCGGTCGGCTTCATATTGCTCAATCTGGAATGATTAAACAGGTTTTTGGTTGAACTATTTAAGGGAATGTGAAGGGTTATGTAATCTGCACTTTTAATTACACTATCTAAATCTAGAATTTCTATTTCACCTTTTTCAAAATTTTCACCATTTACATAGGGATCATAACCAATAACTTTCATGCCAAAGGACTTGCATCGTGTAATCACCTCCCTTCCTATTTTTCCGAGTCCAATAACACCAATGACCTTATTTTTTAGTTCTGTTCCTATTAATGCATGACGACCCCATTGCCCATTGATTAATTTATCATGCGCTATATGTAAGTTTCTAGATAATGCTAATAACATAGCAATAGTATGCTCAGCGGCAGAGATTGTATTCACATCTGGAGTATTGATTACAACAATGCCTTTCCTAGTAGCGTAGGTAACATCAATGTTATCAATACCAACGCCAGCTCTTGCGATAACCTGCAAATTTTTGGCTTTATTCATCAATTCTTCATCAACTATCGTACCGCTCCTGATTATAATTCCATCAATTTTGTTGATGATTTTTTTTAATCCAACTTTTTTACCTTTTGGAGGGTATAAAACCTCTATTCCACTATTTTCAAGAATCTGAACGCCGGTAACGGAAATTGGATCGGAGATTAGAACTTTAGCCACTTTAAATTTTGTTAATTAATTTTGGGAGCGGATTAAATTCAAGGCAGATCCTGCTTTAAACCATTCTATCTGAGTGTCATTATAAGTATGATTACAATCTATAAGCTCCTCTTGTCCGTCATCGTGTTTTATAAGCATACGCAGTGGGTAATTTTCTTTTATCTCCGTCAAATTTAATAATTCGAACGTATCGTCCTCTTTTATTTTTTCATAATCAGACTTTTTTAAAAATGTTAGAGCTAACATACCTTGCTTTTTAAGATTTGTTTCATGAATCCTTGCAAAAGACTTAACTAAAACAACTCTGACACCAAGGTGTCTTGGCTCCATGGCTGCATGCTCACGGGAGGAGCCTTCACCGTAGTTCTCATCACCTACAATAATTGTTGGAATACCTGCAGCCTTGTAATCTCTCTGCACTTTAGGAACAGTTTCAAATTTCCCGTTGAGTTGATTTTTAACTAAATTTGTTTGTCCATTGTAAAAATTGGTAGCCCCAGTCAGTAGGTTTTCTGATATATTGTCTAAGTGTCCTCTATATTTTAGCCACTCGCCAGCCATTGATATATGGTCTGTAGTACATTTACCTTTTGCCTTAATTAATAACTTCGCACCGGTAATGTTTTTACCATCCCAAGGTTCGAATGGTTTCAATTTCTGTAGTCTTTGTGAACTGGGATTTATTTTAATATCAATCTCGTTTTTGTTATCCGCTGGTTTCTGGTAACCCAAATCTCTAACTGCAAATCCTTTCTCTGGAAGTTTTTCGCCATTGGGAGGTCGGAATATGATTGTTTCACCATCTTCATTTTGAAGAGAATCTGTCAATGGATTAAATGTTAAATCTCCTGCCACGGCAAGCGCAGTGACTATCTCGGGTGAAGCAACAAAAGCATGGGTATTGGGGTTGCCATCAGCACGCTTGGAAAAATTTCTATTGAAAGAGTGAATAATCGTATTTGCTTCATCCTTGTTCGGATTATGTCGAGACCATTGACCAATACAGGGTCCACATGCGTTGGCAAAAATATCGGCTCCAAGATCTTTAAAGATATCAAGTAAGCCATCTCTGTCAGCAGTGTAGCGAACCTGCTCAGATCCGGGAGTAATAGTAAACTGAGCATTTGCTTTTAGGCCCCCATCAACAGCTTGTTTTGCAATAGATGCAGATCTGGTAATGTCTTCATATGAAGAATTAGTACATGAGCCAATGAGTCCAACCTGAATTTCAGTAGGCCATCCCTGTTTTTCTGATTCCTCTTTCATTTTAGAAATTGGGGTGGCAAGATCAGGAGTAAAGGGCCCATTAACAAAAGGTTCAAGCTCAGATAAGTTTATATCTATTACCTGATCGTAATATTCTTCAGGATTAGATCTAGCCTCATGATCAGGCTGAAGTAAATGAATATTTTTATCAGCAAGTTCAGCAACCTGCTCCCTGCCAGTGGCAATTAGATAATTAGCCATATTTTGGTCATAACCAAAGATGGATGTTGTTGCTCCAATTTCAGCGCCCATATTACAAATTGTAGCTTTTCCAGTGCATGACATTTTCTCTGCACCCTCTCCAAAATATTCAACTACCGATCCAGTGCCNCCTTTGACAGTTAAAATTCCAGCTAATTTAAGTATAACATCCTTTGCAGATACCCACTTATTTTTTTTGCCGTAAAGATTAACACCAATTATTTTAGGAAACTTAAGCTCCCATGGCATACCAGCCATTACATCAACTGCATCCGCTCCTCCTACCCCGACTGCAATCATGCCAAGGCCACCAGCGTTCACGGTATGGCTGTCAGTACCAATCATCATTCCGCCAGGGAAAGCATAATTTTCCAAAATAACTTGGTGAATAATACCTGCACCCGGCTTCCAAAAACCAATACCATATTTACTAGACACAGATTCAAGAAAATCATAGACCTCGCCATTTTTATCCATAGCTTGAGCCAAATCTTCGCTTGCACTTGTTTTGGCCTGAATAAGATGATCACAGTGAACAGTTGACGGGACAGAAGTGCTACTGCGTCCAGCCATCATAAACTGCAGAAGCGCCATCTGCGCTGTTGCATCTTGCATGGCAACCCTATCGGGCGAGAAATCAACGTATGTCTCTCCCCTAATTAAATTCCCATTAAAATCTTGGTTGAATAAATGAGAAAGTAGTATTTTTTCTGTGAGGGTAAGGGGCTTACTAACTATTTCCCTTGCAAGGCTCACGCGTTGCTCCATGATGGAATAAACATTTTGTATCATTTCCCAATCAAACATATAATTTTGTGCTCCGTTTACTCTTAATCTAAATTTTATAAGTAAAATTCAATGTTAATTGCTGATCTTAGCTTTACAATTTACTCGAAAAAAATATTTATTCATAACCGGGATTAGTAATGATACATCTTTGCAATTGGTCAATATTAATGAGATTATTTAAAATTTTTAGGACAATTATCTTAATAAAATTATTATTTGATATTGGTTATTCCTCTGTTGATAAACAAGTCATCATAAACGATGAATCGAGGCTAGTTATAAAAATAATATCTGATGTCAAAACCCAAGCTGACTTATTCCCACAAACATTCTTAATTGGTTTGCCAAATGACAAATTACCGAAAATAAAGATTACATACAGAGATGAGTCAAAAACATCATTGAAAACTTCTGGTGATCAATTTTTTGGATTCGAATGGATTAACACACAGAAATTGAAAGGTTTAAATACAGGCACTTTGAAAGTGTCACCCATGAAAAAACATGGCTCATATTATTCAAATATTCTTATTGAAATAATATATGGACACAAGGCAAAAAAATACCATCCCCCCCACATAAAGAATATAAACTTTTTAAAAAATCGTGTAATAAATTGGAAGGTTGCTAAATCTTGGATCGTTCCACGTCAAAATTATCAAAAAAAACGATTAGATTTCTCGGACGGCAGATGGTTTCAATTTTTCATACCAGAGGACGGTATGAACTCAATACCACACAAAACCTTATCGAAAGTATTAGATGATGTTGATGAAATAGATCCACGATCCTTTTCTGTATATATGAGCAGCGACCAAGGAAGATCAAAGTCGCAGAGTTTTAATGTCCCCATAAAAGAAAACTTAGTTGAGATTGGAATATCTGTGGAGGGGGAAACCGATTCGAGCTTTGATGCAGAAGACAAAATCATATTTTACGGTCGTGGTCCATCAGGCTTTGATTATCAAAGTAATACCCTAGTTTGGAACCAAAATTTGTATTTCATTTCGAACTCATGCTGGCTTTTTATACCTGACGATCAATCAAAAAGAGGAAAAAGAATTGATTCTCTTAATGCTCCACAAACAGGAGTTTTGATCGATTATGGCCTTTCATTAAACCATATTGAACAAGATATTATAAATCTGGATGGAACCGGTACAGAGTGGGTTTCGAACTCTATTTCTTATGCAAGTTCTCAGCCAATTATACTTGATATAAAAGATTATGTACCAGGAAGCAACATCGCAATAAAAAGTAGATTTAAAGGTCATTCTAATTCAACTAGTTCATCAGCAAATCATAGCATTAGTATAAGCCTTGGATCTCCAAGTGGTGAACAGATTGGATCTTCTCTAAACTGGACTGGTAACTCATACAGAGAACAGGATATTAGTTTATACAACATTGATATTGTAAGCGGAGTAAATTTATTTTACATAAATAATTTGTCTAATGATAATAATTCAAATCCCCATTTGGACTACTTTGAGTTGAGGTATAGTAGAGAACTTCACACTGATGATCAGTACGAATTCTACTCACCAATTGTTAACCAAAATGTACGGTTTTCGTTTCGCGGTGATATTATGGAGGGATTTGAAATATGGTATTTGGCTGAAATATCAGACCCAAAATTTGTTGAAATTGATGATGGAGGTTATTTCAATTTTACCCCTACTCAAGATAAAGGAAATAAATTTGCCGTTTTTAATAGAGCTAATGTAAATACCATTGAAGAACTACATTTTAAAGAAGATGTGCAATTTAATTCCTTAAGAAATAATTTTATCCAAGCTGATTACATTATAATTGGACCAGAAACCTTCAGGGGCTCCTCTACCCCTCTCCTTGACCTTAGATCGCCAGCAATATTCGCTAGTATTGAACAGATTTACTTTGAATTTTCGGGAGGCAATGCAGATCCAATGGGGATCCGAAACTTCATTCAATGGACACAAGAGAATTGGCAGAGTCCAGTCCCACAATATGTGCTCCTGCTTGGCGATTCGGGGTATGACTACAGAAATATCACTGGACAATCCTCAATAATTGTGCCTACTATACAAGTACAATCAGCGCGTAAGTACGCAACCGATGATCGCTTAGCTACTTTATATGGTAACATTCCTGAAGTTGCTCTAGGTAGATTTCCAGCGAGAAATGAAAGTGAGGTAATAAATTTTATTGAAAAAGTAATCTCTATTGAAACAGAACCCATTCTCGGACAATGGAGACAGCGAGTAACACTTGTTGCAGATGACCCTGTTAGACCAGAGCCAAATCATGGTTCCATAAATACCGGCAAATCTCACACCATCAACTCAGAACAGCTATATAACATAATTCCAAAATCAATAATTACAAATAAACTTTACCTTATAGAGTATCCTGAAACAAGCGATGAATCGGTTTATGGAGTTTCTAAGCCCGAAGCAACGCAAGACTTATTTAAATATCTCAACCAGGGGACCGCAATTATCACTTATATTGGACACGGGTCTCCATACCAGCTTGCTCAGGAGAAACTCTTATCATACAACAGAGGAGATATTAATAAAATTAACACTGGGAGGAAGTTGCCTCTCTGGATTGTTGGCACATGTTCATTTGGCTATTTCGATGATCCATTAAGCGAATCTTTTGCTGAAGAACTGATAAGAGCTGATATGAATGCGGCAGCTTCGGTTATAGCGACCAGCCGTCCAATAACAGTGGTTGGTAATGAACGTTATACCCTTGATATTTTTGAATCAATATTTAACGAACGAACCGTAAACGATGATGGAATAGGTATAATATTACAATCAATAAAGGATGGGTCAAATGAAGGTCAGTACTTTCACCTGTTCGGCGATCCCGCTTTGAAAATTCCAATGCCTAAAGACACTCTCATTTCTCTTTCCACAGAGCCAGATACATTAGAGACCCTTGAAATTGGACTCATGAATGGCACTCAAAACATAATAAGCAACGAAGGAGAGGGTTTCTTTATTTTAAAAGATGCAAATATGCCCATAACGCGTGACTATGAAATATCAAATACAACGCATTCGTTGTCATATATACTTCCGGGCGCAACTTTATTCAGGGGCCAATTCACATTTTCTGGATCATCAATAAGTGCAAGCTATCGCATACCAGAAGATATCTCCTATTCAAATGAGGAGGGATCTATTATAACATACATTTATGATGAAGAAAACGAGGGGATCGCATCATATCATGACATCCTATTAAAAGGCGGGAAGCCAACAAAAGATAAAAACGGGCCCATAATTTATTTTGAAAATATTAACGGCCAAAGATTTGAAAGTGGTGATCATTTTCCTTATAATGAAATATTGGTAATCCATTTGCAAGATCCTTTGGGAATTAACTTAACAAACGAGACTGGGCATGAAATAACTATTAAAGACTTTGAAAATTTAAGTGTGGAAATAGTGACGGATAATTTTTTCTATAATTCAAATAGTATCACAAATGGCAAAATACTGTATCCTGTAGATAATAAATATATTAACATGAGCGTAAAAGCATGGGATAATGCTAATAATCCATCTGAAAAATTGATTCAGCTTTACAGAACAGAGAGTGAAAAATTAAAAATATACAATGTTTATAATTTTCCAAATCCATTTTCAGATGGAACGGATTTTGTTTTTGAGGTAAATCAGGATTTTGATGTTGAATTGGATATTTTCAGTATAGGGGGTAAAAGAATTTGGTCAGAGGACGGTTATAATTTGAAATCTGGAGTAAATATTATCAAATGGAATGGAGTAAATGCTTTTGGTTCACAAATATCCAACGGTGTGTACATTTTCCGATTGAAGATTATTGGAAATAAAACGACCCTAAATTATATTGGGAAGTGCGCTAAATACCGTTAACTAACATGAGGAAGGAAAATATAAAAATTCTAGCATCTAAATCTCCAAGAAGAGAGAAAATTCTCAAAATGATAAATATAGACTTCTCTATTTTGCCTAGTAATGTTAAAGAAGATTTTAGATTACGACTGCCTCCAGAAGCATTTGCAGAGCACTGGGCAAGAGAAAAAGCTCTAGACATATCTAGGTCAAAACTAAAGTCATTAGTTATCGGAGCAGATACTATTGTTGTATTGGACTCATTGAAGCTGGGCAAGCCCAAAAATAGAATAGAAAGCATGTCAATGCTAAAACTATTGTCAGGAAAAACACATCAAGTGATAACTGGTGTTTCATTGATACATCGAGAGCTAGACTTAGATATTAGTTTTAATGATACTACATCAGTTTCAGTAAGAAAAATAACCCAGGCTGAAATATCAAACTATATTTCCTTACACAATACATTAGACAAAGCTGGCGCTTACGGAATTCAGGATGGTTTCTCGGCATTTATAAATTCAATTAATGGGTGTTTTTATAACGTAATGGGGCTTCCAATCTCTAAATTATACTCTGTTTATAAAAAATTAAATAATATCTATGGCTTGTGATAAATTTTTGGTCATAATAATTTTATATTGTGAAGGAATTGAATATGAGGCTACCTGTTCAAATGCCTTTGAACAACAAAATGTTAATAAGGTACTAAATAGATCATTATTGGGATATGCTTTAATACTTAACAAATATCCTCACTGTTTTGTTACAATATTAAATAAATTTACAAAGCCACCAAATATTTGACCAAAAAAATCATAAAAATAAATTCACTAAATATAAATCGCAGAAAATAAGCTAAAATGATTCCAAGGGCAGGCTAATTTTAATTTTTGAATAATATTCAAATAGTTTGGTAAAAAGATAATTCAAGTTATTACCAATAAATCATAGTGAACGTTACACTAAATTTAAAAAAGTAAATAGCCATAATAGGCGAATGAAAGGGAAACTAGATTTGTATGATTAAACTTTTACTAATCTGCGCTGAACTAGTAAATTGGATTAATAAAAAAATGTTAATATGGCCCAATTTTATAAAGAATTAAAAGAAATACGTGAATCAAGAAAAATATCACTTGAGGACATAAGCGAGCGCACTAAAATCAATGTACAATATTTGATCGCAATTGAGTCTGGCAAATTTAGCGAGATAGAAACCCCATATCTGCGCCTTTTTTTAAGAGCCTATGCCGAAGAGATCGGAGGCAATTCACAAAGAGCACTTGAACAACTTGACTCCTTCATGGGCACAAAAAGACCTGCCGTAGTCAGTGGTCCTGCAGAGGATGAAAATAATGAAATTGAGGGTTTGGACCTATTTAATAAATCTGGTTTAAATCCAAAAAAACTTAGAAATGACTATTTCATGGGAGCTATTTTTTCCTTAATTCTAATATTCGCGATTATAATTTTCCAAAAAATCTTTGATGGAGAAAGCAATGCAATCAACACGGAGTCCGGTCCTGTATTGCAAAACATGATTAAACCCATAACACAAGAGGATTTGTTAAAGGATTATATCCTAGATGAAACAAGTGAGGAGTTGCTCTATTTAAATGCTCCATATTTTATAAAAATCAAAACTACCGAACAAACCGCATTTACATTTATTAAGGATAGTGTTAATTCTCTGTCGAGAATTTTAAATGCAAATCAAGAAAATAACCTAGAGACTAATAGTAAGATATCCGAGCTAATTTTTAGCTCCACAGTTGGCTTATCAATGTTCATCAATTCAATGGAAATAAAACAGGTTTCAAATTATGAAAACCCTCTGCGCCTGTTCATAAGGAGTAATCCATCGTCCATATCGATTGAGCGCTTCAAACCACTGCCTTAGTTCGCATACTACCCACTACTCCCCACTAAAATAAGATAATCTCTTATAAATGCCGTAATATCTTAAATTATAGATAAATTATATTGACATTCTGTGACCATCTAAGTAACATTGTGGGTAGTTGTGGGTAAAAACCTCTTATTAATATGACTTTGACAAAAGATACATTCATTGGTGAATATTCTTATTCCCTTGACAGCAAGGGGCGCATAAATATTCCGGCAAAATTTAGGCAGTCCTTATCAGAGGATAATAACAATACTTTTGTTATATCTCGAGGAATGGATCCATGCATATATGTGTATCCCCTCCTCCAATGGCAGATAATTGAGCGAAACCTAAGAAAGTTATCATCTCTCCAGAGCATAAACAGAACATTCATACGTAATACTGCAAGGTACGCTACTCCCTCTACTTATGACAAACAGGGCAGGATTAGCCTATCCCCATATTTGATCAGTTATGCTGGATTAGATAGGGAAATCCAAATTATTGGCATGGTCAACAAAATGGAAATTTGGAACCCCGATCAATTGATGAGAACAGATAAAAGTAATATAAGCATAGACCCAGAGGCGTATGATGATTTGGCAGACAAGATCACACTTTGATAAAAAAACAAGATTATCTAGAATCATTTTCTCATGTTCCAGTTATGATGGAAGAGGTGATATCCTTGTTAAAAATTATTCCGGAGGGAATTTATCTGGATGGGACAATTGGATTAGGTGGACATTCAAATTCAATATTATCTCAACTTTCGGAAAAAGGGCATCTTATAGGAATTGATCGAGATGTTCAGGCCTTGGAAATATGTAAAAAAAGAACCCTTACAAAACATAGTAATTTTTCGCTTCTCAAAGGATCCTATTCAAGTATTCAAAATATTTTGGATCAACTGGGAGTCTTGGAGGTTAATGGCATGTTGCTAGATCTGGGGCTATCCTCGTTCCAGCTAGATAATCACAAAAGAGGATTTTCATTTAAAACAAATGGAAATCTTGATATGAGGTTTGATAATTGCCAAAAAATATCGGCGTTTGATATAATAAATAAATTTTCAGAAAAGGAAATTGCAGACATGATATTTATTTATGGCGAAGAAAGACGATCCAGAAGAATTGCAAGAAAGATTGTCCAGCTACGGCCAATAGCTACAACTTTCGATTTAGTAGAAGCAATACAAAAATCTACCCCACCAAAGAACAGAAATAAATCAATCGCTCGTGTTTTTCAAGCAATTAGAATAACAGTTAACGATGAACTTAAAAAACTTGAGGATTTTCTGAACGTTTTCTGCAAAAGATTATGTGTTGGCGGGCGAGTGGTACTTATCAGCTTTCACTCACTTGAAGATAGAATGATTAAGCACGGATTTAGAATGCTAGAAAAACAAAAAAAGTTAAGGATATTAACAAAAAAACCTCTTTATCCCACGGAATTTGAGTCTAAACAAAATATAAGAAGTAGAAGTGCAAAGTTGCGGGCTGCCGAAAAAATATGATTGCCAGGAAGAAAAGACTTTCAAAGCAGGCTCAGAATATCATTCAAAGTATAGTTTTCTTTACCTCCACAATTACAGTAATTATATCTCTCATTATTTATCTCTGGGTGTACACTGAAATAGATGAGACAATTTTAGCAATTGAGATACAAAACTCCACATTAACTGAGCTAAGAAATAACATCGATGAAATCAAAAACGAAATCGAATCTTTAAATCGTGCTGATGTGATAGCTAAAAAAGCCAAAAAAGAACTCGGTATGGTTTTTACACAGCCTGAGACTTTGAGGATAACAATTAGTAGTGTTTCTGGAGCTTCGCTATGACAAAAACATATCTGAAATATCGAAGCAGGATTGTCTTTCTAGCTTTCTTCATGCTTATATCGTGGGTAGGTTTGTGCGTAAGGTTATTTCAGGTACAAGTTCTTAGTGGAGACTATTATCAGAAGGTTGTAATCAAACAATCACAAAAAAAGCAATCAACTCCTGCAGTTAGGGGTAATATTTTTGACAGAAATAATAAACCACTAACAAGAAATATAATACATTACACCCTATCAGCCAATCCATCCAAAGTGTTTGACAAAAAAAAATTGGCATCCGTCCTTAGCGAAATTACAGGCCATGAAAAGAATAAATACTTAAGGAAGTTAAACTCGAATTCCAAATTTGTTTATCTTGAGCGAAATATACAAGGCGAAAAAATCAATTCGCTACAAACAAAATCAATCCAAGGACTAAATATTAGTAGAAAGTATCGAAGATATTATCCGCATAATGAAATTGCTGCGCAGATTTTAGGGTATACGAACATTGATGATGATGGAATATCAGGGATTGAGAAAGATTTTAATAATTATCTTAAGGGAGAGTCAGGTTGGATATATAAGACTAAGGGCTCCAGTGGAAAAGTACAGCACAAAAATGGCATGCCTTTCAAACGCCCAATTAATGGTAGCAATATACAACTAACAATTGATTTGGAATATCAGTCAATACTTGAGCAAGAGCTTCTTAGAAGACAAATAAAAACGGGAGCTTTGTCTGCCACTGGAATTATAATGGATCCAGAAACTGGGGCAGTGCTGGCAATGGCATCAACTCCTGGATTCAACAATAATAATTTTAACTCTTCAAACCCGGAATATCATCGCATAAAATCTATCACAGATCAATTTGAACCAGGGTCCACATACAAAATTGTTTCAGCAGTTTCTGGTTTGAATAATGGTATTATTAACCTAGAAAATGAGTTCAATTGTGAAAACGGAACCTACCAATATTACACCATCAAGATTGAGGACCATGGCAACGAGCAGGGTTATGGCATGCTTACTCTTCCTCAAATCATACAACATTCAAGTAACATCGGAATAATTAAGATGATTGAAAAGGTCGGTCCCAAAATACTTTATACTACTAGTAGAGATTTTGGATTTGGCTCAAAAAGCGGAATCAGCTTAAACGGAGAAATTCCTGGAAAACTAAACTCATTTCAAGATTGGAGCGCCGTTTCTTTGGGTCAGATTGCAATGGGACATGAGGTTGGGGTAACTGCAATGCAATTAGCAATGGCGTACTGTGCTATTGCAAATGGTGGTTATCTTTTAAAACCAAGGATAATTAGGCAAATAATTGATAATGATGGTGAATTAGTTTATGAGGAAAAACCAATTGTAATAAGAAAAATTTCTCAAACAGAAAAAATTGAACAAATACGGAAAATGTTGAGGGGAGTTATTGTTTATGGCACCGGAAAAAATGCAAATATTGATGGTTGGGACGTAGCAGGCAAAACAGGGACCGCTCAAAAGTGGATTAATGGAAAGTACTCAAATAAACATTTTGTGTCAAATTTTGTTGGGTTTTTCCCCTACCTAAACCCTCAACTACTTGGATTCATAATGCTTGATGAACCAAAACAACCCTACCACTGGGGGAACGAAGGAGCAGCTGTAGCATTCAGTTCGGTAATGAAAAGGATAATAAATATGGACGATAGTATAGCTCCCCCAATCAAAAAGCAGCAAGCAAAATTGGCTAATGCTAAATATAATTCCATAAATATTGAAGGGGGCATTTCTGCCTTAAGCACAATTAACAATTTTCACAACAGGATTAGTGTGCCTGAATTAAGAGGACTAAGTATAAGAAAAGCTTTGCACACCCTTGAGAAGAATGATTTGAAGTTTAGACTGAAAGGAAATGGTAAAATCACTTGGCAAAACCCCAGTCCAGGCACTGTTGTTAAAAAGGGTACAGTGTGCACTGTAGGACTGCAATGATAAAAGACCTAGAAAACATACTAGGTGATATTGCTTGTCCAGGTCAAAATTTACCGGCCATCGATCTAGTTGGAGTAGAAACAAATTCAGCTAACATTAAAAGAGGTGATATTTTCATCGCTATCGTTGGCAACAAAGCTGATGGTCATGATTACATTGAAGACGCTATTGATGCTGGCGCTTCTGCTGTTGTATCTTGCAAAGAATATACGGGTAAAGTTAGTGTGCCATTGATCAGAGTTTTTAACCCAAGAAAAGCAGTATCTGCATTAGCATCAGAGTTTTACGGTAATCCATCAAGAGGTCTTAAAGTCATTGGCATAACGGGCACAAACGGTAAAACAACAACAGCCAGTTTGATCAGTTCAGTACTTAAGAAAGCTGGACATAAAATCGCTCAAATAGGCACTCTTGGGCTAATATCGGATGACATTGAACAGATCGATACATTAACAACTCCTGATGCAATAACATTACAACGAACTTTTTCAAAACTTAAGGCATCTGATATTACTCATGTCATAATGGAAGTATCCTCCCATGCACTGGATCAGGAGAGAGTTGCAGATGTCGACTTTGATATCGCTGTATTTACAAACCTAACACCTGAACACCTTGATTACCATAAAACATTAGACTCCTATTTTGAATCTAAGCTAAAGCTTTTCAAAATGTTATCCCAGTCTTCAAAGTCAGTTGTAAATACCTCAACCAAATACGGTCAAATTATCGAGGCAATGTCAACCACTCCAATTATTTCTTTTTTTGGTGAAAATGATTCGTCATTCAATTTTTTGGAGCTTGAGGTTTCAATATCCGGTATCAAAGGCATAATAAAAGCAGAGAACGAACACTATTCAATCAATTCAAATTTAATTGGGCGATTTAATTCCGAGAATATTTTAGCTGCAGTAACTGTTGCGCATACCATGGGCGAAAAAAAGGTTAACATACAAGACGGTATTAGGGCCTGTTCTTTAGTTCCAGGGAGAATGGAATCATTTATTACAAATAACGGAGTGAATGTGCTAATTGATTATGCGCATACCCCAGATGCCTATTTAAAAGTATTAAAGACAGTGACAGAGATAAAAAACGGAGGTGAGATATTTACTGTTTTTGGAGCAGGCGGAGATAGGGACAAGACAAAAAGACCTGAAATGGCTAGAATTGCAGAGTTTTACTCAAAACACTGTTTCATCACTCCTGATAATCCAAGAGGCGAGAATCAATATGATATAGCATCTGATATCAAAAATGGATTTATAGGGTCTAGGTATAGTATATACAATGAGAGAGGCGAGGGGCTACGTAGCGCAATTAATAGGGCTGTCAAAAATGATATCGTTCTTGTACTTGGTAAAGGTCGTGAACAGCACCAAGAAATTAAAGGTGAGAAATTCAATTACTCTGACATGCAAATAATAAAAGAATATTTATGAGAATTGCAATAAATCACCCCGAAATATTTGCAGCGGTCTTTGAGGAAACTACAAAAGTCAAGCTTAACAGACCATTGAATGGAATATCGACTGACACGAGAAAAATCGAGAAAGGTGATTTATTTATTGCCTTGAAAGGCAACAACTTTGACGGCCATAATTTTTTAAAGCAATCTGAAATTTCAGGAGCATCCGCTGCATTAGTTCAAAATGTTGACAAAGATTTAGGAATACAACAAATAGTGGTCGATGATCCAGCGAGTGAGATAGGGAAAATATCAAATAGCTGGAGAAATAAATTTAACATTCCCATAGTTGGCATTACTGGTTCAAATGGTAAAACAACGACTAAAGAATTGCTAACCCATATTTTATCACAGGATTTCGATGTGCACGCTACAAAGGGGAACTTCAATACTCGCATTGGACTTCCCCTTTCCCTACTAGAACTAGAGCCTAAGCATGAAATTTCAATTCTTGAGATGGGTGCAAGCGGGCCAGGAGAAATAAAAAAGTTATGCGAAATTGCAAACCCAACTCATGGGCTAATCACTAATATTGCTCAAGCGCATTTGCAGGGTTTTGGATCAATTGAGGCTATAGCTAATGAGAAAGAGGCTTTATTTAAATCTCTAGGTGGTGGAATATCATTTGTCAATATGGCGGATCATTTTATCTCCAAATTTGATGTTCCTGGGAAAAAAATTACTTTTGGTTTAAACCATAACTGTGATTTTCCCGCAGACATCTACCATGAGGACACGGGCACTCTCACTCTAATTTTAGATGCAAATGTAATAAAAACGAATTCCTTTAATCTGTCCTATATTAAAAATTGTATAGCTGTTTCTGCAATTGCGATTAGCATGGGTGTTAGTTGGAAGACTCTAGAAAGTAAGATAAAGTCATTTTCTGCACCAAAAGGAAGATGTTTTGTCAAACAGGTAAATGATATCATGATTATTGATGATACCTATAATGCGAACTTAACATCAGCATTGGCAGCCTTAAACTACCTAAAAGCTTTATCAAGCGAAGGAAGATGTGTATTCGTTTTTGGGGACATGTATGAGCTTGGAGATGAGTCCATCAGACAGCATCGTAATGTTGGGGAAAAATGCAATGAGCTAGGATTAGATCAAGTTTATACTGTTGGAGACTACACTAAACACACAGGTAGTGCTTTATTAAAGACTATCAAGCATAGACATTTTGAATCGAAAAATAGCTTAATTCTATCCCTAAAAGATAATCTGAATCCTGGAGATAAAGTACTTTTTAAAGGATCTCGAGGCATGGCCATGGAGGAAGTAATTAAAGGAGTTTTTGGGTAGTAATGCTTTATCATTTCTTGACTCCTTTACGAGATTATTTTTCATTATTTAATTTATTTGAATACATCACATTTAGAGCAGTTGCAGCCTCTATAGTGGCATTAATTATAAGCTTCATCATTGGACCTCGGATCATCCACATACTACACAAAAAACAGATCGGTGAAGTAATTCATCAAAGAGGTCCAGAATCACACATGAAGAAAAGGGGCACGCCCACAATGGGAGGAGTAATCATCCTAACAGCAGTACTCCTCCCTACCCTTCTTTTAGCAAAGTTAAACAACCCGTTAGTCCAAATTATTATTTTTTCAACATTATGGATGGGATTTATTGGTTTTATTGACGATTATCTAAAAGTTGTAAAGAAATTTAGCCTGGGCCTAATTGCCAGGTATAAACTCGTTGGGCAAATTCTCCTTGGATGCATCGTTAGTTATTGGATATATCAAATTCCAGACTACGTAGGTTTTGCTACAAAAACGACTGTGCCATTTTTTAAAAATGTTGAACTAGACTTAAGTTTTCTATACCCTCTCGCAGTAATACTCGTTATTACTGGAACCTCAAACGCAGTAAATCTGACTGATGGACTAGACGGGCTACTTGCAGGGCTTTTAGCCATCTCATTTTCTGTATTCTCTGCAATTACTTACATAACAGGCAGAGTTGATTTTTCAGATTATCTCAATATACTTTACATACCGAATGCAGGAGAACTTACAATCTTTACGTCAGCAATGGCTGGTGCTTGTATCGGTTATTTATGGTTCAATTCACACCCTGCTGAAGTTTTTATGGGGGACACTGGTTCGCTGTCAACAGGGGCTGCTCTCGGTACCTTAGCAGTCTTATTGAAAAAAGAATTATTGCTCCTAATAATTGGTGGTGTTTTCGTTTGGGAAGCTATGTCAGTCATCATTCAGATTGGTTATTATAAATTCACACAACATTACAATGGCGAGGGGAGAAGGTTCTTCAATATGGCTCCAATACATCACCACTTTGAATTGAAAGGATGGCCGGAATCAAAGGTGGTGGTGAGATTTTGGATAATTGGACTACTGCTTGCTCTTTTTTCACTTACAACTTTTAAAATAAGATGATTAATATTTCAGATAGAAGTTGTATTGAAGTGCGGGATAAGTGGATTACTGTGATTGGAACAGGGTTAAGCGGCACAAGCTCTGCTATACTAGCTAACTATCTGGGCGCAAAGGTCTTCATCAGCGATCCAAGTTCAAGTTATTCCGTCGCTGCAACCTCAACTGAACTTGTTTATAAGCACCACATAGCAGTTGAGAGTGGCATTCAAACAAACAGAATATATGACGCTGATTTATGGATTATTTCACCAGGTGTACCAAAAAACTCCAGTATAATAACTAAGGCTCAAGA
>FUFK010037742.1_pt1 | contig 28350 bp, 29 predicted proteins | sample 1021851 | NCBI WGS metagenome assembly FUFK01 (sample SAMEA51879418, study PRJEB19060) | metagenome
ATGAAACCAATAATACTGTCGATGATACAAACAATACTGAGGATGATAATCTAATCTATTTCCAACCTGAAAACAGAGAAGAACTCAAAACTGCAGTAGATGAATGGATAGCTAATTCAACTGACGCAAATTCAACTTATGGCCATATCAACACCTGGGATACATCATTGATCACAGACATGTCAGAATTATTTTACTATCAACAGACATTTAACGATGACATTTCAAATTGGGATGTTTCAAGTGTAACTGATATGTCTCTTATGTTTGCGGGAGCTACTAGTTTCAATCAAGATTTATCAAATTGGGATGTTTCAAGTGTAACAGATATGATAGAGATGTTTGATAATACAGATGATTTATCAGATGATAATAAATGTGCAATTCATAGCTCATTCAGTTCTAATGATAATTGGGAATATGATTGGGAAGATCATTGTCCCTCACAATATTTCCAACCTGAAACCAGAGATGAGCTCAAGGCTGCTATAGACGAGTGGATTGCAGATCCAGATAGTGCAAATTCTACTTATGGACATATCAGCACTTGGGATACATCATTGATCACAGATATGTCTGAATTATTTTACTATAATCAGACATTTAACGATGATATTTCAAGCTGGGATGTTTCAAGTGTAACCACTACGGAAAAAATGTTCAAATTTGCTGAGGATTTCAACCAGGATTTATCAGGGTGGGATGTTTCAAATGTAGTTTACATGAATGAAATGTTTTACTACGCTACCGATTTTAATCAAGATATTGAATCTTGGGATGTTTCAAGTGTTACAGATATGGAAGGGATGTTCTTTGCTGCTACCGATTTTAATCAAGATTTAGTAAGCTGGGATATTTCTAAAGTTACAGATACTAACGGAATGTTTTACGCTGCTACAAGCTTTAACGGTGATATTTCACATTGGGATACTTCTAGTGTGACTAAACTAAATTCAATGTTTTATGCTGCTTCCAGTTTCAACCAAGATATTTCAGGTTGGGATGTTTCAAATGTAGACGATTGGTACGGTATGAACTCAATGTTTTATGGTGCTGAGAACTTTAACCAAGATATTTCACAATGGGACGTTTCAAATGTGAACAATATGTATGGAATGTTTTACAATGCCAGGAGTTTCAACCAAGATTTATCAAATTGGGATGTTTCAGGTTCAACTAATTTGAACGACATGTTTGAAGGTACAGATGANTTGTCTGATAGCAACAAATGTGAAATTCATAACTCATTCAGNTCTAANGATAATTGGAACTATGATTGGGATGAATACTGCTCTGACGAGTAAACTGCTAAAACTTTACTCTAACTTTAATGTCCGCGTTTTGCCATCTTGGTTTCTAAACTAGATTCCTCAAGGCCAGGCATTGATTCTCCAACATTTCTAGAGACATCTCCAACTAATTTAGCATCATTGAAATGGGCTGTGGCTTCTACAACAGCTTTAGCCATAGTAATAGGATCTTCAGATTTGAAAATTCCTGAACCAACAAATACTCCGTCCATTCCAAANTGCATCATCAATGCTGCATCTGCTGGAGTTGCAATTCCACCGGCTGTAAATGTAACCACAGGCAGTCTTCCAAGTCTTTTGATATCTTCTAAAATTTCAACTACTTCAGCTTCAATAGTTGCTCTGTCTTTTCCAAATGGATTAAAGTCAGTAGATTCACCCAGGTTTGTTTCAGCTTCGTCATCTAGAACGAAGAATTTGTTACAAATTTTCTTAGCTATGNTATCCAAATTTTCAGATTTCTTTACGACTTCGATTTCAGCTTGCAACAACCTTGCATGTCTCATTGCAGCAACTACATTTCCAGTTCCTGCTTCGCCTTTTGTTCTAATCATAGCTGCACCTTCCCATATTCTTCTGACAGCTTCACCTAGTGATGTAGCTCCACATACAAAAGGGACAGTGAAATCGTCTTTGACAACGTGATAGTAAGGATCAGCAGGAGTTAACACTTCAGATTCGTCAATCATATCAACACCTAAAGCTTCTAGGACTCTAGCTTCAGCAGTATGTCCTATTCTGCATTTTGCCATTACAGGTATACTTGTACAATCTACAATTTCAGTAATCATAGTTGGATTAGACATTCTGGCAACACCTCCATCGGCACGAATGTCTGACGGAACTCTTTCGAGTGCCATAACTGCTACAGCTCCAGCTTTCTCAGCAATATCAGCTTGTTCAGCATTGACGACGTCCATAATTACGCCACCTTTTTGCATTCTTGCAAATCCTCTNTTTACAAGTTCTTTACCGTGCTTAAGTGATTCTATATCAAGTTCCATTGACATGTTTTTCCTTCCTAATTATTTGGGTTAAATTCCCAATCTTAGAGCCTAAGCCACCAGCATGGCAAATATAAGATTGGTTGTAGTGACTAAAAATTAAATTTATTATTTTAGAATATAAATTTGGTTTCTAAATGCTCTACCGCAGCTTCACTTAGATCGTTATACAATTCTTCGTCTTCAACCCCAGAATAGGTCACATTTCCTTTCTTATCTCTGTTAATCTTCATAATTTCATATTCTGTTGTGACAACATCATCTGCGTAAGACATGATTGCATANTCTTCATCTTCAACTTCTAGAGCTCCGTGGATTACCATTTTGACATCATTTCCATCAGCATCTTCGAAGACTTCATACTCTTGTTCTTCCTTGTCNGATTTCGAACCGAAAAGAGAAGCTCCCCATCCTTTCACCTTAGTTTCTTCTTCTGTAATTTCTCTTCCCATTCCTTTGGACCATTCGGATATAATTTCTTCTTTACTAAATCCACATTTAGCTTCAGCTTTTTTCCAATTATTCATAATCCATGGAGGAGTTTCGAATTTTTCAACAAAGGCCTGTAGGAAAACCATAAGATCGTTTGGATTTTGTGTTCCTATTTTCAGTTCCATGTAAGAATTTCCAGGTTTTCCAAAAAAACCCTTATATTTTACAGAAGTGATTCTAGCTTTGAAGCCTGCAAAACGGAAAGAAACACTCCAATCCATTTCATCAAATCCACTTTCCCTTAATCGTAGCTTAGGTGAATCATCTACTCCTTGACATGCTTCCCAGAACTTGTCTCCAAAATCAGTAAACCACATGACTCCAAAGGTTCCACTGTTCCTTGGTTCGTATTTGCCTGTTTTCATTGCGCTAACTTTAGCGAATGGTGTTTTGCTTCTAGGCTGAGCAATAAGAGTTACTGAATGCACTAGTTGACACCAATAGGCGTGCATAAAATATCACCGCTAGCTATTAATACGCCGTTACCGACGCTAAAATAGGCCTCTTGGCCATTGACAGTACTCAATTCACGCATATGACCTTTCAACTCCCTTTGGAGATTTAAGAGATACAGAACTTTGTCTGCCCTTGGTTAAGAGCAAAAAAAAGAGATGATTAACAATGAATATTGATCCAACAAGTAGCAAGTATGTTATCCGAGCTTCGATAAGAGCTAACGGAGTAGTAAACAAGTCAGATGTCGTAGGCGCAGTCTTCGGTCAAACTGAAGGATTATTAGGGGATGAACTAGACCTTAGAGACCTTCAAAAAAGCGGAAGAATGGGCCGTGTTGAAGTAGACATTAAGAGCGACAAAGGCAAATCCAAAGGTGAGATTGTAATTTCATCAAGTATGGACCAAGTAGAAACTTCAGTTTTTGCTGCAGCCTTAGAAACCGTGGAGAGAGTCGGACCTTGTAAGGCAACTGTAAAAGTTACAGCCTTAGAAGACAGCAGAACATCCAAACGTGAAGTTATTATTGAGCGTGCAAGAGCACTATTGATTGACTTACTTCAAGATTCAAGGAGTGCAGGTTCTACAATTACAGACACTGTGAGACAAGCTCTTCAAACTGAAGAAGTGGTTAGATTCAAAGGTAAACTACCTGCAGGACCTAACGTAGAAACAAGTGATGCAATTATCATCGTAGAAGGTAGAGGCGATGTTTTGAATTTATTAAAACACGGAATCAAGAATGCAGTTGCCGTTGAAGGAACAAACATTCCTAAGGAAGTTGTTGCATTAACCAAAGAAAAAACAGTAACAGCCTTTGTTGATGGAGATCGCGGTGGTGAAATGATTATTCAAGAATTACTACAAGTAGCAGAAGTCGATTTCATAGCAAGAGCTCCAGATAACACAGAAGTTGAGCACATAACTCATAAGCAAATAATGAAGTGTTTAAGAGATAAAACTTCAGCAGAGTTGTTTATGGAACAAAACAAATGGGCACGTCCAGGAAAAGGCGGTTCAGGTAAGAAAACACGTCGTTCAGGTTCAAAGAAAGGTAAGTCAAATGACAAACCTAAGAAAGAAGCTGAACCTGCAGAACCAGTTGAACCAGTAGAAGCAAGTCCAGTTTTTCTAAAACAATTGGATGAACTTCAGGGTTCAAAGAACGCTCGTTTCTTAGCCACAGAAGAAGTTGCTGACGAAGTTTCTATCAGTGGTCTACAAGATCAACTTGAAAGTTCAGGTGGAACCTACAAAAAGAATGGAGTTAACACTCTAGTTATGGACGGTATCATCACTCAAAGATTAATTGAATTAGTTCCTAAAGCAGGAATTAAGGTAATCGTTGCAGAGAAGAAAGGTCCACTTCCAAGAGATCCAGTAGGCATCACCATGTTTACTAGAGAAGATTTATCATAGTCAAATAAAATAAGCCAAATGGTTATATCCCACTACATTGGTGGACAATATCATGGCAGATGAAATGATAGACGAAGAAGGTTTAAGACGCTCCGCAAGAAGTCAAATTATTGTAGATACTATTGAACGCAGTTTAGAGAAGATGATGTTTGTAGAATCTAATCTTGGTAAGGACATGGAGCCTAAGGATCTTTTTCAAGTAAAAAGGGAAGCAGTCGCATCCGTTGCTGAATTAAAATACGCAATTTCAATCTTAACTGGGAAATTAGAGATTTAATGGCATCACGGCTCGTGCTCGCCCTGGACGAAACTGATCCAGCTCGAGCTCTACAAGTTGCAAAAGAAGTTTCTCCTTTTGTATCTAAAATAAAAATTAATTATCCACTTGTTCTGTCTGCAGGTTTAGAAATAGTAACTGAAATTTCTAAATTTAGCAAAGTAATTTGTGACTTTAAAGTTGCAGATATCCCTAATACCAACCGCTTGATTACTGAAGCAGTCTTTTCGGCAGGAGCAACTGGAATTATAGCACATGCATTTCCAGGACCTGAATCATTGCGAGCAATTAGAGAAGTAGATCAAAGCAAGGAGATGTATGTTGTAATTACCATGTCACATCCTAAAGGTGGAGATCACTTCAAAATCGAGGAATTTTGTTCATTGGCCTTGGAAGTTGGAGCAACTGGAGTTGTAGCACCTGCGACTAGGCCCGAAGATGTAGCTCGAGTCAAAAGTTTAATTGGAGATCTAGAGATAATTTCGCCAGGAGTTGGTGCGCAGGGAGGCGATTCCAAAGAAACTATAAGGGCTGGAGCAGATTTTATCATAGTTGGTAGAGGAATATATCAGGCAGATAATCCTGCTTCTGCTGCAGAAAAATATATGTCTGAAATGGACATAAATGATTAAACTGCGGAATTTTTTCAAATCGTTTGGTCCAAAAAACGTTCTCAGAAGTTTAGATTTAAATGTAGAATCAGGTGAAATTGTAACCATTAGGGGAAAAAATGGTAGTGGTAAAACTACATTGCTCAAAGCATTATCTACTTTAGAAAAACCTGATGATTATGATTTAGCGGAAATAGACGGGTTTGATTTAGTACGTAATTCAGAAGAAGTCAGGGCACGTGTAGGTTTTCTATCCCACAACCCTCCTTACTATCCTGAACTTACAGGTCTTGAAAATTTGGATTTTTGGCTCGACTTACATCCAGGCAATTACGATTCCAATTATTCAGGCGAATTGCTTGCTCAAGTAGGTTTAATCATGTTCAAAGATGACATGGCTGGAAATTATTCCAGAGGAATGATACAAAGGCTAGGCTTTGCCATTTCAATAGCACATTCACCGACAACATTGTTACTAGATGAGCCCTTAACTGGATTAGATGACGATGGCAGTCAAATTATAGAAGATCATTTACTCCGTTTGAAAGATAACGGTTGCAGCATTCTACTCTCATCACATGATGAAATTTCGTTTGCAGACAGAGTTCTCGAGTTGGAAGATGGAGTACTAAAATGAATCCAATACTAGTTCTACTGAGAAAGGAATTGAGAGTTGAATTTAGGACATTACAAGGAATTGTACCTGCAGCTCTGCTTTCATTTATGATTTTAATGTCACTTAAATTTTCGGTAATGGAATCTGCAGTTATTGGGAAATCGGGAATATTGTGGGTTTCTATCCTCATAACTGGTTTAGGATTGATTACTCACACTGCAACTAGGGAAATTGAAAGAAGAACTATTGAAACATTGAAATTGGCACCTATTTCACGATACCAATTATTTTTGGGAAGGACTTTTGGTTCTATGATTTTACTATGGATTTTGAGCTCTATTGTGTTTTTGTTGTTCACAGTTCTGTTTGAGAATGTTTTTGGTGATGAGTGGTTGTTGGCTTACGTAGTAGTTCTAGTTGGAGGAATAGGTATCGCCGCAGTTGGTAATTTGGCTGCAAGTTCAATGACACCTATGTATGGAGGTTGGATGCTGACTTCATTGTTCTCAATACCAATTCTACTTTTTACAGTAATCGAGGCTGGAATCAAGTGTACAGATTCTTTAATCACAGATTCATCAGATTTTCAAATAGCTTTGACCTTACTTTTCCTTTACAATTTAGTTTTTGTGACAGGTGGAGCTTGGCTTAGCGAAATTTCAGAATAAATCTACACCTTCTTCTCTTAATAGTTCTATTTTTTTCTTAATGCCACCGACTCCACTATATCCACCAATATCTCCGTTAGAGCATATCACACGATGGCAAGGTGTAGTGATTGGATTTGGGTTTGCTCCACAAGCATTTGCAACAGCCCTTGCAGCTTTGGGTCTTCCAATATTTCTAGCAATTTCGCTGTATGTTACAATTTTTCCGTAAGGAATCTTATCTATTTCTTTCCATACTGCCCTTTGAAATGGAGTTCCATTCATTTTAACTTAAGCGAAGCTGAATTGATACAATATCTCAAACCAGTTGGTTGTGGTCCATCATCGAACAAGTGTCCTAAATGAGAGTCACATTTCGAGCAAATAACTTCAATTCTTCTCATCCCGTATGAGTTATCTTCTTTTTCACCAATTATATTGTCATTTGCAGGTTTGAAAAAACTAGGCCATCCGGTACCNGAATCAAACTTATGTTCAGATTCGAACAGTATTTCATCACAACAAACACAGTGATATTTCCCTTCCTTTTTACAATCCCAGTATTCATTATCAAACGGAGGTTCAGTTGCACTACACCTACAGACTTGATATTGTTCTGGCGTTAGTTTTTCTTTCCAGTCTTCTTCGCTCATATAATTCCTGCCGATTTACCGCCTTTTTCAAAGGCATTCAATGCATGGTCTAAATCTTCTTTTTCTAATCCTGCACTCATCATAACTCTGATCCTTGCTTTGTCAGGAGCAACCATTGGGAAAACAATAGGTAATGCAAACACATCCATCTTCAATAGTTCTGCGCTCAACTCTTTTGCCTTGTGAGACTCTCCACACATCACAGGAATAATTGGAGTCTCAGAAACACCAGTATCGAATCCCATTGACTGGACTTCTTTCCTGAAATACTCAGTATTTGACCATAATTTCTCAACATGCTCAGGCTCGGTTTCTAAGACTTCGATAGAAGCTTTACAAGCTGCAATAGTAGCAGGAGGTGCAGAACCAGATAGCANCATTGTTCTTGATTTGTTGAAAGCATAGTCTACCATGTGCTTTTCACCTGCAACGAGTCCACCTACAACTCCAAATGCTTTTGAGAAAGATCCAGATTCCATATCCACTTCATCTTCAACTCCAAAATGCGCACCTATTCCTCTTCCACCAGCGAGAACTCCTTCACCGTGACAGTCATCGATGTAGGTCATTGCCCCATATTCTCTGGCTAATTTTGTTATTTCATCTAATGGTGCAATGTCTCCATCCATTGAGAATACACCATCACTTATCACCAAAGTTTTTTCACATTTNNNNGTGGCTTCCTTTANTCTATCNTCTAACTCTCCCATGTCNTTATGGGCATANATNGTTCGATTTTCTTTCTTAACGCCAGATAACCTTACTCCGTCAATTATTGAACCGTGATTAAGTTGATCTGAAATTATTGCGTCGTTTTTACCTGCAAGTTGAGGGATTAATCCTGAATTTACAGCAAATCCAGTTTGGTAATACAATGCAGCTTCACGGTTTTTGAATCTTGCAATAGTTTCCTCAAGTTCATTGTGAATATCCATATTCCCNGCGATAGGNCNTACACTTCCACTTCCTGCACCGTGTGACTTTACAGCATCAATTGCAGCTTGTTTGACCNTAGGATGATTGCTCATNCTTAGATAATTATTAGCACAAAGCATGATTCGTTCTTTTCCATCTATAACCGTTCTACCCGTAGACGGTCCTCCTATGACAGGAGGCCTCCAATCAAATCCTTTCTTGACCAGATCATTATATTCGTCTTTCATCCACTCCGTTGGGCTGCTCATTTTTTCCTCCTTAAGTTATCTATCATTACCTCTGTCATTTTTGATATATCAAATTTTGGTTTCCATCCCCAATCATTTCTTGCATCCCTATCATCAATTGATATTGGCCAAGTATTTGCAATTTCTTGTCTGTAATCTGGTTTGTAGATACAATTGAATTTAACGTGTGAAGAAATTTCATCAGCTAGTTCTTTAGCAGAGAAGCTCATACTCGACAAATTATAGTTAGAGTGATAATTCAATGATTCAAGAGGTGCATCCATCAGTTGAATAGTAGCTCTAATTGCATCGTCCATGAACATCATAGGCAATCGTGTATCCTCGCTTACAAAACATTCGTATTCACCTTTATCGACAGCATCAAAGTACATTTCAACTGCGTAATCGGTCGTTCCACCAGTAGGTCTGTGTTTCCAACTAATTAATCCAGGATACCTTATTCCTCTAACATCTATATTGTGGTTATTGAAATAGAAATCACACAACTCCTCTCCCTTTACTTTCGTTATTCCATAAACAGTTTTGGGGTTTAATTGAATATCCTGTGGTGTATTTTCCTTTGGAACATCAGGTCCAAAGACAGCTATTGAGCTTGGGCAAAACAGTCTTTGATTATATTTCCTTGCTACCTCTAACACATTTTCTAAACCCTGCACATTTACTTTCTTACACAGTTCAGGATTTTTTTCTCCTGCAGCAGATAGAATTGCAGCTAAATGATAAACAATTTTGATATTATTTTCTTTATTTATTTTGTCATAAGAATTTAAATCTGTGACATCACATCTTACAAAGTGACTATCATAATTTTCAGGTTCCTTTAAGTCTGATGCGATGATATTTTCGAGGCCATACTTTTCTTGTAATGAAAGGACTAATTCAGTTCCAATTTGTCCCAACGCTCCAGTTACAAGAATCATAATTACATAACAGATGTATTCCTTTATATTGATTCCCAAAGAGTCATTAAATGCGTTTTTCATGACAATTTATGAGTGATGATTCTCCAATCATAATTGTCAACCTTAAAGCGTACGAGCAAGGCTACGGAGCTAACGGTTATGATCTATGTAAAATAATGGAAGAAATAGCCCTTGAACATAAGGTAAACTTAGCTGCAGCAGTTTCTCCAATTGACTTGGTAGATTTTAGTGATAATTTAGATATNCCTATATTCGCNCAACACGTAGATGGCGTAAATTTNGGTTCACACACNGGTTCNATACTACCAGAAGCGGTTCGCTATTCAGGTGCAGTTGGAACTCTAGTTAATCATGCTGAATGTCAGATGAGTTGGGAAGAAATTNAAAAAACAATAAATCGTTGTAAAGAATTAGACTTACTAACTGTTTTGTGTACAGCCGATATCGCTTCTTCNGAAAAAGGATCACATCTTAACCCAGATATGATTGCNGTAGAACCTCCTGAATTGATTGGTGGAGATATTTCGGTTTCGACTGCTAAACCTGAAATTATATCAGATACTGTTGAAGTTGTCAAGAAAATCAATTCAGATATTTCAGTTCTTTGCGGAGCTGGAGTGAAGACTCAGGATGACATTTCTAAAGCGATATCTCTGGGCTCTGAAGGTATTCTTCTCGCATCGGGCGTAGTTAAATCATCAGAGCCAAGAAAAGTTTTACTCGATTTAATTAAAGGATTATAATCAATTTTATATACCGGCCGGAGTAGACAACCTCAGGTTGCCTACCACTTGTAATTTTTTACAACGGTAAGGCCAGCCTATCCCTAATAACGGAGAAAAAAAATGTCGATAGGAATTGAACCTTTAGGAGAGATGGTTCTAGTAGAGCTTGAACAGGCTGCAGAAAAAACTGCAAGTGGATTAATGTTGCCTGAAGCTGCTAGAGAAAAAATGAATGTTGGTACAGTTGTGGCAGTCGGACCAGATTCCGAAAATGTCAAGGCTGGAGATAAAATAGTGTACAAGAAGTACGCCGGAACAGAATTGAGTTGGGGAGATTCAGATTATCTTTTGATAAAATCCGAAGATCTTCAAGCTAAGGTTAAGTGAGGTGAAAAATGGCTAAACAAATGATATATGGTGAAGAAGCAAGAAAAAAGCTGCTTGAGGGAATTAGTGCAGCTGCAGACGCAATTAAGGTAACTTTAGGACCAAAAGCAAGAACTGTCGTGTTAGACAAATCTTTCGGAAGTCCAACCATAATTAACGATGGAGTTACAATTGCAAAGGATATAGAATTACCAGATGCCTATGAAAACATGGGAGCTCAGTTGGTTAAGGAAGTCGCAAGTAAAGCTCAAGATAATGCAGGAGATGGTACATCTACAGCAGCAGTTTTGGCTCAGGCACTTTCATCATACGGTTTAAGAAATGTCTCTGCAGGAATGTCTCCTGTGAATCTAAAGAGCGGTTTCGATAAAGCTATTGAAACAGTTGTCGCAGATTTGAAGAAAGCATCTAAGCCAGTAGAATCTGGCGAAGTTATCAAGCAAGTGGCATCAATTTCAGCAAATAACGATTCAGAAATTGGTACTTTGATTGCAGATGCAGTCGAAAAAGTAGGACATGATGGAATTATTACTGTAGAAGAAGCAAAATCAATGGAAACTAGCTTGAAAGTTGTAGAAGGTATGGAATTCGATAAAGGATACGTTTCACCTTACATGGTCACCGACCGTGAAAAAAGAGAGGCAGTTCTAGAAAATCCAAAAATTTTGTACACCGATCACACAGTATCTGCAGCTCAGGATTTGATTCCAGCATTAGAAGTTGCAGTTAAGCAGAGTAAATCACCACTTCTGATTGTCGCTAAAGACGTAGAGGGTGAAGCATTAGCTACACTAGTTCTCAACGTAGCTTCAAAAGTTGTCAAGGCTTGTGCAGTTAAAGCTCCAGGATTTGGAGATGAACAAGGTGAACAACTAGAAGACTTAGCAATACTAACAGGTGGAACTGTTCTTGTTAAAGATCAAGGAGCAGAATTAAAGGATATTACAGAAGCTCACTTGGGAACTGCAGAAAAAGTGATTATTGGAAAGAATAAAACAACAATAATCTCTGGCGGAGGTTCCAAGAAAGCAATCGAAGACAGAGTAGGAATACTACGTAGTCAATCCAACGTTGCTTCAAGTAAGTGGGATAAAGAAAAGTTAGACAAGCGTATTGGACGTCTAAGTGGTGGAGTTGCAGTATTGGAAATCGGTGCAGCAACTGAAACTGAAATGAAAGAAAAGAAAGCTAGAGTCGATGACGCACTTAATGCTACGAGAGCAGCTATGGCTGAAGGAGTAGTTGCAGGTGGAGGTGTTGCACTTCTAAGAGCTTCCGAATCTTTGGACAAAATGGCAAGCAAATTATCAGATGAAGAATCCGTAGGTGTAAGAATCGTACGTGATGCTTTAGCAATACCAGCAAGACAAATTGCTGAAAATGCTGGAGAAGATGGTTCNGTTGTNGTNTCNAAGATTCGAGAGCAAAAAGGTAATTTTGGTTTCAATGCCAGAACTAATACTTACGAAGACTTGATGGAAGCTGGAGTTGTAGATCCTGTCAAAGTTACAAGAAATGCAATTCAAGCCGCCGGCTCGATTGCCGGTTTGGTCCTAACCACGGAAACCTTAGTCTCAGACATACCTGAGGAAGGAGGTTCTATGCCACCTGCCATGCCTGATATGGGCGGAATGGGCGGCATGGGTGGTATGGGCGGTATGATGTAAGGATTTTATCCTTTAATCTCTTTCAGTCTTTCGAAAACCGCTTTTGCGTGGCCACGGGCCTTGACTTTTGTCCAGGCCTCGGCCACCACGCCGTTTGGATCAATTAAGTAAGTAGTACGAACTACACCCATGTATGTTCTACCATACATTGATTTTTCTTGCCAGACACCATAGTCTGCAAGCATTTCCTTTTCAGTGTCAGCCAGTAATTCTATACCTAGTTCGTGCTTATCAATAAATTTGCAATGTTTTGCTGCGTTATCTGGACTTACTCCGACAATTACTGCATCTTCAGCTGCAAAAGCCTCTAACTCTTCAGTGAATTCTTGAGCTTCAACAGTACAACCTGGAGTGTCATCCTTAGGATAAAAATAAACAACTAACCATTTATCTTTGTAATCGTTTAAAGTCTTATTTTCTTCATCTTGATTTGGTAATTCAAATTGAGGGGCATTTTTTCCAACTTCTAGTATAGCCATATTATATTCACTAGGATATGATAGATATACGTTACAGTGGAATGTTTCCGTGTTTTCTTTTAGGTCTATTTTCTCTCTTATTTCCGTATCTTTCTAATCCTAAAATTAGTTCTTTTCTAGTTTCTCTTGGGAAAATTACTCTATCAATGTATCCCATTTCAGCAGCAACATACGGAGAGGCAAATTTTTCTTTGTAATCGTCACTTAATTCTTTGTGAGCTTTTTCGGGATCATCAGCTTCACCAATATTCTTTCTGAAGATAATATTCACAGCTCCATCAGCACCCATTACGGCAATTTCGGCAGTAGGCCATGCCAGATTCAAGTCGGCGCGTATGTGTTTGGAAGCCATCACATCGTATGCTCCACCATATGCCTTTCTTGTGATTACAGTTAATTTTGGTACTGAAGCCTCAGAGAATGCGTATAGTAGCTTAGCACCATGTCTAATAATTCCTCCATGCTCTTGTTCAGTCCCTGGAAGAAAACCAGGTACATCAACAAAAGTAACTAAAGGAATGTTGAAAGCGTCACAGAATCTGACAAATCTAGCAGCTTTTGTTGACGCGTCAATATCTAAACACCCTGCCAAAACAGAAGGCTGATTAGCTACAATTCCAACAGGATGTCCTCTTAATCTTCCAAATCCTGTAATTATATTTTTAGCCCAATGAGGTTGTATTTCAAACAAGTCATCATCACAAATGAGATTGATTAGTTTTAACATGTCATAAGGAACAGTAGAATTATCAGGAATTATCTGATCTAATTCATTAATTCCATCAATCTCATCTTTTGCATATTCAGTGATTGGCAGTCCTTCCATGTTATTTTGAGGAATATAGCTTAGTAGTTCTCGCAAAGATTCAAACATATCTTCCTCAGATTCGCATGCTAAGTGAGCGACACCTGAAACTGAATTATGAGTTACCGCACCTCCGAGTTCTTCGAAAGTGACATCTTCATGAGTTACTGTCTTAATTACATCAGGTCCAGTTATGAACATGTGACTTGTATCTTTCACCATCAGTGTAAAATCAGTCATAGCGGGACTGTATACAGCGCCTCCTGCACATGGGCCCAATATCAAAGAAAATTGTGGAATAACTCCAGACGAAGAAACATTTCTGTAGAATATCTCTGCATATCCTCCAAGACTTACCACACCCTCTTGAATTCTAGCACCTCCAGAGTCATTAAGCCCAATCATGGGGCAACCTGTTTTCGCAGCTAAATCCATTACTTTGCATATTTTTTGTGCATGAGCTTCACCCAGGGCGCCTCCAAATACTGTAAAATCTTGGGCGAATAAGTATACTGTTCTACCATTAATGGTACCATGTCCAGTGATAACTCCGTCGCCATCGGGTCTCTTTTTATCTAATCCAAAGTTATTGCTGCGATGTTTAACCATCGCATCTAATTCAACGAAGGAATCTGTGTCTAATAAGGCATCAATTCTTTCTCTAGCAGTCATCTTTCCAGCTTTGTGCTGTTTATCAATTCTAACTTGGTCTCCCTCTGAAACTTTCTTAAGTTTTTTCTCAAGTTCTTTGATTTTATCAGACGTACCCATTGATGTCCTATCAGCCCTATTCTATAACTTTGTGCCTCCCCAAAATACTTAACATACACTCTCGATAAGCTAATGTGGCAAAAGGCGTCAAAGGCACTCGAGATTTTTATCCAGAGGAGATGAGACTTCGTAATTGGTTATTCGACAATTTTACTTATGCTTCACTTTTACATGGTTTTGAGGAATATGATGCCCCAGTTCTAGAAACTGAAGAACTTTACACCAGAAAACAAGGTGAAGATATTGTAAAACAGTTGTATAATTTCAAAGACAAGGGAGATAGAAAAGTTGCACTTCGTCCTGAAATGACTCCGTCTTTAGCCAGAATGGTAATGTCTCGTGCAGGCGTTCTTCCTATGCCTATCAAATGGTTTTCAATTCCTCAGTGTTGGCGTTATGAAAGAATGCAGAAGGGAAGAGGTCGAGAACACTTTCAATGGAATGTTGATATTTGGGGGACTAATGATATTTCAGCAGATGCTGAATTATTCTCAGTTTTAACCACTTTTCTCGAAGGCNTCGGATTAACCGAAGAAGATGTAGTAATCCGAGTAAGTAGTCGAAAGGTTTTGGAGGAAGTTTTAGGATCTTTAGGAATTACTGGAGATCTTTTTGCTAAAACGTGCATAATTGTAGACAAAATGGATAAGTTATCTCCTGAGGTTATCGATGAACAACTAGCAGAATTGGGTCATGATTCGAAAGTGATTTCCACAATTCAATCTACATTAGGCTTGAAACACTTGAATTCATTAAAGAAAGTTCTTAAACCAGATAGTGCAGCATTAAGTGAACTTACACAATTGTTTGAGGCAATAGATGCTTATGGAATATCAAATTGGGTCGAATTTGATGCTTCAATAGTCCGCGGTCTTGCTTACTACACAGGTTCAGTTTTCGAGGTTAATGATCGTAAAGGAAAGTTTAGGGCAATATGCGGTGGTGGAAGATATGACAAACTGTTGTCAACTTTGGGTGGTAAAGATTTACCTGCAACAGGATTTGGTTTTGGTGACATGGTGATTATGGAGTTATTGAAAGATAAAGGACTAATTCCACACTTGCTTAGTGGTGTAGAGGATGTGGTTATTGCCTTAGATCCTAATTTGAAAAATATTGCCGTAAAGGTAGCCTCGGTATTGAGAGATTCAGATAGGCTAGTAGATTTAGTTTTAGAAAACAAAAAAATGAAGTGGGCGTTCAAACATGCTGAACGAATCGGCGCCAGTAGAATAATCTTAGTAGCTCCTGAGGAGTGGAGTCGTGGGAAAATCAAAGTTAAAGATTTGCAGAGCGGCGAAGAGTTTGAGACTACTTTAGAAGAAATTTAGACTTCACATTCAGCTAAAGGTTTGTCATTTCTTGTTCTAACAATTATTGGAAATTCAAAGCACAGTTGGCCTTTACTATTCCTATCTTGTCTACGTTGATATTCTAGTTCAACGATAAACCAGTCTTCTTCTTTTAGGTCAGTTTTTTCTAATTTGTATCCTTTCTCTAGCAATTCGGCCGTAATTATGTCCATATTCTCTTCACCAAGCCTTCCACCGCCAGCCCATCCACAATCAACAAGTACAGGTTCATCAAAGAAAGGACTTTTTTCGTACTGGGCTAATCTAAATCTTGCAAACCGAACTTCGTGCTTACCTGATCCATTCGATACCTTAGTTACAATACAGTCAGTAGTCTCTATGAATTTGAATTTATATGACCCTTTTCTCTTTGGCTTACCATTCATTGTGAATGTAATTTTATCGTCAGCTTTTCTAAGGATAAAACCTTCCCAATCATTTTGTTTTGCCTCTTCAGCTTTTTCTTTAGTAAATATTTCAATTTTTCTTTCACCAAAATGATTTGTTAGTTCTAATCTTTCAAGGAATGTTCGGTCCGTGACATCCTCACCATACCAGAATATAACGTCAAAAACGTTGTATGTGAAAGTGTACCCCTCAGTAATTAGTGAATTGTATTTATTTCTGGCTTTAGCTTCAGTCGTTGTTTCCGTAGTAACTGCTTTTAGGACTTTAGGATCTTCTTTTCCTTCTTTATCAAAGGCAATCAACTCTCCGATGATTAACGATTCTTCGGGCAATTTATCTAGAGCATTTTTAATTTCATCGACAACACTAAGAATTTCGGTTATAGGTTTGATTCTTCTGGTGTATCCGATTTTTTCAGTACCTGTGTTGTGCAAAAGTATACAAGATCCATCGAATTTCCTTTCAGCTAACCATTCACCATCGTAAGGATTATCGTCTTTTTTCAATTTACTAATTGGTTTACATGGTGCGAACGATTGAGACAGTGCTGAACTAACAACAATTTCTTCACCCAATATTGCATCTTCGCGATTTTCAACATATCCTTCTTCTTTTTTCTTTCTTATTTTCCTTTCATATTCAAGAATAGCTTGTTCGTTATCTGTGGTTTCGTTNCTTCTTCCTTTATTTTTGCCATATACAGTTTCTTTAGTAATCTGTTTTTTTCCGTCTTCTTCTTCTTTTGACGTCCACCATTCAGTAATTATTACGTTGTCCTTGACTTCGATAATCATATGTTTTAGCCTCCCAGTCAAGTGTAATTGATACAACGTAGTTTTCATGTTAAAACCTCTATAATTTAGTAGTATAAAAAATGGGGCGAAGCCCGGGAATCGAACCCGGGACGAGGGAACCACAATCCCCCAGTTTAACCAAACTAGCCTAGCTTCGCCACTTATCTACGACTAGCAAGGCATTACATAAAATTTCTTGAGAATTAGATAATATCTTTAGGTTTGTATTCTCCCCATACCTTTCTGAGAGCATTGCAAATTTCTCCTAAACTTACTTTTGCATTTACAGCTTCAATTATTAGAGGCATTAAGTTTTCATCAGTAGTTGCATATTGTGAAATTTTATCTATATGTTGCTCGACATTCCCTCTCTTTTCTTTCAGCAGTCTTAATTTACCTATTTTTTCGACAATCAAATCCTCATTGATTTTAGTAACTTCATCATTATTTTCTTCATTTTCTTGATATTTGTTAACGCCTACAATTATTCTTTCTTTCTCTTCAATTTCCCTTTGGTATTTGTAAGCCGAATCCATGATTTGTGATTGAACCCAACCCTCTTCGATACATTTTAACATACCTCCATTAGTGTCAATTCTCTCCAATATTTCCATTGTATTCGATACTAATTCTTCAGTCATGCTTTCGATAGTGTAAGACCCAGCCAGTGGATCTATTGTAAATGGAATACCAGATTCTTCAGCAATAATTTGTTGAGTTCTGAGCGCAACTTTAGCAGCTTTTTCAGAAGGCAATCCTAATGCTTCATCCATTGAATTTGTGTGTAAACTTTGTGTACCTCCAAGCACTGCAGACAATGCCTGAATGGCAGTTCTAACTACATTGTTGTGAGGTTGTTGTGCTGTAAGTGTAGAACCTCCTGTTTGAGTATGAAATCTTAGCATTAATGATTTTTGATTTTTAGCGTTAAATTCTTTTTTCATAATCCTAGCCCAGATTTGCCTTGCAGCTCGGAATTTTGCTATTTCATAAAGGAAATCATTATGGCCATTGAAAAAGAAGGCCATTCTTGGTGCAAAGTCATCTACATCTAATCCTTTTTCGACAGCAGCTCTTGCGTAAGTAACTCCGTTGGCGATTGTAAATGCTAATTCCTGCTCAGCACTACACCCGGCTTCTCTGATGTGATAACCTGAAACGGAAATTGTATTCCATTTAGGAATATTTTTACTACAATAATCAAACACATCTGTAGTTAATCTCATTGACTGTTCAGGCGGGAAAATGTATGTTCCTCTAGCAATATATTCTTTCAAAATATCGTTCTGTATAGTTCCTCTAAGTTGCGATTCTTTCACACCTTGAGATTGCCCAGTAGCAACATACATTGCTAACAACATTGATGCCGGAGCATTGATTGTCATACTAGTCGAAACAGTATCAAGCGGAACTCCATCAAACAATTGTTTCATATCTTCAATAGTATCAATTGCAACCCCCACTTTTCCTACTTCACCTTGTGACATGGGATCATCACTATCATATCCAATTTGTGTAGGTAAATCAAATGCTACAGATAAACCGGTTTGACCTTCGTCTAGTAAATATCTGAAGCGTTTGTTTGTTTCCTCGGCAGTACCAAAACCAGCGTACTGCCTCATGGTCCACATTTTACCACGGTATCCAGTAGGATGTATTCCTCGAGTGTATGGGAAAGATCCGGGAAATTCGGGTACTGTATTTTCCAAGTCATCTGGAACATTTAGCCTTTCTCTACTATCTAACAAGGCTTCTTTTCTTTCTGGGTATTTTTCTAAAGTTGGCTTTAGTGTTTCATCTTCCCATCGTTTCTTACTCATTTCTTGGCCTCTCGAAGCGTTTAATATATTTTAGCATTTTGGCATGTAATTCATCAGATTTTTGTTTGGCTTCTCCAGGTTTAATTGTAATTGGTTCTAACCAAAAGCAGTAAACATTTGTTCTAATCTTATTCCTGTAGAAATCAATCATACTTCCAAAGACGTCTTTGTCATTTCCATTACTAGACCAATCTACNCTTGGATTNTCAAAGCAAAATACNAGNGGCTGTATCGGCATTCCGCTATTTTCAGCAGCTTTGAAAACGCCCATTTTGAAAGGATAAAGCTCTCCAAATGGAGAAGTTGTTCCTTCTGGAAAAATCCAAAGAGGTTTGTTTATTGCATCCCAGTTATTCAGCTGGTCAATTACACTACTTCTCGATTTTTTCTTCTCCCTTTTTACCCATAAAACTCCAAGTTTTTGACCTATAGGTCCGAATAGTAGATAATCTTTAATTTCTCTTTTAGCAACGGCCCCACCTGCTTTCAGAGCTAGAACAAGCACAGGATCTAGGTAACTAGTGTGATTTGGAACTAGAAAGCCTGGTTGAGGTTTTCCGTGTACATAGATTTTTGTGTTGTAACGTTTCATTAGCCTTCTACACCAATTCGTTACATTTTTGCGATATTCTTCTTGTGAATAAAAGGGAATTTCTAATCTAAGTCTGATTAAAATGTAAATAAAATATAATATTTCGATTATCCACACAGTGTGCCTATGGCTTACTTGTTAAAAAGAAAACCTTTTACTCTAAATTAATGGAGCTTCAAAATCGTCTATTGTTTCTTCTAGTTCTTCATCAGCACCTAATTCACCTCTTATCCTCAAGATTTCTCTTGATAATAACCAGTAAATTAGAGCCAGAGACCTTCTTCCTTTATTGTTTCCTGGAATTACAATATCTACATTAGTTGTCAAATTGTTTGAATCACACATTGCAATTACAGGTATTTTGATATTCGTAGCTTCTCTGAAAGCCTGTGCATCTGCAGCAGGATCTGTCAATACGATAGCTTTAGGTTCTATGAAAAATCTCATTTCAGGGTTTGTTAATCTACCTGGCGTAAAGCGTCCAGCAATACATTCGAATCCACAGTTTTCTGCAAACTTAGTTGCAGGTTTCCATCCATATTGTCTTGCAGATACTACGAGTACATCTTTAGGATCAAAATCTTTAAGGAATTGAGCAGCTTCGACAACTTTTTCAGAAGTCATGTTGACGTTTAATATTCTCAATCCATCGTCTCTAACTTTGTAGACGTAAGGCTCCATATCCTTACTCTTTTGTTTGGTTCCAATATGGACTCCACAAGTGAGGAAAGTATCCTCATCGATGAGCAGTTCTTTTGCTTCGACTTCGGTCATAGGAATTTCTCGCTGATTCGGACCAGTTCATTAAGCTTTGCAATCCTTTCGCCACCCATTATTCCGGTTTTTATGGCATGAGATTCAAAGGCAACTCCAAGGTGAGCTATAGACGTATCAGTGGTTTCACCGCTACGGTGTGAAATTACTGTAGCCATGTCTGAATTCTTTGCCAGCTCCACAGTTTTAACGGTATCAGTTAAGGTTCCGATTTGATTTGGTTTAATCAAAATAGAATTTGCTGAGATTTCATATCAATACCTTGTTTTAGTCTTTCTGAGTTGGTAACATACAAGTCATCACCTATAATTAGAGAATCAGTTTGATCGGTTAAAGAGGCCCATGATTGGAAATCATTCTGATCAAGAGGGTCCTCAACTGAATGCAAATCGTATTCTTCTATTAATCCTAGCATGAAGTCAACTTGTTCTTCAGGTGTTAGCGTTTGTTCTTTGTAAACATATTTTCCATTTTTGTAAAATTCACTAGCTGCAACATCTAAACCGGTTCTAATTTCAACTCCTGTTTCTTTATTTACATTATCAACAGCTTTTGTCACAAGCTCAAGAGCTTCCACATTTTCCAAAGGAGCTACCCAAGCACCTTCATCTCCCTTTCCAAGAGCTATGTTAGGAAATTTTTCTTTTAAAATCTTTGCAACTTCTTTGTGTACTGCAGCATTAGTTTCAATCGCTGTGTTTACGTCGTTGTCAAATGATGTAACTAAATATTCTTGAATGTCTGTTCCTCCGATAGCATGGGCTCCACCTCCTAGAACATTAGACATAGGTGCTGGAATAGAGTAGGATTTAGTTTTACTTACGTGCTCAAATAGTGGAATGTTTTTTGAATCTGCAGCAGCTTTGGCGCAAGCTAAGGATAAAGCAACAGAGATATTTCCTCCTACATTCTGTAAGTTATTTGTTCCATCTTCGTTTTTAATAATATCATCAAACGCTTTTTGATCGTTAGCAGGTATTCCAGTTAGTAACGGGATAAGCTTTTTTCTTGCGTTACTTATTCCCAAATCAACGTTATTCTCAGGCCAAGCTTGGGCTTCAAATGTTCCAGTTGAAGCTCCAGCAGGAGCTGCAGCTCTTCCAAAACCATCATTGGTTGAAATGTCAGCCTCTACAGTAGAATTACCTCTGGAATCGATTATTTTTCTAAGCTTAATGTCTTTGATAATCACTTCTTTTCTCGATCCACAATATCTATAGGTATTGCATTAGTGTCATATTCCATTTGTGCAATAATAACGGGGTCGATGATTTCTTCAGGTACTTTAATATCTACAGGAGCACCCATTGAAATTTGTAATGCTCTTGCACCTATAACTCTGGCTTTTTCGAATCTTGAATGTTCTCGCATTTTTAACCTTCCTAGTTACTAAGAAATTAGAATATTCGCTAGTGGTCCAACTATAAAAGACTTACTAAGTTATGATTGTCAAAGGACTTACCTATGCTAAGACCTTATTTTTTTCAGAAGCTTTTTAAATACGTGTTACAATGAGTTTAGTTACCTTGTACCGATAGTTAAAGGTGTAATAGGTCGAAAAAAAGGTGAAAATATGGAACAAAACATAAACAAATTGGGTGCATTTATAGCTACTTTAGCTTTGATTGCATCTGTTTTAGTAATGCCTAATGTAAGCGCAGGAGATGAAGACTTATCAGTAACATTAGTTGGAGATAAAGGTCTAACATCATATGGCGCAAAATATGGGCATGCAAGCTTCACAGGAAGCGTATCAAGTTCTTCAGCCGATGCTGATGACAACTTAACAATCACTGCATCATTTGCAGAAGCTGGCTGGAGTGACGATCAAGCTTTCATTGGAGCATGGGATGGTTCAAACTGTGCAATTGAAGATGGAGATGATTTTGGAACAGGAAGCCATGACTTCGGTACACTTTCAGGAACTCTAGATTTCTGTATTGCAGTTATGATTGAGGGAGATGTTGATAATGGAGATTCAGCTGAGATGGTTGTTTCTGCAAGTTCTTCAAGCTCTACTTCACTTGACATTAATGCACAAGTAATTGTATCAGATTGGACATTTAGTACGGATGACANTACAGCAAAATCATTTACAGAGTCTGAAGCCGTAGGCGAAGACTGTGATACTGCAGTTAACTGTCACACTTACACTATAACCCTACATAACAACAAACTTGATGAAAACGGAGTTCCTGTTGCATTAAGCGATTCAATTACGATAGCTTACAACTCAGCTACACCTGGATGGAGAATCGATAGCGATGATTCATCTTGGGACGAAATGGAAATGGAAGCAACAATTGGATATATTGATGCAGGAGATTCCTACGATTTCGAAGTACAAGTATCATTGTCAGGTAGCTATGCTCTGGCATCATCATATGTCGGAAATTCAGTTCTAGCTTTCCAAGTTTCTGATGATAACATTATAGATTTCGTCGAATTTGAAGCAGTTGTAGAAGATAATTTTGCAGTTAGCGCTCAAGGTTCAGGTAATCAAGATGTTGACAATGGATGTACAGACCAAGATTACAAAGTTGACTGGGATGTAAACATAAAGAATTTNGGTAATTTACCAGATGATTTTACAGTTTCGTTTGACACAGCTGATGCAGTTGCAGCAGCATGGAGCATTACTGGTGCAGATGACATGACTGTTGAGAATTTATTACCTAAAGCAGAAGATGGCGTTTACTCNTTCAACGTTGAAATGACAGTTCCTAGTGGATTGGCAGCAGGTACTAAACACGGTTTCTCAATGACTGTTACTTCTGTTGGTGATTCATCACAAACACAGACTCAGGAGTTCAGTGCAACTGTAGTTCAATGTTATGGAATTTCAATGACTGTAGATAAAACAACAGACAGTGCAGATCCTGGAGCATCTTCTGATTTCACAGTCACGGTTACTAATGATGGTAATGGAGAAGACACAGTATCTTACATGACCATGGGTGCTCAAGCATGGACGCCAAGCTTATCTGAAATGAGCTCTACTATTGCCTCAGGAGAAACAGGTCAAGTTGTTTTCACCTTAACAGTACCTGCAGACTCCAGTGCAGCAGCCAAGAGCGGAANGGCTATGGTTCATGCATACTCTGAAGCATGTGGAGATGACACTTCAGATTGTGACTATGAAGCACACATATCTGTTGAATTATCTTCAAACCAAGTTTTTGATATTAGCGCAGGATACTATTACAACGCTTCTATGGCAGCAGCTTCTGTTCAAGAAGGAATGGCTTTGCAATTGAAGTTCAATGTAACAAACAATGGTAACGGAAACGATAACATCGGTGTTGTTTTGGCAAATAACCCATCTTGGGTAACTTTGTCACAAAGTACAGTTCTAGTTGGCCCAGGTCAATCTTCAACTGTTACAATAGATGTAATGGCTCCAGTTTCAGGAAGCACAGGAGCTCAGACTCCTTTCCAAGTAATAGCAACATCATCTGACGGAACAACAACTTCAACTACTGGAGATTTCACAGTTACAGTTGTTGAAAAGTCAACTGACACATCAGGACCTACAACTGAAGAAGTTGACGATGATGAAGGTGGTTTGCCAGGATTTGGATTCCTTCCAGCAGTAGCAGCTATTGGTGCTGTACTATTGTTGCGCCGCAGGCTTTAGGAGCTAAATAAATGAACTTTAGTCGGCAATTCCTGCCACTCTTCGCAATAGCTTTACTATTAGCATCAGCTATAGTATTTGTTCCGGTAAGTGCAGCTTCTTCTATGAACATAGTTGTAGAAGCAGATCATAATGAGTATTCATTTGCATCTGTTAATGGCACTGCTTCCTTCGTAGTTACTTTAACAAATGATGGAGATTCAGATTTTGATTCAGTCATGATGGATGCTTCTTTCAATGACGAAAGTTGGATGATGGACAATGTAACCTTCACCTATTCAGGTTCTAACTCAACAGGCTCAATAGATTTAGGTTCACTGGCTTCCAGCGCTATAGCACAAGTCACAGTAGATGTGGTAGTAGGATTTGGTGCTAAAGTAGATATGTCTAAATTCGTTTATATGGATCTTGGAGTGACTGCAGATGGCCAAGATTTTGACGTATCAGACACAGTCATAGTTGTTTCAAATTGGGTAGCTTATCAAGCAGATTTCCCAGCTTCTCCAGCAGTTAACACTTACGACATTGGCAGCAATTATACATATCAAATAATGGTAGAAAACATAGCAGTTGAGAAGCTTCCAGGTGGAGGAACACAAGCTGTGGACATTATGGATTCAATTACGGTTCAATTCGGCGGATTAGGTGGATGGACCATATCAAGTGAAGATCCAGCATGGGATTCATTTCAAGGCGGAGTTCTAAATGGACTTTCAGCAGGTCAGACATACACTTGGGACATAAGAGTTGAACTAAGTAGTAAGGTAAAAGCAGGTAGTGCAGATTTAGATTTTCAAGCATTTAGTGTTGATCCTAACGATCCCTTCGGCTTCCCTTATTACCAGCCGTTTGGTATGATAAGTATTCCAGTTTCAGCATCGGAAATGTTCGGCATTAAGATTGATGGTGCAGGTAGCAGAACTGTCGATTTGAGTGCAGGAGCATCTATAGCTGATTGGACTGTTAGAGTAACCAATCTTGGAAATACCGACGATGATTTTACAATCAATTGGGACAGCCAGGGAGTTCCATCAGGTTGGAATCTTAATGTAGATACCTCTGGCCCAATGGTCACAGATTCAATTAGTTGGAATGGTTTTTACGAGTTCGATGTAGTACTTAGCGTCCCAAGCGACGCATTAGCAGGTAGTACGGCTACATTTTCAATGAGTGCAGCTAGTAATGGAGACAGTACACAAACAGCTTCACAAGAATTTACAGCAGTAGTAGACCAGCATTATGGAGTTACTCTCTCAGTGGACTCAGACTCTAAACAGAGTAAACCGGGCGAAGATGTTGATTTCATATTTAACATAACTAACACAGGTAATGGGCAAGATAATTACATTCTTTCAGTATCAGGACCTGCAGTTTGGAATCCAGTATTGAGCCAAAATGTCAGCTCAATAAGTGCCGTCAGTGTTTCTCAGTTTACTATGACAGTCTCTATTCCTTCAGATCGTGATGCAGGTGCAAGTAGTGGAGATATTGAAGTAACTGTAGTTTCCTCAGACGGATTATCTACAGCAAACAGTACAGTTTCGGTAATGTCCTCACAAGTTTATGACATAGGCTTAGATCATGTCAGCGGTTCTGATGGTGTAGTCTCAGTTACTCAGGAAACTCAAATTTTACTTAAATTAAATATTACAAATAATGGTAATGGAATAGATACACTGAACTTAACAATGACTAACGCACCAAGTTGGGCGTCATTAGGTGCAGATACAATGCAAATAGGCCGAGGTCAAACACAAGCTTTGACAATTACCCTGTCTCCAGATGCAGCAGCACTTTCCGGAAGAGATTATACTTTCCAAGTAGTTGTAACTTCAGCTGACGGTAGCGAATACACAAGCCCTGATTTTACAGCTAACATCGAAGTCAAGGAAACCTCTGGTGGAGGCGAAGTAGAAGTTGAAGAAATTGAATCAGATGATGATAGTTCAACACCAGGCTTTGGATTAATTGCTTCATTATTGGCATTAACTACCTTAGTAGTTTTACGCAGAAGAGCTTAAAACAACAATCTAAGCATTAGACGCAATGCAAGATAAATTGGCCGAGTGGCTTGAAGAGGATTTAGGTAAGGGTGACTTCACATCACTGGCAGTAGTAAACAACGAGATTTGCAGCGCTACAATAACAGGCGGTCCGGGCGTTATCTCGGGCTTACATATTTGCAAAAAACTTCTGAAACAGAATTCCATAAATTATACTACAGAATACAATGATGGAGATGCAATAGTTTCTCCTTTAATTTTTTCATTGGAGGGTAACTCCCATGATATTTTAGCAACAGAACGTCTTTTGTTAAATATATTAAGTCATCTTAGCGGAATTTCAACACATACTAATAAAATAGTAAGAATAGCCAAGAAAGTAAATCCTAACGTAGAAATTTTAGCTACAAGGAAAACTCTTCCAGGACTNAGAGATTTAGAAAAAAAAGCCGTGGTTCACGGAGGTGGGGCAACCCATCGCATGCGATTAGACGATGCAATATTAATAAAGGATAATCATCTTAAATTGTCTAAAAACATTAAGAAATCAATTGAAATGTCTAGGAACAAATATCCAAATTTGATGCTTGAGGTTGAAGCTGATAATGAACAGCAAGCAATTGAAATAGCTAAAAACGGGGCTGACAGAGTTATGCTTGATAATTTTTCTCCTGATGAAGCAACAGCCACAATTAGAAAATTAAGAGAGATATCAGATATAGAAATAGAAATTTCAGGTGGCGTTACTATTGAGAATGTAGCAAGCTATGCTAAAGATGCAGACTTCATAAGTCTGGGAAGTTTAACTATGTCTTCCTTACCAGTTGATTTTTCATTACATGTCCTATAGCATTAGAATTCTCTGTTTCGATCAGGATGATCCTAAAAAATGTACTGCAAAAAGGTTAGAAAAATTCAATCTTTCCGACAATCATTCAAGTTTTAAGACATTGCCTCCGATGGGAATAGTATTAGATCCATTTTCTACGAATGAGCTCAACTCTGATGATATTCCCCTTGCAGAAGTGGGAGGAATTGTAGGAGTCGATTGTTCTTGGAATAAAGCTCCTGAAACATTTTCTCGTCTAAGATTAATGGGATTGGAACCCAGGTCTTTGCCTTCTGTTATTCCAGCTAATCCTGTAAATTCGGGCAAAGCAGGTAAGTTAACAACTGCAGAGGCAATTGCTTCAGCCTTGTTAATTTGTGGACAAAATTTACACGCGGAGGAAATAATGTCAATTTTCAAGTGGGGTCCAGCTTTTATCGAAATTAATTCTNACTTAAAAGAATCATAAGTTCTATAAATACAGTTAAAGTAAGATAATATGGCTTCGGTGAATATTGGTGAAGAAATACCACTTTTTAGTTTTTTAGGCAGAACACACAGAATATTTATTGAAGGGAGAGGCTTTGATTTTGAATCATTTGATATTCATAATAACGGGACTGCATCATTAAATCTCATAAACTTAGACGATGCTCTATTCTCTATTCTAGACTTTGAAGAACCTAGAGTAATTTACGTAGTTTCAAGATTAGGTCAAAAAGATTTAATCATTCAGGGTTGCATTTTCAAGTCTATAGACGGAAGTAAAAGCCAATTACTTTATTCCAAAATTCAAACGGAGTCGTAAACCTTAATTTAGAGCATTCGAGATAGTATATTGTGGAAATTGTAGATGTTGCAGTCGTAGGAGGAGGTCCAGCAGGCTCTTCAGCAGCTCGTGAAGCTGCCGAAAGGGGTATGTCAGTTCTATTATTCGATCACGCACACCCTAGAAGGAAGGCATGTGGCGGAGGTTTACCTGTTAAAGGAATAGAATGGATGGATGCTCCAGATGAGGCAATCGAATGTGAGATGACATCGATTTCATTCACTTATGGTAAAACAAAATTGAAAATTCCAGTTAACAAGGGGAAATTAATTAGAAGAGATGACTGGGATTTTTATTTATTTAATAGAGCTAAGGAAGCAGGTGCAGGGCACGTAATTGAAAGAGTTAAATCGTTAGAATTANTNGATAATGTNTGGTCNATTAATGGAAANTATAANGCTAAATATATAATTGGAGCAGANGGAGTNAANGGTTTTACCCGTAAGCATTTTATGGAAAGAATTCCTCGAGAACATCTTTTTGCTGCTGCAGGTTATTATCTAGGAATCAAGCCTGATGAAAATGATGTGGAATTTATAGTAGGAGCCATACCAGGTGAAGAGGGTTATCTTTGGGTTTTTCCTAAAAGTGATCATTACAACATAGGTTACTGTTACAATTCTGGAACTCCAGGTATGCGCGAGGCATTAGACAAGTTACTTGCAGAAAGATGGCCAGGTGAATTTGTACGTAACGGAAAGTGGAAGCTAAAAGAAACTGGAGAAATTGTAGATTGTAAAAAATTTGGTTCAGTTATCCCTTCATATAATGATCCTAAGTTGTTCGATGAACCCGTTTCTGGTTCTAATTGGGTTCTGTGCGGCGACGCAGCAGGCCATGTTAATCCGATACACGGCGAGGGACTCAACCACTGTGCACTTGGTGGAAG
>FUFK010038421.1_pt1 | contig 28339 bp, 53 predicted proteins | sample 1021851 | NCBI WGS metagenome assembly FUFK01 (sample SAMEA51879418, study PRJEB19060) | metagenome
TCCTATTGCTTTTATAACTACAATTCCTTCTGAAGTTTTCCTTGGTCTCTCTCAATTATGGAAAATATTGCTTGAATTTTTCGTTGCTATAGTATTTCTTTTTACTTCTAGAAAGTTCTGGGTTTTTGCATTAAAGTTCTATTCATCAGCTTCTAGCTAAATATTATTTAACAACCTCTTTACAAAATTCCCAAATTTTTTGTTTACTTTTCAGTTTAGAGAGACTAGATAATTTCTCAAAATTAGATGAAGATTTTTCAACCGATAACAGTCTACAATTGTTGTTGATTTGATAATGCCTTGAAATGAGTCCTAATTTAAGTGCAATATCGCAAAGAATGATTATAAGCGCGAGAATAAAAAAAGACCTAAAAATATTTGAAAATGATTTTGAATTATTATTATTTTCAGTTTTTAATTCAAACTTCATTATTTAACAATATGCTGAGGACACTTAATTGCAGCAATAGCAACAGCTGTAACTTTAAAATTATCTGAATTCTCAATAACCTTTTTAACTTCAAGTGGTCCAAATTTATTACTTGCATCACTGTATGAAAGAAGCAAAGATTTATAATTATCATGACCTAAATTTCTATATTCACAGAAATTATCACCAACATAATTTAAAAGTGTTAGTAATGTTAATTCAATCATTAAAGCTTTTTGAGCATCGGACTTCTTACGAATAATACAATGCATCATATTTTTAACAAGTTTAATTACATAAACAATTGAAAACCTTAAATATGAAATCTACTTATAAAGATAGAATTAAAAAATAATTACTGAATTGTTCTAATATCATTGGTAATATTAGAACAACACTACCTGTAGTGTTTAAATGTCAATCAAGTGGCGCTACAGATAGGGGGTTGCAATTTTGAAGAAATTGGTCTAAAAATAAGGTTCCCCATCACCCGGCTTCACAAATGTGAGGCCTTTTTTTTGATCTTTTTTAAAACAACTATATTAATACTTACAGTTAAACTACAAAAAAGTCTTAATGGATTTAATAAATAAACTAATACCTACAAGAAGACAAACTGTGGTAAAAGTTTTTTTAACTAGTTCATTTCCTTTTAATTTTGATAAATGAGCTCCAAAATATCCTCCTGCAAAAGAACCAATTAATAATAAAAATAATATATTTTGGGGAACTGTTCCTATTTTACTCAAATAAATTGCTCCAGTAAAATTCCAAAAAATTCCAACAGTAAAGAATGTCAAACTTATAGCACGAAGAAAATCTATTCCAAAAGTTTTGATTAAAAGTATTGTTACAAGCAATCCAGTTCCTGAAGAAATAGAACCATTCAAAATTCCTATAAAGAAAATAAAAATTAAAAACCTAATTTTGTGGGTCAAGTTAAGATTATTATTAACTGAAGTTAAACCTAAATCTGATCTAATGAATGAGTAAAAAGCTAACAATATTGAAAATACTCCTAAAGTTAAGTACAAATATTGTTCTGATATAAATTCAACTAAAGAAGCTCCAAAAATCACTCCTGGCAATCCAAAAATTAAAATTTGCACTGCTATGTAAATATCGTTTCCAAGAGATTTGTAATTTCTTAATGAACCGCCTATTCCTAGAGCTACTGTTGCTAATTTATGGCTAGCCAGAGCTTGATAATAAGGAACACCTGATAATATTAAGGCGGGTAATTGAAATAAACCTGCTCCACCTCCAGAAATTGCTGAAAACGTATTAGAAAAGAAAGATATCAAAAAAATAGTAATGCTTTTATATATAGAATGATCTTGACTATCTACAAATATTGTTAGTAAGTAAAGCATTGAATCAAAATTCAAATTCTTAAAAACCATTTAATAATTTTAATAAGAAATCTATGACTTAGATAGTATTTTCTTCTCTTTATCAATCATAGTTTATTAAAAACTGTTATTATCAATAAAACATCAAGAATATTATGCATAGAAAAGATGCAATTTACCTTGATCAGCTATGTCCCAAGATAAATAATAAAAGTTGGAAACAGTCACTAAATAAAATCACTAAATATAAATGTATTTATTGCGGTAAACCATCTGAATCACTTGACCACCTTCATCCAAAGTCAAAGGGGGGCAAAAGCAGCACAAGCAATTGTGTGCCTTGTTGTTTGTCATGTAATGGCAAGAAGTCAGATTCGGAAGTACTTAGTTGGTATAGAAAACAAAATTTTTATGATCCCAGAAGATCTATGGCAATACGAGCATGGTTTAATGATGATTTAAGACTAGCTTCAGTTCTTTTAAACTACATAAATTAAAAAATGTGATACGAATTGACATAGAATCCCAAAGTTATTTTTATCATTTTTAATAAAACTTTCATGAATTTAAATAATTTTGAATTTTATGTTATTTAAATTATCCTTATTCCTTCGTAATTTTTCTCATAGCTATTAAAAATAGATATTTTCGAATAATCTTCTTTCCAAATAATTGGTGAATCTATAATCTTCCTCTCTGGAGATTTTACTGAAAAAATTAATCCAAACACAAAAAGAATAGTTATTAAGATTATAATCATGACTAATTTGTCTGAAATATTTTTCATTTAACAAATCTATCTAGAAAAATTTTTGTCTGGAGTAGTTTTTTCGTAAATTTCTAGAAAATAAGATTTAAAATAATTAACTCCCTCCTTTCCCATTAATCCAAATGACCAACCACAATCATTTACTACTTGCAATGAAATTTGATTTGCCAAGTCATCTTTCTCAATCCATTTTTTTTGTGGATTATAGGAAAAAGATATAATGTTTTCTGTTTTTACAATTGCTGATTTCATTGCTTCATCTTTAGAAAAACCATTTTGAATAGCCTTACAATATTTTCTTGAGAAATTATTAGAGATCCTATTTTGGAGTAGACTAACACTAGGATCTGACGTGTCAAATGCCAATCCTAATGGCGGATTTAACAAGTAAATTAAAGAAATAATTAAACAAAAAAAGAATTTCAACAATAGCTATAAATTAGTACTTATTAAACAATATAGTATTTCTATTATTGTCTTTTCAATTGAATCTTATAATTCTTAAAAGCAAAAATAAATTTCAATTTATTAAAAATTAATAGTATTGCAATAAGTTCAGCAATAATAGTCAGAGGTTTATTTGATTACTAATATGTACGAATCATTGATGACATTGTTATTTTTCCCTGATTGGACAAATGGACTACCTTCAGACTTTTTAATACTTCATTTTTTTGTTGGAGCTGTGATTTTTCCATTCAATATGATTCACGCTAAAGCAAGAAAAATTGATAGTCAGAATCCACAGGAAGCAGCAAATGGGTATAAAAATTCTGATAATTCCACATTCTTTGGTTACGAAGAAATCAATTAGATTTCAATAAAAGTTATCTAAGGAATTACTTAATTAATGCTAATTTCGCTAAATACAGCTTTAGACCTCAAAATTTTTAGTCCTAGAGAACCTTTAGGTATACTGATTCTTTTTTTAGGATTAGTATTTACTGCCATGATTTTCTATATTATTTATGCCGTAAGCACTAACAAAGAATCAATAGAAGATAAAAAAATAAGAACAAAAAAAGAATCTATTCAACAAGAAAAAATTGGGAAATTATTTCCTAAGAAAAAATAAATTTAATTGGTTTTTTACTACTAAGAAATTTATTTATATTATTGATTATCAAATCTGTCGGGTCCAAAAACATTAGTTTTAGCTCTTCTAAATCAAACATTATTCATTAAAACCTGATCTTAACAACTAAATTTTTTTAACGAGAAATTAATATTGTGATTTTAGAGCAAAATATATTTTCATAACTAGCAATAAATGTTAAAAATAAAGAAATGATTTTAAATTTTGGACAATTCAGCTCATTATCTTTTTCTTGCTAGTGGAGTAAAGAATGGAGAAGGGTTTTGGATTGTTGGAGTCAAAAATTGTNATGAGAATGTTCTTGAGGATAAAACCCTTCTAGATTGCCACAGAAAAGAATTAATAGGTTANCAATCAGCAAAAGATATTCTNTTCGCNATTAAATTAAATATAGATAATTTATTNCATGAACTAAGAAATAAAAATTATTTAATTGAGANTCCATCNATGGGTATTTCTTTTGATATCCCNCTTGATGTATTGGAAAGTATTTTTGATTTTTGGTTAGATATTTATAAAAATCAAGTGGCCTGGGAAACTTGTCTAGGTCTTCTTAAAATTAGAAAAAGAATTTCACTAACAAACCTAATTACAAGCGATAGTTTAAAAGGTAACTCAAAAAAATGGGCTATAAAAGTTGAAACTTTACATACATACGTTCCTAATTCACTTAAGATTGAAAAGCTAAATGACCCTATGTGGAAATAATTTTTTTTTAATTAATATACATATTTACTTCTTTGGATATTTGAGTAAAAATAAAATTATTTATTAATTATAAATAAATATGCCATATTCTTTTAGTAATGAACAAATGAACGGAATCGTCGAGGATACTTATGCCAACATAATAAAAGAATGTGAAAATTTAAAAAAAAATACTAATTGCCCTAATGAACAAGTATTAGCACTTTTAAGCGTAATCGCATCAAATTATTCAACTACAACTGAAAAAGGAAAAAATTAACATGGTAAAGTACTTTAGTTGGTGCGAATTTGATAAGAGCGTAGAGTATATCGCTAACAAATGTAAGTTTTTAGAATTTTCTGGAATATATGGAATTCCTCGTGGAGGATTATGTCTTGCTGTAGCGCTAAGCCATAAATTAAAAATAAATTTGATTTCAGAACCCATCAAAAATTCGCTAATAGTAGATGATATTTATGAAACAGGTATTACATTAAAAGCCTTCAAACATATTGAAGGAGCTATGTTTTTTGTATTATTTAGTAAAGTTAGTCCTACTTGGTGGAATAGTGTACAAATATCAGAAAAAAATGAATGGATAGTTTTCCCTTGGGAAAACCCTTTAAATTTACAAAGTGATCGCAACGATTACAACAAAAAAAGGGGCTTAAGTTGAAAAAGAAATTATATTTAGCTAATCCATATGGATTTTCTAAACAAACTAAAAGCCTCTTGAATGAATTTATTAATATTTTCAATGGTTTAAATATTGAAGTTTACGAACCTTTTGAGAGGACTAAACAGATAATGAAAAAAAAAGATAACTGGGCTTATAACCTGGCTGAAAGTAATTTCAATGATTTAAAAAAATGTGATTGCATTTTTGCGATTGTTAATGGAACGCCCCCAGATGAAGGTGTAATGATTGAATTAGGTATTGCAATTGCTCTAAAAAAGAAAATCTTTTTATTCAGAGATGATTTTAGAAATTGTTCTGATAGCAATCAATACCCTTTAAATCTAATGCTTTTTCTTGGACTGCCTAAAGATAATTGGAAAAAATATTATTTTGAATCCTTAGAAGATATAAAAAGTAATAAAAAGGGATTTGTGGAGTGGTCTATAAAATAAATTCTAAATAAACAATGCTTGAGTTAAAGTTTTAAATTTAGAATAACTCTGATAAGATGTTAGAATATAATTTATTTAGAAAATTTTGACACAAGTAACAGTTGGAGAGAATGAGGGAATTGAATCAGCCCTTAGAAGATTTAAAAGACAAGTATCTAAATCGGGAATTTTTGCAGATTTAAAAAGACTTAGACATCATGAGACGCCTATTGAAAAATACAAAAGGAAATTGCAACAAAGAAGAAAAGCAAGAAGAAGATAAATTTCTTCTAGACTTAATAGAGTAAAACCAACTCTTTATTACTTTAAAATAAAATATATATTTATTTAAGCTTTTTAAGCTTTTTAACAAGGTTTATTCCAACACCAGTTACAGCTAATAGATCTTTTTCATCAGCTGAGATAACTGCTTTTGTTGTTTTAAATCCAGCCTCATACAAAGCTTTAGCACTTTTAGCTCCAACACCAGGAAGTGAAGTTAAGTTCTCAATATTTTTCTTTGAATTAACTTGTTTTGCCTTTGTTTTAGTTTTTGTTTTTGTTTTTGATGATTTTGCTGACTTGGTTGGTTTTTCTTTCTTTAAAGGAGTTTCAGAGGATACTGGACTTTTAAATAGAATTGATTTTAGTTTACCTAGAAATTTAGAAATCATTGCAATGTATAAGTAATAAAATTAAATTTTTCTATCTAAAAATATTGTCAAATTCGAATTAAAATTAGAATTAACAACAAACTATAGATAATTTAATAACTTTAATTTATTTACATTTATATAAAGACACATATTTATTATTTATGCAAGCTTACAAACCATTATTGCAAAGGGTATAAGATTATTCTCAAAATTTTAGAAAAAGAAAAATGTACTTTCCAAAATTAAAAGTCTTAATATTAGTAAAATGAGAATCTTAATAAAGACCAGCGCATAGAAAATGAAACTTATATTTATAAGTGGTCCTTCTGGTAGTGGTAAAACAACCTTATCCAAAAGAATTATAGGGAAAATTAAAAATGGCATCATTTTAAGTACAGACAATTACTATAAAGTTGGGTTAATAAGTAAATTCCTTTCAAAATTTGTAGCGAGCTACTTCGATAGAAGCATTAGTTTTAATTACAAACTATTTAAAAAAGATTTTAATTTTATTCTTAAAAATAGAATTTCAATCCAAGAACGTTCATATAATTTTGAAAAGAAATTAATAAATAATTTCTTTAACGAAACAAATAATATTAATTTTTTAATTATTGAGGGTATTTTTGCTAAAGAATTCTCAGGCACATTACGTAATCAAAATTATACTTTTTTAGAATTAAAAATTAATAAAAATGAGTGTATGAAAAGAGTTATCCTAAGAGATCTTAAAGAAAGGGGGAAGACCAAAAAACAAGCTGAAGATGATTTTTTAAAATCTTGGGATATTTATTATGAGAAATTTAAAAATATAAATATAAAGAATAATGCTGATGAATTCACTATCACTAAAGACACTAATATTGATCAAATACTTAAAAAATTATTTGATTAAGTTTTAAATTTTTCCTCTAATTTTAGAGCACTTAAAATTGATCCCTCAATTCTAGCGAATCCTTCTCCTTCAAACCAATCTCCGCAAAATCCAATTCTATATTTTCTACTAAATTGCAAAGATAGAGGGACGGCGCATCCTGAAGGTTGAGAGGCTCTCCATCTCATAATAGAGATCTCCTCATTACAAGTTAATTGATTTACTGAAGCATTATTAGTAAACAATCTATTGAAGTTTGAAAATATTTTTTGTTTAAAAAGATTTTCATCTTTAGTGTTTAAATAAGAATTAATAAAACCTAAATTTTTTGAATGTAATACAATTCCTAATTTGTTGTTATCTAGTGACTGAAAAATAACTCTTTCAATTTTATACTCATTCTCCAGACTTTTTTTTAAATAAAAACACCTATATTTCTTAGAATAAAGATCTTTAAATTTATAATTTTCGTTTGTATAAATTAAAAAAGTTAGCCTAGGAATAAATGTTTGTTTATCTAAAAAATTTAAAAGCAAATCAATTTTTTTATCTTTATTTTTAGGAATAGCTTTTCTTAATGGAATTTGATCAACCTTTAATATTTTTAACGACCTTTTATGTGATAACAAATTAGTTGAACAAACAAGATAATTAGATTTGAATTTATCCCCATTTTTAGATGTTAATGTCCATTCATCATTATCAAACTCCAAATCAACTATTAAAGTTTCAAAATAAAAATCAATATTACCCCTCAAATTATTCAATTCAATAATATTTTCAGATAATTGACTCATAGAAAATAAAGAATGATAATTAATCCCGCAATTAAATTCAGAATTTTTTATGGTTTCTAAATTAGCTTCCTCATCAAGATAAGCTATTTCTGAATCATCAATTTTAATTAATTCATTATCTAATAATCCATCAATAAAACTTTTTAAAAGGAAGTCATTTTTACTGTTGCATATATTTAAATTTGGAGCCCCATGGTTTAGTCTCCATCCTTTAAATCTTTTGCTTATTCTTGTACTTGATCGTCCTCCAAGACCACGACCAACCTCAATTAATGCAATTTTTTTTGTAGTGTTATTTTGAAGATACTTTGAAGCAAAAACACATGCAGATATTCCTCCACCTATTATTAACAAATCGTATTTATAACCTTTTTTCATAATTCTTAAATTGAAAGAAATTACCTTTATTTTTTAAAGAAACTATAAACTGAATCAAGTTTTTCTGATGATGCAAAATCAGTTTCAATTACAGGAGTAATATTATTATTTTTATAAAAACAAACTAAATCTCTTGTAAATTCATAAAAATAATCTAACGAACATAAACACTTTTCTGATATGTGAACCCCTTTCCAAGGACGAAATTTAAACCTCGCTATAAATTGTTTTGAAGGTATGAATAAACTTCCAAATAGATTTATTTTTTTATGTTTTGCTACTTTCTTAATATAGGTAACTTCATTCTGAAGAACTTTAATATCTGTTCCATATTGAAACCAAATTGATTTTATTAAACCTGAAGAAAGTTTCCTATTTAAATTTTCTCTTTCTAAAGTATCCTCATAATATTTCTTCAAATATGGATTATAAGCTATACCTAATTTCACTTGTAAATTTTTTTCATCTTTTATTTTGCTTAAAACATTAACTACCTCAAAGTTTTTTTTCTTATTAGATCCTGATACAAGAAGAATTTCATAATTTCTATTTGAATAAGAATTTTTTAAAAAGGCTAAAAGATCTTGATAGGATTTTTCTTTATTTTGAGAGTATTGATGATATAGACTGTAGTGATAGGTTACGTTAAATTCTTGGTGGTTATTTGATATATATTTAATAGTATTATTAAAAAAATCCTTCTTAATAGGTCCCTTACAGGGAATATTCAGATTTTTTATTCTATTTAATTTACAGAAATTAAGTTTATTTTCTAACTGCGAAATATTTTTAAATGACAATTCAAATCTTAAATTACTAATCATCAATTAGTACATACATTTTATATTAGAACATATTAACGAAAACATGCGTCTGCTACGACTCTTATCTTTGAGGACATATTGTTATTCTTACCCTTAATTAAATAGCTAGGAGAAACCTCCATTAATGCTTTTATTGAAATTTTGTCTTCTGCTGACTTTTCAATAATCTCATTGAAACATTTCCAGTTTTTTGAAATTAATATTCCAGGCCAAGATAAATAAAGACCTACAAAAATTCCAGAAACAAGAAATAAAAAAGATCGCATATTTAAAATTTAATATCATTAAATACTATAAATATTAAAAAAGGTACAGTTTGATAAGAAAAATTTAATTGATTTTTCATTGTTTTAGAAAATCATTTAACCATAAAAGATTTTAATGAACTCGAGAGGTTAGAATATAAAAAAGTAATTTTAACAATATGGCAAGCCAAGATTATCTAATTGCAATAGCATTAATAGAACAAAACCTTGTTAGAGCAATGCCTCTTGGAGGAAAAGAAGTTAAGGATAATTTAGTGGAACCAGAAAATTTCAAGAAACTTGGTGAAGAAGTTATTTTAAATCTTCTACTAAGAGTTTTTCAAAGGAGTGATGAAGGTGCATTGAAACGGGTCTCTGAAGATAAAGGATTACTTTTGGTTCATATGCATCCTAAAAGGATGCAAAAAGAACTGCCATTTATTAAATCTGAATGGATAAGAGATGGAGATACACAACAATTCTTAAAATACCTTGGCAATCTCTCTAAAGAAGTATGGACTGCAACATTCATAAAATACAAAGGTATTGAATTTACTTCTATCTCAAAAAATGAAGAGATCTAAAAATATTTGAAATATTTTCTCATCAAATGATTTCTTTTATTAAATTATTATTATCCTTAGTCACTCTAAAACACTTTTTACCATTACCAAAATCTATTGAGGAATATTCAAAATCATTTTTGATATGCAAGGCACAATTGCCCTCAATACAAATACAAGATTCAATAATTTCTCTCTGAATAACATCATTAACATAAGGTTCCCTCTCTTTCTCTTCATCGAAATGAGGGCAAGAAATACCTTCAACTAGTCCTAAGCAATCAATTATATTCAATTCCTCAGCAAAAGAATCAGTTATTCCCTTCTCAAACCAACAAATAGCTCCAGCACTTACACCACTCATTACAATACCTTTTTCATAAGCATCTCGTAAGATGTTATGTAAATTCCATTCTTTCCAAACTGCCAACATACTTTTTGTATTTCCACCGCCAACATAAATGATATCTTGAGTTAAAACTTTCTCTTCTAAGTTTTCTGTTCTAGAGAAAAAATCAATATGACTTGTTATGCAATCTAGTTTAGAAAATGCTCTATAAAAGTTAAGTTTATACAAACTACTATCGCCAGATGCTGTTGGGATAAAGCAAATTTTTGGTCTTTTTTTACTAATTAAAGAAATTATGTATTTTTCAATTTCAAGAGAGCCCAAAGAACGTCCAAACCCTCCTCCCCCAATTGCGACTATATTTTTACTATGCATATTAAATTAATGATTTGTTTATGAATTTAAGACAAATTACTATTAAAGATCAACTTGAATTAAAGAAGGTTTATTTTGATGCAATTCAATCATTAGATAAAAAAATATATAGTCAAGAGCAAAAAAGAGCATGGTGTGCCCAAGCGTGGGATAATCCAAATTTTGATAATTCAATAACTAAAGGGAAAGGATGGCTTTTAAGTGAAAAAGGAATAATTATTGCTTTTGCTATAAGGTATCCAAACAATAGAATTGCTTTATTTTATTGTAAAGGTAAATTCCAGAGAAAAGGTTTCGGTTCTAAGTTGCTTCAAAAATTAGAAGATGAAGCTAAGAAAGAGGGTTTAGATTCTCTTTCAACTGAGGCAAGCTTGATAAGTTATGAATTATTTCTGAAAAACGGATGGAAAATTATTCGTAAAGAAAAAGTTACTATAAATAATATTTTTTTTGAAAGATATAAAATGATTAAAATTATAAAAACTAATTAGTTAATTAATAATGTATAGCAGAAGTAAGGGATTAATATTAATTCAAAGAATGTTAGTTTGGGCTATATACTTTTTTTCAGGATTTATTCTTTATACCAACAAAGGTATTTTACCTTCTTTTTTAATTACTTTTTCAAGGATTATTTATCCATTATCCATATTTTGGCTACAAATAAGAATTAAAAAAAGATCTAAATTTCTAACTATCGATTCAAAAATGACGACATCAGAGTTATGGTTTAATTTATTACCTGTTGTTGCATCTCTTTGCACAGTAATTTTTTCTTTAACAAATACATTTTTGTATATTTTTGAAAAACTAATTAACTCTTGATTTGAATAAAGTAATTATTCTCTGATTGAACTAGCAATTTCTCTTATAAAAACATAATGTAAAGAAATTTGCCTTTTAATTAAATTTGTTTAAATTTTAAATAGTGATCAATACAATCATGAAAAATATTTCATTAAAGGGAAATATTAATTTTGATAAAAAAAAAGAAATAAACGACTATGAATTATTCTCTTTAAAAATCACAGATAGTTTATATAAAAAAGATATTGGAAAATTTCTTGAAACTCTTTCTTCTCATTTTATTTAGAACTACATAGTATTTTTCTGATCTTCAAATTCAAACAGTCTGAAAAATAAATAAGGTTTTGAAGGATAATAAGTAAAAATCTAAGAAAATTCCTATGCAATTATTTCTTGCTGACTGCCAATTCCCTGACATAGAAAATCAAGTAAAAGCTTATCAATTATTTGTGGAAGCCTGGGAGAATGGTGAAATGGCTAAATCAGATAAAACAGACAAATTTGAGATGTTATTTAGAGTACATGCTCCAGGAGAAGGTAGAGTAGTTTGTTTATGTAAGGCTTATAGTGATAAGGAAATTTTTGAGCATTTTGCTCCATGGAGAGCCAAATTCGGAATTCATATGGAATTTACACCTGTAATAAGTTGTCAAAATGTTGTTGATTACCATAAAGATTTGTTTAAAACTTTAGGGTAATAAGCTAAATCTTAATTTTATCGTGATTAAACTTTTTCCTAATCTTATTAATAAAAAAAAAGATAGAAATCTATCTTCTTCGAAAAGCGAGCCTAAGAAAGAAGAAAACGGCAAATCTAAACCATTGATAGTATTTGGTTTTATCATCTCGTTAACTTCAATCTTTTTACTTTTATTCACTATTAATAATAAATTTGGATGATTTATGAGTAATTAAAACTATTACTTGTTATCAAATTTGGTCTATTATTAACTTAAAATAACTATCTATATGGCATTTAATGAAGGTGGGATGGCGTCAGGTCTTCTTATAATTGCAGTATCAATTGTTTTTGCTGCAGGTTTTGGATTTTTAGTATTGCATTTTGTTCCAGGAACCCCATTTTAAGTGAACTAGTTTAAGTATAGTCCCTAAAAATTCTTAAATGTTAACTGTTTCTAAATTCTGGACTTGATTATCGTCAGGATTAGATTTCTTACTTAATCTATAAGCATAAACTAGAGATCCTAAAGCTAAAGTACTAGAGGCCAGTATTCCTGATATAAGTATCAAAGCAAAAAGACCTCCAATAAGTCCCCCTTTCAATCTAAGTAAGTTTGATTTTATTAAAAGAATCGATAAAAAAACAATGGTCGCTTTTAAAGAAGAAATCTTCAAAAAAGTCAATGGAGAAAAAGGATTTAACAACATTTATTAAACAAAATATAATTATTTCTGATTCTAAAAATAAATTTTAAAAACCGCAAAAAAAAAGACTCTAATGAGTCTTTATATTAAAATCAATAGTAAATCAAGTGATTTATGCATCAGGATCAAAATTCTTAAGATTTGGTCCAGCTACAAGTCCAACAAGACCAAAAAGGACTAAAGACCCAATACCGAAGCCTGCTGCCCAAGGATTGAAACCACCTAAAGCAAAAGAAGCTAATAAATTCATGATTTTAAAACATAATATCTTCGAGTAAGCATACAGAATTTTTGTGAAAAATATACCTATATTGAGACATTTCTTCGTAATTATGAAAATCTTTTAACTAAATCCCTTTATTCCCAATCCACAAAATTTTTATTTTTTATTTTAATATCAAAGTATTAAACACTTTTACTTGGCATTTCAAGACAATTTACAGGAATTTTTCTTATGACTGCAAACTATACTTTTATTTATGANGGTGAATGTCCTTTTTGCAATCATTTCGCAGAACTCCTTGAAATCAAAAGCAAGATAACTAATATTAAAATTCTTGATGGTCGTAAAAATTTAACTCTAATCAATTCTCTATTAGAAAAAGGTTATGACCTAGATAAAGGTGCTATTCTCCTCAAAGATGAAAATATCTATCATGGAGCAGACGCAATAAATACTATAAGCAAAGAAATAAATAGTCCTTCGAGTAGTCTACTCTTATTACTATCTAAAGTATTCAGATCAAATAAACGAACAAAATTAATATTTCCGTTACTTCTTGGAGCAAGAAGATTCGCATTGATATCTAAAGGTATTTCAACATCTATAGTTTAAAAATAAATAATTCCTAAAAAATTAATAACATATTTATAAGCTTCTGTATCAATAAATGATAATTCAAAATTTCTTAGCTAGAACTAAGTAGTAACTTTAAACATTAATGATAGAAAACTTCAATCCATTTATTTCATTAGGCGGTGATAACCAAAAAGTTAATCATATGGCTGAAGCAGCACTTGAAATGAACTTAACATGCAATGATTTAAAGAAGGATTTAAATTTAACTGATGGAGATGTAGTTGATATGTTACAGCTAGTTATGGATAGGTTTAAAAATAATAATTAAGCTAAACCGTTATCAATAAATCTTTTAATATCTAATTTTTAATGAAAACAATACAAATTGAGTTTTCAAAATATGAGTCAGTTAATTTTTTATGGCCTGAATTAATAGAAGATTACGGATTTGATAGAGCCAAAAAAATAGTATCTCAAGCTATTGACTTACAAAAAATGAATGGAACTAAAAGTAGCACCATGCCGATCATATTTTCAGGAACAGGAGGATTAGCTCTAATACCCTTGCAAATGCTAGAAAAAGAATACTCTAAAATTAATTATAAAGATAACCAAGTTTTAATATTTAATCTTAAAAAAAAGTCATTTCAAATTTTAAATGAGGCGAACTAATTTAAGTTAGTTCCTTCTCGATAAAATAAAAATTACTTTATAGTCAATTAAACAGTACTTTCATAATGGCTTTTGAGGCTACCTACCTTGGATCAAACGGTTGGTTTATAAAATTTAAAAATACAAATTTAATTATCGATCCATGGCTTAAAGGTGATTTAATATTTCCACCAGGTGAATGGTTTTTTAAAGGATCATTAGAAGAAGAAATTTTAATAGATAAAGAAATAGATGTTATTTTATTAACCCAAGGTCTACCTGATCACTGTCATGTTCCAACATTAGAAATGTTCAGAAAGGATATTCCTATAATTTGCCCTAAAAGTGCTATTGAAACATTAGAAAAAATTGGTTTTAGTTCTATTAAAATGCTTAAGCCAACTGAAAAGATTAATCAATTTAATTTAAGTTTTGAAGCCACTGCTGGGGCTCCAGTACCACAAGTAGAAAACGGATATATTGTTAAAGACGATCAAGATAATGGGTTTTATATAGAACCCCATGGATATCTTGATGAAAATTTAAATAAACAAAATCTTGATGCAGTCATTACTCCTACAAAAAATTTAGAATTACCCTTAGTAGGTTCTTTTGTAAAAGGTGCTGATGTATTACCTAAACTGATTAATAAATTCAACCCAAAATTTATACTTTCAAGTACCGTAGGCGGAGATGCAAAATATTCAGGTTTTTTAAATAATTTTATTTCAGTTCAGGATTATGAAAAGGAATTAAATTGTAATCTTGTAGATCTAAAGAGTATGCAATCAATTATGATTTAAATCGATCCAAAAACCCTTTATTTAGTCATTTAGATTAAATGTAAGTTCATTTTAAAAGGAGTAAAAAAATTTATTCATTTTTTATTACCTCAATACTCTTATTAGCTTTGAATAGTAGCTATCTATGTGAAAATACAAAGCTCAATATTGTGATTAGAAATAATTTTAATGGTGACTTTTCAATAGTAGAAAAGATATCCGAGTTAAAGCCAGGGGCATTTATAAATATTAATTGGAATAAAAAAAAACTTATGCTTCCATACTCTCTAAGGAAAGATTACATTTCATTTACTGATAAAAAATGGGACTGGAGATACCAATTAAATGAGGACGGATCGCCTAATATTGAAAATCCTTCTTTATACGAACTACTTCCCTCTGGTGAAATTAAAACACATTTTTGTGAAACAGAAGATAACAGGTCAAACTTATAATTAAAAGACAAGTACCCTAGATCATTCAACATCTAAAATCTTTATTAAAGATGGACAATCCAAAAAACCAAAATAGTATTTCAAGATATGTAAAACTGGAAGATTACAAAGTTTTTGATTATGAAATTCCAGAAATTTTTTTGGACTTCGTAATTAAGAAAAATTTTGTTAATGTTACGACGAAACTTAAATTAGTAAAAAAAAATAAGAATACCAGAAATCTTATTCTTGATGGTACGGATATATTAATAAAAAAAATATTTATAGATGACTCATTACTAGAAGAAGAAGACTACAAACAACAAAAAAATAACTTAAAAATTAAAAATATAAAAAAAGATAATTTTTTATTAAAAATAGAAGGAAGAATTAAACCGAAGGAAAATACATCACTTTTAGGAATGTACGAGAGCAATGGAATGATAACTACGCAATGCGAGGCTGAAGGATTTAGAAGAATAAGTTTTCACGCTGATAGGCCTGATATTCTAAGCAAATACACCGTGAGAATTGAGGCAGACAAGAATGATTATCCTGTATTACTTTCAAATGGTAACGTCGTAAAAGAAAATAATCTAACAAATAATCGTCATGAAATAATTTGGGAAGACCCATATCCGAAACCCTCATATCTATTTGCTTTAGTAGGAGGGAAACTTAATTGTGTAAAAGATAATTTCATAACAAAATCGAATAAAAAAGTAAAAATAAATATTTATGTTGAATATGGCGACGAAAAATATGTTCAACATGCAATAAGTTCCTTAAAGAAATCTATGAGATGGGACGAGGAAAAATATAATCTTGAATACGATTTGTCATTGTTCAATATAGTTGCAGTCAGGCACTTTAATATGGGAGCAATGGAAAACAAAAGTCTAAATATTTTTAACTCAAAATTAATACTCGCTAATTCTGAAACAACAACTGATGAGGAATTAGAAAGAATAGAGGGTGTGATCGCCCATGAATACTTCCATAATTGGACGGGTAATAGAGTGACTTGTAGGGATTGGTTTCAATTATCTCTAAAAGAGGGTTTAACAGTATTCAGAGATCAACAATTCACTGCAGACCTTCATAATCATGAAATTAAGAGACTTGAGGATGCAAAATTTCTTATAAGAAATCAATTTAGAGAGGATTCTGGTCCAACATCGCACCCTGTAATGCCAGAAAAATATCAAGAAATAGACAATTTCTATACCACCACGATATACGAAAAGGGATCAGAAATAATTAGGATGCTTAGCAAGCTCGTAAGTGATAAATATTTCTACAAAGGATTTAGTAATTACATCTCAACATATGATGGGAAGGCAGCAACAATAGACCAATTCGTCGATAAAATATTAGAGCACAATAAGGAAATCGATCCTAAAGAATTTAAAGTATGGTACAAGCAAAATGGGACCCCAAAAGTTAAATTCAAGAGAATCTGGGATCAAACAGACGAAAAACTTATAATTCAAGCCTATCAAAATAATCCAATAAAGAAGAACCCATACAATGATTTACCTCTAATAATTCCAATAAATCTGGCTATATTTTGCGATGAAAATAATAGAATAGAAAAAACAGTTGTTTTAAAAACAAAAAAACAAGAATTTATTTTTAGGAATGTAAAATCTCACCTCCAAATCCCTTTAGTAACTTATTTTCGCGAATTCTCTTCACCAGTTGAGTGGGAATCAGACACTACCCTGGATGAAAAATTTTTAATCTTAAAATATGAAAAAGATTTTTTTACACTATCCAATACTGTAAAAGTATTTTATAAAAAAATCATTTTATGCAGATTAGATGAAAAACCAGATCATAAAATTGAAAATAAATTAATAAGTACCTTGATATCATTTATAAAAAATAAAGATATTAATTTATCTCTTTTATCAGAATTACTAAGTATTCCGACATTTGCTGAAATTGAATCAGAGATTGAAAATATTAACCCTTTAAAAATATATAAAACTATTGACGAATTAAATTATTTATTCGGTAACAAATTAAAAAAAGTATTATATTCTAAGCTCCAAGAAATAGAGAAAAATCTAGATAAAGTCTGGCCAGACGGTAAAAATGAAAGAAAACTAATCGAAACTATATGGAAACTACTCTTACACAGTGATGATGAGGAAATTAAAAGCAAAATAATTAATTATGTCGATAGTAATTCGATGACTTTAGCAAAAGCTGCATTAAATTCTTTCAGTAGAATTAATTGCCCTGAAAGAAAAATTATTTCAAATATATTCTTCAATAAATGGAAAAATAATAGTGTCGTTTTGGATAGTTGGTTCTCATTCAATGCATCTATAGAAACTGATGATAAAACTAGTGGTATAGAAAAATTATTTGAAAATAAGTTTTTTGATTCAAAATCACCAAACACTTTGAGAGCTATATTAAATACTTTCGTAACTAGAAATAGTACTTTTCATGCAATGGATGGTTCTGGTTATAAATATATTGCAAAAAAGATAATTGACTTTGATAAATTAAATCCAATCGTAATTTCCCGTTTTGTAAAAGTATTTAGTAGATATAATTATTATTCAGACCCTTACAAAAGTAATATGATAGAAACAATAAAGCAGATTAAGAAAAATAAACTATCAACAAATACTAAAGAAGTATTAGATGCAATAATAGATTGATTTATTGTTTATATTTAACTAAATATAATAATAACAATCGTAAATATTAATATTAAAATAAATACAAGATACTTATTAGTAAAAATATAATCAAATTCATTTTTGTTACTATCTTTATTCCACTTTTTATTGACGTATTCCTTCGTTATAAATTTATTAGGTCTGCCACAATATAAACATGTTGGAGAATTTTTTGAAATTAAATTTTTACATTGTGGGCACTTTTTTTTTTCCATAATTTAATACTACTGAATAAAATTGAAATCAGAAAAAATAAATAAAATAAGTAATTTAAATTTAATTTATTATATTTTGAATAATTAAATATCATTTCAAAAACAAATTTTATTTAAACTATCTAAAAAAATTTAATATAATAAAAAATTGTTATTTGATTTGAAATGTTTGCTATTGCACTTGGAATGTCCCCTATCGAAAAAATCACTGTTGCAATATCTGCTTCAATTTTTATAATCGCTTTTACTTGGGTCTCAATTAAGGGAGATTTAAGAAAACTTGCTAATGAACTAATTCAAGATAATGAAAATAATCAGGATAATTAAAAAAAGTCTTTTAACCTACTTCGTATGCAAACTAGGATAATCAATGATATGCCTAATTTCTTTTAAAGATGAACCATAAATTTTTTTACCATTTATGTGGACACCAATCCATTTTTCCTTTTGGTTAAAAAAATTACTTTTAGTAATATCCCTTTCGAGATAAACTTTATTATCCCAATTTAAAGTTATTTCCCAACCTTTATAATTTTCTATCATTGAGAAAGAGAGAACATACTCAAATAATACCCAGAGAAACAGAGAACAAAAACAAAGGAAATAAGTATTTTTTTCGTTATTTTTATTTAATATTTATTTAGAACTTACTTTTATTTTACGAGCAGCTTCATCTGCATTTTTTCTGGCCAAATTAATGTCGGAATTTGATGAGAGAACAACACCCATTCTTCTGCCTTTTCTGGAAACTGGTTTGCCAAATATTAGTACTTTAGTTTTTTCAACTTCTAATGCTTTATTAAGACCCTCATAAATAGGATTATTACACTCTTGATTAGAAAGTATAACTCTGGTTGCAGAGGGTTCTATTAGATCTATATACGGTATTGGTAAATTTAAAAAAGCCCTTAAATGTAATTCAAATTCATTAATATTTTGACTAACTAATGTAACCATACCGGTGTCATGTGGTCTTGGAGATAATTCTGAAAATATAACCTCATTTCCTTTTATAAAAAACTCTACTCCGTATAATCCAGCTCCATTAAGGTTATTTAATATTCTACTTGTCATTCTTTTAGCTTCAATAATTAGGGACTCGTTGATCTCTATAGGTTGCCAACTACATTGATAGTCTCCATTAGATTGAAGATGTCCAATTGGTAAACAAAAAATATTTTCACCGTTTTCTTTTCTTACAGTTAAGAGAGTAAACTCAAAATCAAACTTAATAAATTCTTCAATAATTACACCTTTAACCTTTCCTCTTGAATTTACTTGTGCCTGTTTCCAGGCATTTTGTAAATCATTTTTTGTTTCAACCAAACTCTGTCCCTTACCTGAAGAGCTCATTAAAGGCTTCAGTAAAAGTGGAAATCCAATTTCATCTGCTTTTTTTTGTAAATCATCAGATTCAAAAATATAATCAAACTTTGCAGTTTTTATTTTTAAATCTCTAGAAGCTAAGTCTCTAATTTTATCTCTATTCATTGTTATTTCTACAGTTCTGGCGTTTGGAACGATATTGAATCCTTCATCCTCTAATTCTTTTAAGGCTTCAATTGAAAGTGCCTCTATTTCAGGGACAACATAATCAGGTTTAAATTCTTTTATAACATTTTTTAAGATATTTTTATCTCCCATATCAATTACTCTTGAATAATCAGCTACTTGCATTGCAGGTGCCTTTTCATATCGATCAATTGCAATAACTTCTAATCCTAATCTTTTGGATTCAATTACTAATTCTTTCCCGAGCTCTCCACTACCAAGCAATAAAATTCTTTTATTAGAAAAAATTGAATCTTTCATATTTATAGAACTTATTCATCATGATTAGAAGGTTTCGAAGATGAATCATCTGTAATTTTTTTATCTTTGGAATAACTTAATAAAGATTTTATACCAAACCAATTTTGACTTCTCATGCTATTTGTTATAGATGTTGAAATTGCTCCTAAAAAAAATACTCCAATAATTGCCCAAATAATTCTTTCTAAAGCAATTGCAGGTGAAAAACCTTGACCGGAATTAATAATTTCAGTAAGTGGGTCTAAAGGGTCCAAATTTAAACTAACTAATAATACTAATTATAGAGGGTTAAAGAAATGAAAAATTAAAACTTATAAAAGAAATAACCAAAATCATCAGGTAATTTGAACACAAAAAAGGCCATACAATGTTATCTTCAAGAAGCAATATTTTTAAGACATGCAAGTTGACGTACAAAATACTACTGTTATTTCAGCAGACGGATCATCTATAAAGCTTGGTGAATACTCAGGGGAAGTTATCTTAGTGGTTAATGTAGCTAGTTACTGCGGAAATACTGCCCAGTATGATGATCTTCAAAAGCTACATGATTTATATTCAAGCAAAGGTCTAAGAATTCTTGCATTCCCATGTAATGATTTTGGGAAACAAGAACCCGACTCTCTTTCAGAAATAAAAGATTTCTGCACTACAAAATATGGCGTCAAGTTTGAAATCTATGAAAAAGTTCATGCAAAAGGAAATACCACAGAACCATACACAACTCTAAACAAAGTTGAACCTGAGGGAGACGTTGAATGGAATTTTGAGAAGTTTTTAATAGGGAAAGATAGTAAAGTAATTGCAAGATTTAAACCAGGTGTTAAACCATTTGACGAAAACTTAGTCGCAGCTATTGAAGTGGCGTTAGATTCATAACAATCTATTGATAATTCAATTTAAAAAAATTAGAAACAAAACCTTTTATATTGGATTAAAAAATAACTAAATTATTCTCCAAAATATATAGGTTTTGGAATTAACCCTGTCTAATATATTAAATTTAATTCTAAATCCTATTAATTATCAGAATCGACTTCTACGTCAATTATTTCATCTTTAACTGACTTTTTTTTAGGTTTAACTGATTTTACTTCTGCATCTATTGTTTCTTCCTTAACTTCACTTTCTTCTGGTTCCTCTGATTTTACTTCTGCATCTATTGTTTCTTCCTTAACTTCACTTTCTTCTGATTCCTCTGATTTTACTTCTGAATTTTCTAAAGTTTGATTTTCTTCTTTACTTAAAAGGTACTTTAATAGTTTTTTGAATAATAAGAAACCTTTTTCAATTCTTTTTGTCCCTAAAATTGAGAGCAAAATGATTAAAATTATGAATATTTCAGGTGAATTTAAACCTAATAGTTTCATAAAATTTCATATTCTATTTATATTTTAGTACATGCTAAAAATTTAATCTAATTATTCTCAAAAGTTGGTAAATAAAGTTCCCTATTTGATGCAATTAAACCCTCTTCTTTAAAAAAAATCTCTAGGTCTTTTAAATCATTTATATCTACAAATTCACCACAATTATCTAATATATTGTTGTGAGTAAAGTTCCATAAATTGTCCAAATATTCGTCGTCGTCTGGAAATGCTACAAATTTTAGATATGTATTATTCAAAGCATATTCACTAGCAAAATCAGAATCTAATCCTTCCCTCTTAGCATCACAAAAAACTTTAGCAAATCTTTTGCCTACAGAAGTTTGAGCACTCGATAAATCTAAATTACCTTGGATAGCTTTTACATTTACTGGAGCAATAAAAATAATTATTGGAAGAAAAATAGATATTAATATAATCAAGAAAAAATTTCCTTTTTGTAATTTCAACTCAATATAAACTAGCAAAAAAAGAAATAATTTAGGCGAATTTAAGTAAAAGCACTTATTATAAATTCAAATAAATAAAATAGAAAATATAAAATTAACCCCATATCGAAATTTATAATAAATTAAGATTAAATAAATTTTTTAAATTATATGTCTCCAAATATAATCCTAAAAGGAAGGGGGGTTAACAGGATAATTAGGAGTAAAGTAATGCTATCGCCCTTAGCAGGAGTTACAGATAACATTTTTAGGCGGCTTGTTCGTAAATGGGCTCCAAACTCTTTACTTTTTACAGAAATGATAAATGCAACAAGTCTTAAAAAAGGATTTGGTGCACAAAAAATCAATCAAATAAATTTAGAAGAAGGTCCAGTTGGAGTACAAATATTTGATAATAGACCACATGCTGTTTCTGAAGCTGCCAAACAAGCTGAGGACTCTGGAGCTTTTTTAATTGATATAAATATGGGATGTCCAGTAAAAAAAATTGCAAAGAAAGGTGGAGGCAGTGCCTTAATTAAAGACAGAAAACTTGCCATAGAATTAGTCAAAAATGTCGTAAAAGCTGTTAAAATTCCAGTTACAGTAAAAACACGACTGGGATGGGATAGTAAAGAAGAAAATATAGAGGACTTTTTGTTTAAGCTTCAAGACGCGGGAGCAACAATGATTACCCTTCATGGAAGAACAAGAAAACAAGGATTTTCGGGTAAGTCAGATTGGGAAATGATCGGTAGACTTAAAAAATTATTGGAAATTCCAGTAATTGCTAATGGAGATATCAAAAATCCAGATGACGCTCTTAATTGCTTAAAAAAAACAAATGCTGATGGTGTGATGATTGGCCGAGGGATTCTGGGTTCCCCATGGAAGATAGGAGAAATAGATTATGCAATTAGAGAAAATAAAAATTTTAAAGAGCCAAACGCGGAAGAAAAACTACATTTAATTATTGAGCACCTTGATGAATTAATAAAAGAAAAAGGAGATCACGGCTTGCTAATTGCCAGGAAGCATATTTCATGGACATGCAAAGATTTTAAAGGTGCATCAAATTTGCGAAATAATTTGGTTAGAGCTGTTGATAAAAATGAAGTTAAAAATTTACTAAATAAAATGATTAAAACTTTGAATAATGAAAAAAATACATTAGCTTAGAGCAAATTTATTCTTCAAATGAAAATAATTAGTAAAGAAACAAGTAAAAGGGTATGTGATCATATGAACAAAGATCATATGGATTCAGTTCACAAATATCTTATTCATTATGGGAATATATCAAGCTTTGAAAATGCTTATATGGAAGAAATAAATAACAGTTATATAAAAATCAATTACGATGGCCAATCAGCAGTTATCAATTTTAAGAATGAAATATCTGAAGAAGAAATTCATTCAACTTTAGTATCAATGATTAGAGAAATTAAAGAATAAATTTTTTTTATCAGAAGAAATTTATTTTTTATTTTCATAATAATCAGTAATCTTTTTACATTCTTCAAATGTAAGCATGCTTAATCTTGAAGTAGCTTTTATTTTTAGAATTGCAGAAACAGCCAATAAATCAGCGCTATCAACATTAAGTGCTTCAGAAAGCTCTAGGACTCTAAGACCTTTCATTAATATGAAAAAAATCTTTTTCTACATGATCAAAAACTTTGAGATCAATGGGCTGCATTTTTCCCTAAACCTGCAACGAACGGAAATGTTTGTTCATCACCAAATATATCTTCTGCAGAAGAATTAGAAATATTGGTTTTTTTATTATTATCAGACTTAATTTCTTCAATTTCATTAGAAATATCATCTTTAATGTTATTTCCAATTTCTTTTGCTAATAAATTATTTGTATTAGAAAATATTGAAAAAACTAATACACATAAAAACAAAATAATTCTTTTCATAAAAAAATTTTATCTAATACTATCTTCTTATGCCAATAAAGTTATTTGGAAAATTCTGAAAATTTTAAAACAAATCTAAATAAATAAAAGTAAAAAATATTTATCTTCCTAACTTATTTCTATTTTTAAATCTAATTAAAAAATAAAGACCTAATAATAAAAGAATTGCTAAAGAGTACTGATTAAGAAAAATATAAACTATATACACAAGAAAAGGGAATAAACACGCCCTCTTAAAATTTAATTTCTGTTCTTTTGACATATTTTTCCAATTTAAATAATCTTCCCATTGAAAAATCTTCTTCATTTTTCTTCCCCTATTATTACGATTAAACATAAATTTATTAATATAGTTTTGGTGATTCTTATATTAAGAAAGAATATTGATCTCCAATATTAAAATAAGCTTTTTTCATTGAATAAAAATATTTTTTAACTAAAAAATGAATTCAAAACCAGTTTGGAAATTAGAAAAAATTGTTTTACCTCAACATGCAGACCATGCAGGAGTAATGTGGCACGGTACATATTTTAATTGGCTTGAAGAAAGCCGCATAAATGCACTTTTAGAAGTAGGTATTAGCTATTTTGAACTTACTAAAAAAGGCTTAGATTTACCTTTAATCAATACTTCAATAACATATAAATCTCCTTTATTTCTTGGTGAGAAAATAACAATCGAAAGTGAATTTAATATTGAAAAAAGTCCCAGAATTAATGTAATTTCAAAGTTTCTTAACAAGAAAAATGAAATCTTAACTATTGCTGAAGTCAATTTAGTCTTAATAAATAAACTGAATTTTTCTATAATAAGAAAACGACCAGATTTCCTATCAGAAGCCTTTATTAAATTAAACGGTTGAAATTATTATCAGTTAATTGAGCAATTTATTAAATTTATTAATTATGAATATATTTCAAGTTATTGACTCTTACCAATATGAAATGGAATCAAGATATCAAGAAAAATCTATGCTTACAAATCTTTTTACAGAGCACAAATTCATAGGATGGTTAGGATTGTTTATAATATTTTTCTCTATCTTTGCAATATTTGTCTTTCAATTTCTTGAGTGGGAAAGTAATGACAATAATAAAAGCTAGAAAGAATTAATGCTTATAATTCAACTGAAAGACTAAAAAAATGGCTATCTATCTAAAAATAACAAACCCTACAGAGGTTGTGAAAAAAAAGACCTCAAAATGGCTTACAGATATTACACCTGAAAGGATTGATAGGAAATTGGTCGAAGATGAAGTGATAAAAGGTATTATCGAGCAATTAACGCTAGAAGGAATAAAAGGAGAAATATCAGCAATTAATGGGTTTGAAGTAAATGAATCTTCAGTAATAACAAAAAATAATTTTGTTATTAGAAAAACAAAAACTTTTTAGATCGGAAATAAAAATCTTTAATGACAATTTTTTTTATTTTAATAATTTTTATTATTTTTTTAATTTTTATAATTGTTAGAGATTATCAAATTAAAAGGAAAAGGTTTAAATTAATTAATGCCCTAAATTCAAATTTATTTATTCAAACAATTAATAATTTAATAGAAGAAAACAAATACAATTTGTTAGAAGAAAGGATCAGATTAAGGGAAATAGATGCTTATGGTAACGAGGATTACAAAAAATGGATTGGGAATCCACCTCTTGATGTAAAAGCCATCGAGAAAAATATATTAAATGGATCCAAGCGATTTAAAGAGGGAATACCATACTTTTGGGAAAAAGTAATTTTAAAAAAATTTGGAACTATGGAATTATTTTTCGAAAAGTGGAGATCGTATTGTTATCAAAATCCTACTATTGATGATGAGATAATTGGATCAATTAGAAAACTCGAAACTGAAGATTGGTATGTATTTATAGCAAGTCAAATAGAGAAATCATGTTTAAACCTAGAAGATAATAACCCAAAAAAAAATAATCAAAGCTATAAAAAAGGCATCAAATTTGAAAATCATTGTATGGAAATTCTTAAACAAAATGGCTGGGAAGTAAAAGAAACACCTAGTACTGGGGATCAAGGTGTTGACTTAATTGCATCAATAGATGGTTTGAGAATATGCATACAATGCAAAGATCATGAAAAAGCTATTGGAAATAAAGCTGTTCAAGAAATTTCAGCAGGTAAATTATTTTGGAAAGGTACTCATGCAATATTAGTTTCAAAATCTGGCTTTACAAAGTCTGCCCAACAACTTGCAAAATCAAATAAAGTGGAACTAATCAATGAATATCAGTTAAAAGATTTAGAAAAGTTTATTGTTTAAATAATTTATATCAATTGGGTTAGGGCCTCTTTATATAACAATAATGTTGTAAGGATACCTGAAGCCCACATTAAACCTCTTGCTGTTGGAATATTAAAAACATAGGCACCAATATATAAAAAACGGAAAATAGGATGAACCCATGCTGCAATAATTGCAATATTTGAATCAGTTAAAGTAATCAAACAAAAAAGACATGCTGGCGCATGTAAAGAGATACTTTCCCAACAATTTTGATGACACCAAACTGCTCTTTTACCAAAATCAGGGAGTTCCTCAAATAAAGCCCTTGGGGCTGACATGTTTTCAACAGAATATCCGGCTTTAATTCTCCCTATAGTTAATGGAATAATTGATAATAAAACAACCCCAACCGATAGACAAAGGCTCCAGGCAAAAGCTACTTCCATATGATTTAAATAATATTATTAGCTTAATAATTGAAGCTCGTTATCGTGATAAATGAAAAATCATTACCCATAGATAAAACTTTGCAAAAAATGCTTTAATTTATATTAAAAGAATTATTTATGGATATTTCAAAGATAGTTTTAATTTTTGGTATAAGTTTACTGATATATTTTGCTTTTCTGTTTTTAGGATTTTTTCTGAAGAATAAAAATCTAAAGGCACAGAATATAAATAAAAAAGAATAGATTATTAATGACACAAAATTTACTATTTTCTCAATATTTTTATATCTTTTTGGATATATTTCATGGAAATAAAATTTGATCCAAATAATAATAAGTGATATTAGAAATTCAATAATACAGCTGCTGATATATGAAAAAATTTTATAAATTTCTTAAAAGTTTTTTATTTATATCGCTTTGGCTTATTTTATCCTCATTTTTAACCCAATATTGGAATACCTTTCATTGGGAATATATTTATTTAAACTTCAGAATTATATTTGATAAAGAATTTTGGTTTGTTGTAGAAAAATTTCTTTTAGGATTTGATATTGGTTACTGGTTAGAAGAAGCACTAAAATTCTTAAGTTATGAAATACCTAAAGAATCTTTTAAATATTTTCCAATTTATTTCGTATTAAAGACTATTTGGATAAAGAATTAATTTATATTTTTAATAGATTTTAATAAATTCCTTAAAATTCTTGAATAAAGTCGGTGAATTTATTTTTCTTAAAACAAATAAAGTTCCTTTATCACCTCTGCAGATTCTAAGCTTATTACTTAAATAAGTTATCTCTAACCANCCTAATTGTTCATTATTTATTTCTTTCATAGCCTTTATATTTTTTCTTCCAAATTTAGGACCNATAACACCAGCATGTGTAAATTTGACCCCAATTTTTTTTTCATTTATGTAATAAAGTCTTATTAAAATACCAGTGCCAATAATTGATTTTATTCCTCTAGGTTTAAGTAAATTAAGACCATTTAAATTTAAGGGATCAAGAATTTGAAGNTTATCAATAAAAGGAGAATAATTTAAAAAAGGACTGTTAGAACTACTCCACCTAAGCTCCCAAACACCCTGTAAATCATTTTTATCTTTGCTAAAAGAAAAACTATGATCAATTTCAAGTTGTTCGGCAATAGTCTTTATACNCTCTGAATTTGGAGATTTAAGAANTAAATTTAATAAATCATNTTCGGNTTCCATTTNATAANCGCTGAAGTATATAGCTAAGGATAAATACTTACCTCCATGTGCTATATTCTACCCAGAATATGTTGATTTGATGACAAAGAGCTATTGGCTAAAGAAAATTTCAATTCCAAATGCTGATTTATTTCTGGAATATATAAGGACAGTATTNCCTTGGATTAAATCTGTGGGAGGAGTAATAGTAAAAAGAGATTTGATACAAGAATCAACCTCAAATGAATGGGANGGAGGGCAGCTTGGATTAGTAATAGAATTCGAATCAAAATTTGCTGCTAAAAAAGCATTTTATTCTGAAGTATTTCAAAAATATCTGCAGTCCAGAGATTTAATGGAACTAGTTACTATAAGTACNCTTTAAATATCAACCAATAGCGATCTCACATAAACAACTTATAAGTATTTATTACTATTAAATTATTTATGTAATATTTATAACTTCACTAGCAATTGTATATTTTGCAGAATTTAAATGTAAAAGTAATCCGTTAATCAAATGAACTATTCAACAGAAAAAGATGATTATTTGATGACAACTCCATATACAAAAAAAATTCAGCAAAAATTTGAAAAGGTTAAATCTTTTTTA
>FUFK010064728.1_pt1 | contig 28336 bp, 27 predicted proteins | sample 1021851 | NCBI WGS metagenome assembly FUFK01 (sample SAMEA51879418, study PRJEB19060) | metagenome
GGAGCCCTGCATCGAGGAGCTGGTGTTGATCCCCTCCTGCTCCTCAACGTTGAAGCCCACGTCGTTGATGCCGTGGTCGCGGAAGAAGCGGTACATCCGCTCCGGTTGCTCCATGGCATCGGCGGTCACCACCGAGATGCAGTGGAAGGGCACATCGTTGCGATGCAGGGCTTCAATCCCCTTCATCGCCATGGCGTGGGAGCCGCGCCCGTTGCGGAAGCGCCGGTGGGCGTCGTGGATGTCCTCCGNGCCATCGCACATGGAGGTTCTGAGATTGCGATCGATTTGGACCAGGGCCCGTTTCTCCGGCTGGATCCGATAAAAAGAAGGCAATGAGAGGTCTTGTGTTGCGGTACGCCCTGCGTCAACTCCTGGCCGTTCTGATGGCCAGTAGCGGTTCTGGTCGGTNAAGNTGACTCAGCGCAGGCCCTGGAGCACAGCTTTGTGGCCGATGCCGTTCAGCGGGTGGCGCCGGCGGTGGTTCGGATCGACACCGAGCGCACCGTGGAACGTCAGCCGTTTGACCCCACGCTGCTTGANCCCCTGNTGCGGGACCTGCTGGGGGACCCTCCGGCAGGTCCGGAGCGGGAACGGGGNCAAGGCTCTGGTGTGGTGATCGATGCCAAGGGCCTTGTGCTCACCAATGCCCATGTGGTGGATCGGGTGGAGTCCGTCAGCGTCACCCTGGCCGACGGGGAACAGCGGGATGGACGGGTGGTGGGCACCGATGCGGTGACGGATCTGGCCCTGGTGCGTCTCGAGGGCGATCAACTGCCGCCACGGGCTCCCCTTGGTGATTCGGAAGCCATGCAGGTGGGCGATTGGGCGATCGCCCTCGGCACCCCGTTCGGATTGGAACGCACGGTGACCCTGGGCATCGTCAGCAGCCTGCACCGCAACATCAACAGCCTTGGCTTCGCCGACAAACGGNTGGAACTCATTCAGACCGACGCCGCCATNAACCCNGGNAATTCCGGTGGGCCGTTGGTGAACGGCGATGGCCAGGTGATTGGCATCAACACCCTGGTGCGGTCGGGCCCTGGGGCCGGCCTCGGTTTTGCCATCCCGATCAACCTGGCCCGCCGGGTGGCTGATCAGCTCCAGCAGCAGGGTGAAGTGGTGCACCCCTACATCGGTCTGCAACTGGTGGCGCTCACACCGCGCATCGCGCGCGAGCACAACAAGGACCCCAATGCCCTTGTGCAGCTGCCGGAACGCAGCGGTGCCNTGGTGCAAGCCGTGCTGCCCGATGGCCCGGCCGAAAAAGCAGGACTGCGCCGCGGCGATCTGCTGATCACGGTGGATGAGCGCGACATTGCCGATCCTCAGGCGCTGCTCGAGGTGGTGGATGCCGCCGCCATNGATGTTCCCCTGCCTCTGAAAGTGCTGCGGGCCGGCCGCGAGCTCACCCTGTCCGTCAAACCGGAGCCCCTGCCTGGGATGGCCTGAAACCCCTTGCTACGGTCGCGCCCAAAGGACGTGACCCGATGGCTGATCTACAGACCCAGATGAAGCAGGCGGTGGCTGATGCCGCCGTGGAACAGATCAAGGACGGCATGGTNCTGGGCCTGGGNTCAGGCTCCACCGCCGCNCTGATGATTCAGGGCCTGGGGGCCAAGCTCGCCAGCGGAGAACTCAAAGACATCGTCGGTGTCACCACGTCCTTCCAAGGAGAGGTGCTGGCCGCTGAGCTCAACATTCCCCTGCTCAGTCTCAACGCAGTCAGCCGGATTGATCTGGCCATCGATGGTGCCGACGAAGTCGACCCTGGCTTCCAATTGATCAAGGGTGGTGGCGCATGCCACGTGCAGGAGAAACTCGTGGCGGCACGGGCGGATCGGTTTGTGGTGGTGGTGGACTCCACCAAACTGGTGGACCGTCTCAACCTCGGTTTTCTGCTGCCGGTGGAAGTGCTCCCCGGGGCCTGGCGCCAGGTGAAGCAGCAGCTGGAAGCACTCGGGGGCAGCGCTGAGCTGCGCATGGCCCAGCGCAAGGCCGGCCCTGTGGTTACCGATCAGGGCAACCTGGTGCTGGACGCCAAGCTCGACGGCGGCATCAGCGATCCAGTGGCCCTGGAGCAGACGATCAACAACATTCCCGGTGTGCTGGAGAACGGCCTGTTCGTCAACATCACCGATGAGGTGTTGGTCGGTGAGATCACCGATGGTGTGGCGGGTGTCCGCAGCCTGGAGAAGCGCCTCAGCTGAGGCGCCGCCGCACCGATTCAGCGTGGCTGTGCAGGCCTTCACTGGTGGCCAGCTCCTGCACAGCTGAACCCGTTGCTTCCAGGGCAGCCCGGTTGAAACCGATCAGCGAGGTGTGGCGCATGAAGGTCTCAACACTGAGGGCCCCGCTGAAACGCGCGGCTCCACAGGTGGGCAGCGTGTGGTTCGGGCCTGCCAGGTAATCCCCCACCGCTTCTGGGGACCAGGGGCCCAGGAAAATNGCTCCGGCGTTCTGAATGCGATCCGCCAGGGGTTCGGGCCGCTCCACCAGCAGCTCCAGGTGTTCGGGGGCGAAGCTGTCGCTGAGGCGGGCACAGCTTTCNAGGTCGTCGCAGACCACCACCAGCCCCCAGTCCCGCAGAGCGGCTTCGCAGATCTCCTGGCGGGGGTGATCGGCCAGCTGTTCGGCCACTGCGGCGTTGATCCCGTCGGCCAGTGCAGGGTCGGTGGTGATCAGCACCGCCGCCGCCAGGGGGTCGTGCTCCGCCTGCGCCAACAGATCCGCTGCCACCTGATCGGGCTTGGCGGAGTGGTCTGCGATCACCAGCACTTCGCTTGGTCCCGCCAGGGAATCGATGGCCACCTGGCCGTACACCGCCTGTTTCGCCAGGGTGACGTAGAGGTTTCCGGGGCCACTGATCACGTCCACCTTGGGCACGCTCTCGCTGCCGTAGGCCATGGCGGCAACAGCCTGGGCACCTCCGAGGCGGAACACCGTTTTCACGCCGGCCAGGTGGGCCGCTGCCAGCACCACGGGGTTCACCGCACCATCACGTCCGGCGGGGGAACAGATCACCACGTCTTTGACGCCGGCGACCCGGGCTGGCACCGCATTCATCAGCACGGTGCTGGGGTAAGCCGCCCGTCCTCCGGGCACGTAGAGACCCGCCCGCTCCACCGGCCGCCAGCGCCGCCCAAGCTGTTCGCCGTGGGGGCCCGTCACCGCCAGATCGGNGGGACGTTGGCGTTGGTGGAAGTCGGTGATGCGGCGATGGGCCAGCTCCAGGGCATCCCGCAGGTTGGTCGGCAGCGACGTCCAGGCCTGTTCGAGGGCCTCGGGGGACACCGCCATCGGTTCGGGCCGGAAGCCATCGAACCGTTCGGTGAAGTCGGCAATGGCGGCATCACCGCGGTCGCGCACCGCTGTGAGAATGGCTTCAACCCGCTCACGGGCTTCACCCTGCTGGGTTTGTGTGGTGCGGCTCGACAACCGTTTCAGCTCCGTCTGGGCCCGGTCCAGATCCCGCACGATGCGAAGGGGAGCAACGGCCGGCTGGCTCACAGACAAAGGAACAGTGGGAGAGTTCGGTCAAGTTAGGACTCCACAACCCAGGGAAGGGGGNCCTGTCAAGGAGTAAGGTGCTGGATTGTTCGCAACGTTGAAGCCTCAGTGGCCAATAACAAGTCAGCCAAGAAGCGGATTGAGATTGCTGAGCGCAACCGTCTGCGCAACCGCACCTACAAGTCGTCGATGCGCACCCTGATGAAGCGCTGCTTCGCCGCCTGTGACGCCTACAGCGCCACCCCTGGTGATGAAGCCAAGGCCAGCGTGCAGACCTCCATGCGTGCCGCCTTCAGCAAGATCGACAAGGCCGTGAAGGTGGGTGTGCTGCACCGCAACAACGGTGCCAACCAGAAGTCCCGCCTCAGTGCGGCCGTGCGCAAGGTGCTCGAGCCCGCCAGCTGATTCGGTTTCAACCGGCAGAATGGGCCGAAAGCGCGTTTCGGCCCAGCTGTGTCCCCCACCCCGACGTTGATTGACAGCCACTGTCACATCGTCTTCCGCAACTTTGACGACGACCTCGATGAGGTGGCTTCACGCTGGCGTGAGGCTGGGGTTGGTGCACTGCTGCACGCCTGCGTCGAACCCTCCGAAATCCCGGCGATCCGCGCCCTGGCGGATCGATTCCCGGAGATGCGTTATTCCGTCGGCGTCCATCCACTGGACACCGAGCATTGGCGGGATGACACGGTGGCGGTGCTGCGCCGGGCAGCTCTGGAGGANGATCGGGTGGTCGCCATCGGCGAACTCGGCCTCGATCTCTTCCGAGACAAGAATCTCGAGGAGCAGCTTGCTGTGCTGCGCCCTCAATTGGACCTGGCGGTTGAGTTGAACCTGCCGGTGATCATTCACTGCCGGGATGCCGCCGAGCCGATGCTGGAGGAACTGCGGGCCCGCAAGGCGCAGGGCCGTTGCCCCGGAGGGGTGATGCATTGCTGGGGCGGCACCCCCGATGAAATGCACCAGTTCCTGGAGCTCGGCTTCTACATCAGCTTCAGCGGCACCGTCACCTTCCCCAAGGCGGAGCCCACCCACGACTGCGCCCGTCAGGTGCCGGAGGATCGTTTNCTGGTGGAAACCGANTGCCCNTTNCTGGCCCCTGTGCCNCGCCGCGGCAAGCGCAANGAGCCNGCCTTCGTGGCTTCCGTTGCCACGCGGGTGGCTGAGCTGCGCGGCGTGGATCTCGACAGCGTGGCCTGCAGCAGCACCGCCAACGCCCGGCGTTTGTTCGGACTCCCTTAACCGGAGTTCCAAGGGTGTCGAGTCCATATGTAAGATGTTGTATTGGCCTGGCCATGCGCAGGATTCCGTCTTGTGTGTGGTGCCTGAAGCGTCCATTTCCTTCCGGTGCACTTGTCGTCGTCAGCTGATCTGACCCGCGATTTCTGAACAGCAGCAGCGGCGCTGTCGGTTCCGTCCTGGAAACCGTCGGTGCCGCTGTTGTGTCGAATCGTCCTGTCAGGTGAGCTTCTGCCGCCAATCCAGTCCTCCCCAGTCCCTTCGTCCTCTCTGCCGGTCCCCGCATGAGCAGCAGCGCGATTCAGGTCGCCAAGACCGCCACCTACCTCCCTGATCTGGTGGAGGTGCAGCGGGCCAGCTTTAAGTGGTTTTTGGATCAAGGTCTGATCGAGGAGCTGGAAAGCTTCTCTCCGATCACGGATTACACCGGCAAGCTGGAGCTGCACTTCATCGGTAGCGAGTACCGCCTGAAGCGCCCCCGCCACGATGTGGAAGAGGCCAAGCGCCGTGATGCGACCTTCGCGTCACAGATGTATGTGACCTGCCGCCTGGTCAACAAGGAGACCGGTGAGATCAAGGAGCAGGAGGTCTTCATCGGCGAACTGCCGCTGATGACCGAGCGCGGCACGTTCATCATCAACGGCGCTGAGCGCGTGATCGTGAACCAGATCGTGCGCAGCCCCGGTGTCTATTTCAAGGATGAAATGGACAAGAACGGCCGGCGCACCTACAACGCCAGCGTCATCCCCAACCGGGGTGCCTGGCTGAAGTTTGAGACAGATAAGAACGACTTGCTCCACGTTCGTGTGGACAAGACCCGCAAGATCAACGCGCACGTGCTCATGCGTGCCATGGGTCTGTCTGACAACGACGTGCTCGACAAGCTGCGTCACCCCGAGTTCTACAAGAAGTCGATTGATGCCGCCAACGACGAGGGCATCAGTTCGGAAGACCAAGCGCTGCTTGAGCTCTACAAGAAACTCCGTCCGGGTGAACCCCCCTCAGTGAGTGGCGGTCAGCAGCTGCTGCAGACCCGTTTCTTCGATCCCAAGCGCTACGACCTCGGTCGGGTCGGCCGCTACAAGATCAACAAGAAGCTGCGCCTCACCATCCCCGACACGGTGCGCACCCTCACCCATGAGGACGTGCTCTCCACCCTCGATTACCTGATCAACCTGGAACTGGATGTCGGCGGCGCCAGCCTCGACGACATCGATCACCTCGGCAACCGCCGCGTGCGTTCCGTGGGCGAACTCCTGCAGAACCAGGTTCGGGTGGGTCTGAACCGTCTTGAGCGGATCATCAAGGAACGGATGACCGTCGGCGAAACCGATTCGCTGACCCCGGCCCAGTTGGTGAACCCCAAGCCCCTGGTGGCGGCGATCAAGGAGTTCTTCGGCTCCAGCCAGCTGAGCCAGTTCATGGACCAGACCAACCCTCTGGCTGAGCTCACCCACAAGCGCCGCATCTCGGCCCTTGGACCCGGCGGTCTCACCCGTGAGCGTGCCGGCTTCGCCGTCCGCGACATTCACCCCTCCCACTACGGCCGTCTCTGCCCGATTGAGACGCCAGAAGGTCCCAACGCCGGTCTGATCAACTCCCTGGCCACCCACGCCCGGGTCAACGAGTACGGCTTCATCGAAACGCCGTTCTGGAAGGTGGAGAACGGTGTCGTTCTGAAGGATGGCGATCCGATCTACCTGTCTGCCGACCGGGAAGACGAAGTGCGCGTCGCCCCTGGTGACGTGGCCACCGAGGACGACGGCCGGATCTCGGCGGATCTGATTCCTGTGCGTTACCGCCAGGACTTCGAGAAGGTCCCCCCTGAGCAGGTCGACTACGTCGCCCTTTCACCGGTGCAGGTGATCTCCGTGGCAACGTCCCTGATCCCCTTCCTGGAGCACGACGACGCCAACCGCGCCCTGATGGGCTCCAACATGCAGCGTCAGGCTGTGCCGTTGCTGCGTCCTGAGCGTGCCCTGGTGGGAACCGGCCTGGAAACCCAGGTGGCCCGCGACTCCGGCATGGTGCCGATCTCCCGGGTGAATGGCACCGTNACCTATGTGGATGCCAACGCCATCGTTGTTCAGGACGAGGACGGCAACGACCACACCCACTTCCTGCAGAAGTATCAGCGCTCCAACCAGGACACCTGCCTGAACCAGCGCCCGATCGTCCGCTGCGGCGATCCGGTGATCGTCGGCCAGGTGATGGCGGATGGTTCCGCCTGTGAAGGCGGTGAGATCGCNCTGGGTCAGAACGTTCTGATCGCTTACATGCCCTGGGAGGGTTACAACTACGAGGACGCGCTGCTGGTCAGCGAGCGTCTGGTCACCGACGACCTCTACACCTCGGTTCACATCGAGAAGTACGAGATCGAAGCGCGTCAGACCAAGCTNGGACCTGAGGAGATCACCCGCGAAATTCCCAACGTCGCTGAGGAAAGCCTGGGCAACCTCGACGAGATGGGCATCATCCGCGTGGGCGCTTTCGTTGAAAGCGGCGACATCCTCGTGGGCAAGGTGACGCCCAAGGGTGAATCCGATCAGCCGCCGGAAGAGAAGCTGCTGCGCGCGATCTTCGGTGAGAAGGCGCGCGACGTGCGCGACAACTCCCTGCGGGTGCCCGGCACCGAGCGTGGCCGCGTTGTGGATGTGCGCATCTACACCCGTGAACAGGGTGATGAGCTGCCCCCCGGCGCCAACATGGTGGTGCGGGTGTATGTGGCCCAGCGCCGCAAGATCCAGGTCGGCGACAAGATGGCTGGCCGCCACGGCAACAAGGGCATCATCAGCCGCATCCTTCCTCGGGAGGACATGCCCTATCTGCCCGACGGCACCCCGGTCGACATCGTGCTCAACCCCCTGGGTGTGCCGAGCCGGATGAATGTGGGTCAGGTGTTCGAGCTGCTGATGGGTTGGGCCGCGTCCAACCTGGATTGCCGCGTGCGCATCGTTCCCTTCGATGAGATGCACGGTGCTGAGAAGTCCCAGCAGACCGTCGAGACCTTCCTCAAGGAAGCCGCCAAGCAGCCCGGCAAGGGTTGGGTGTACGACCCTGAGGATCCCGGCAAGCTGCAGCTGNGGGATGGCCGCACCGGTCTGCCCTTCGATCAGCCCGTGGCCGTGGGTTACTCCCACTTCCTCAAGCTGGTTCACCTGGTGGACGACAAGATTCACGCCCGTTCCACCGGCCCCTACTCCCTGGTCACCCAGCAGCCCCTGGGCGGTAAGGCACAGCAAGGTGGTCAGCGTCTGGGTGAGATGGAGGTGTGGGCCCTCGAGGCCTATGGCGCCGCATACACCCTGCAGGAACTGCTCACGGTCAAGTCCGACGACATGCAGGGCCGCAACGAGGCCCTCAACGCCATCGTCAAGGGCAAGCCGATTCCCCGCCCGGGTACACCGGAATCCTTCAAGGTGCTGATGCGCGAGCTTCAGTCCCTGGGTCTGGACATCGCCGTCTACACCGACGAAGGCAAGGAAGTGGATCTGATGCAGGACGTGAACCCACGTCGCAGCACCCCCAGCAGGCCCACCTACGAATCCCTCGGCGTCGCGGATTACGACGAGGACTGACGGATCAACGAACGAACCGATTCCCCGCTCCTTCTTCCTTAACCGTCAATGACCAACAGCAACCTCCGCACCGAGAACCACTTCGATTACGTCAAGATCACCCTCGCCTCACCCGATCGGGTGATGGAGTGGGGACAGCGCACCCTGCCCAACGGCCAGGTGGTCGGTGAGGTCACCAAGCCGGAGACCATCAACTACCGCACCCTCAAGCCCGAGATGGACGGGCTGTTCTGCGAAAAGATCTTTGGCCCGTCCAAAGACTGGGAATGCCACTGCGGCAAGTACAAGCGGGTGCGTCACCGGGGCATCGTTTGTGAACGCTGCGGTGTGGAGGTCACCGAGAGCCGCGTGCGTCGTCACCGCATGGGCTTCATCAAGCTGGCGGCCCCCGTCTCCCACGTCTGGTACCTGAAGGGGATCCCCAGCTACGTGGCCATCCTGCTGGACATGCCCCTGCGGGATGTGGAGCAGATCGTTTACTTCAACTGCTACGTGGTGCTGGATCCCGGCGACCACAAGGACCTGAAGTACAAGCAGCTGCTCACCGAAGACGAGTGGCTGGAAATTGAAGACGAGATCTACGCCGAAGATTCCGAGATCGAGAACGAGCCCGTGGTGGGCATCGGTGCCGAGGCCCTCAAGCAACTGCTGGAAGACCTCACCCTCGATGAAGTGGCTGAGCAGCTGCGTGAGGAGATCAACGGCAGCAAGGGTCAGAAGCGCGCCAAGTTGATCAAGCGTCTGCGCGTGATCGACAACTTCATCGCCACCAACGCTCGTCCCGAGTGGATGGTGCTGGATGTGATCCCGGTGATTCCGCCCGACCTGCGCCCGATGGTGCAGCTCGATGGTGGTCGCTTCGCCACCAGCGATCTCAACGATCTCTACCGGCGGGTGATCAACCGCAACAACCGTCTGGCGAGGCTCCAGGAAATCCTGGCCCCTGAAATCATCGTCCGCAACGAGAAGCGGATGCTGCAGGAGGCCGTCGACGCCCTGATCGACAACGGCCGTCGCGGTCGCACCGTCGTGGGTGCCAACAACCGTCCGCTCAAGTCACTGAGCGACATCATTGAAGGCAAGCAGGGCCGCTTCCGTCAGAACCTCCTGGGTAAGCGGGTCGACTACTCCGGTCGTTCCGTGATCGTGGTGGGTCCGAAGCTGAAGATGCACCAGTGCGGTCTGCCCAAGGAGATGGCGATCGAGCTGTTCCAGCCCTTCGTGATCCACCGCCTGATCCGCCAGAACATCGTNAACAACATCAAGGCGGCCAAGAAGCTGATTCAGCGGGCCGACGATGAAGTGATGCAGGTGCTGCAAGAGGTGATCGACGGCCATCCGATCCTGCTGAACCGTGCTCCAACCCTGCACCGTCTCGGCATTCAGGCCTTCGAACCCAAGCTGGTGGATGGCCGTGCCATTCAGCTGCACCCCCTCGTCTGCCCAGCCTTCAACGCTGACTTTGACGGTGACCAGATGGCCGTTCACGTGCCCCTGGCCATCGAGGCGCAGACCGAGGCCCGCATGCTGATGCTGGCCAGCAACAACATCCTGTCGCCTGCGACCGGTGAGCCGATCATCACCCCGTCTCAGGACATGGTGCTCGGCTCCTACTACCTGACGGCGCTGCAACCCGGTGTCTCCAAGCCCGACTTCGGCGATCGCAGCTGCACGTTCGCGGGTCTGGAGGATGTCATCCACGCCTTTGAAGACAACCGGATCGGTCTGCACGACTGGGTGTGGGTCCGCTTCAACGGTGAAGTTCAGGACGATGAAGAGCTGGATGCGCCCAGCAAGAGCGAATCCCTCAGCGATGGCACGCGCATCGAAGAGTGGAGCTACCGCCGCGACCGTTTCGATGAAGACGGTGCCCTGATNAGCCGCTACATCCTCACCACTGTGGGCCGCGTGGTGATGAATCACACGATCATCGACGCGGTGGCCGCCGCCTGAATCAAGCCAGACGTCCTTCCTCCTTAACTCCTGATCCGCGCGCAGCCATGACCTCGTCCTCGAAATCCCGCAAGTCCAAATCCAGCAAGGCCTCCAAGGCCGCCAAAGAGGCTCCCGTGAGCGCATCGCGTCCGCTCTCGAAGACCCCACCGCCGTTCCGCAACCAGGTCATCGACAAGCGGGCCCTCAAGCAGCTCGTCGCCTGGTCCTACAAGAACCACGGCACGGCGGTGACGTCGGCCATGGCCGACAACCTCAAGGATCTCGGCTTCAAGTACGCCACCCAGGCGGCTGTGTCGATCTCCGTCGACGACCTCAAGGTGCCCGAGGCGAAGAAGGATCTGCTGGGCCAGGCCGAGGAACAGATCACGGCCACCGAAGAGCGCTATCGCCTNGGTGAAATCACCGAGGTGGAGCGTCACACCAAGGTGATCGACACCTGGACCGAGACCAACGAGCGTCTGGTGGATGCCGTCAAAAAGAACTTTGACGAGAACGCACCGCTGAACTCGGTGTGGATGATGGCCAACTCCGGCGCCCGGGGAAACATGTCCCAGGTGCGTCAGCTGGTGGGCATGCGCGGCCTGATGGCCAACCCGCAGGGTGAAATCATNGACCTTCCGATCCGCACCAACTTCCGTGAGGGTCTGACGGTCACCGAGTACGTCATCTCCTCCTANGGCGCCCGGAAGGGTCTGGTGGATACGGCGCTGCGCACCGCCGACTCCGGTTACCTCACCCGTCGTCTGGTGGACGTTGCCCAGGATGTGATCGTCCGTGAGGACGACTGCGGCACGACCCGCCACATCGTGGTGGACGCTGAGGACGGCAAATTCGGCAGCCGGCTTGTGGGTCGCCTGACCGCCGCCCAGGTGGTGAATGCCGATGGCGAGGTGCTGGCTGAGCGCGACACCGAAATCGATCCGCCGCTGTCCAAGTCCTTCGAGGCCGCTGGCGTCAAGGCCGTGAGTGTGCGTTCGCCGCTCACCTGTGAAGCCAACCGTTCCGTTTGCCGCAAGTGCTACGGCTGGGCGCTGGCCCACAACGAACTGGTCGACCTGGGTGAAGCCGTCGGCATCATCGCGGCCCAGTCGATCGGTGAGCCNGGAACCCAGCTCACCATGCGGACCTTCCACACCGGTGGTGTGTCCACCGCTGAAACCGGTGTGGTTCGCTCCAAGGTGGCTGGAACTGTCGAGTTCGGCAGCAAGGCGCGGGTGCGTCCCTACCGCACCCCCCACGGTGTGAACGCCCAACAGGCTGAGGTTGATTTCAACCTCACGATCAAGCCGTCCGGCAAGGGCAAGGCCCAGAAGATCGAGATCACCAACGGCTCCCTGTTGTTCGTCGACAACGGTGCTGACATCGATGCCGACGTCACGGTGGCGCAGATCGCCGCNGGTGCGGTCAAGAAGAGTGTNGAGAAGGCCACCAAGGACGTGATCTGCGACCTGGCTGGCCAGGTGCGTTACGAGGAGGCGATCCAGCCCCGTGAGGTCACCGACCGCCAGGGCAACATCACCCTNAAGGCCCAGCGTCTCGGCCGGATGTGGGTGCTTTCCGGCGACGTCTACAACCTGCCGCCCAACGCTCAGCCCGTGGTCGGTAGCGAGACCCAGGTCACTGAGGGTCAGGTGCTGGCCGAAGCCAGCCAGCGNAGTGAGTACGGCGGTGAAGTGCGCCTGCGCGACTCCATCGGTGATTCCCGTGAGGTGCAGATCGTCACCACGGCGATGACCCTCAAGGACTTCAAACTGCTGGAGGAGTCCACCCACTCCGGTGAGATCTGGAATCTNGAGGCCAAAGACGGCACCCGTTACCGCCTCAACACCATCCCCGGCAGCAAGATCGGTTCCGGTGAGGTCATCGCTGAACTGGCGGATGACCGCTTCCGCACCGGCACCGGTGGTCTGGTGAAGTTCGCCCCTGGTCTGGCGATCAAGAAGGCCCGTTCCGCCAAGAACGGTTACGAGGTCAACAAGGGCGGCACCCTGCTGTGGATCCCCCAGGAGACCCACGAAATCAACAAGGACATCTCCCTGTTGATGATCACCGACGGTCAGTGGATCGAGGCCGGCACCGAGGTTGTCAAAGACATCTTCAGCCAGACCGCGGGCATCGTCACCGTCACCCAGAAGAACGACATCCTGCGCGAAATCATCGTCCGCAGTGGTGAGTTCCACCTCTGCACCGATGCCAAGGCGCTGGAGCGTTTCGAGGGTGATGGCCAGATGGTCAACCCCGGCGAAGACATCGCCAAGGGGCTGTCCGTTGACACGATGAAGTACGTGCAGACGGTGGAGACCCCCGAAGGCAAGGGTCTGCTGCTGCGTCCGGTTGAGGAGTACACCATTCCCAACGAGGCCCAGCTGCCTGAGCTGTCCCATGTGAAGCAGGCCAATGGCCCTCACCTCGGCATCAAGGCCACCCAGCGTCTGGCGTTCAAGGACAACGAACTGATCAAGTCCGTTGAAGGTGTGGAGCTGCTCAAGACCCAGCTGCTGCTCGAGACCTTCGACACCACCCCGCAGATGACGGTGGATGTGGAGAAGGCTCCCGACAAGCGGGCCAAGACCATTTCCCGTCTGCGCCTTGTGATCCTCGAGTCGATCCTGGTGCGTCGCGACACCATGTCCGACTCCAGCCACGGCTCAACCCACACCGAGCTGCAGGTCGAAGATGGTGTGTCTGTGAAGGCTGGCGATGTCGTCGCCACCACGCAGATCCTCTGCAAGCAGGCCGGTCTGGCGCAGTTGCCTGAAGCCACGGAAGCCGACCCGGTGCGTCGGATGATCGTGGAACGCCCCGAAGACACCACCACCCTGAGCACCTCCGGCAAGCCGGTGGTGAGCGTCGGTCAGCGGATTGTCGATGGCGATGCCCTTGCCGACGGCGAAACCGCCACCTGCTGTGGTGAGATCGAGGCCGTCAGCGGCAACAGCGTCACCCTGCGTCTGGGACGTCCCTACATGGTGTCGCCCGACTCCGTCCTGCACGTGCGTGATGGAGATCTGGTGCAGCGCGGTGATGGCCTGGCCCTGCTGGTGTTCGAACGCCAGAAGACCGGTGACATCGTTCAGGGTCTGCCCCGAATCGAGGAATTGCTGGAGGCCCGTCGCCCCCGTGAATCCGCGATTCTCTGCAAGAAGCCCGGCACCGTTGAGATCAAGCAGGGTGAAGACGACGAGTCCCTCGCCGTCAACGTGATCGAATCCGATGACGCCATCGGTGAATATCCGATCCTGCTCGGCCGCAACATCATGGTGAGCGATGGCCAACAGGTCACCGCTGGTGAACTGCTGACCGATGGCCCGATCAACCCCCACGAGTTGCTCGAGTGCTACTTCGAAGATCTGCGCAGCCGCAAGCCTCTGATGGAGGCCGCCCAGGAGGCGATCGCCAACCTGCAGCACCGTCTGGTGACTGAGGTTCAGAACGTCTACAAGTCCCAGGGCGTCTCGATTGACGACAAGCACATCGAGGTGATCGTCCGTCAGATGACCAGCAAGGTGCGGGTCGAAGATGCCGGCGACACCACCCTGTTGCCGGGTGAGCTGATCGAACTGCGTCAGGTGGAAGACACCAACCAGGCCATGGCGATCACCGGTGGCGCTCCCGCCGAGTTCACCCCGGTGCTGCTGGGTATCACCAAGGCGTCGCTCAACACCGACAGCTTCATCTCCGCCGCCTCCTTCCAGGAGACGACCCGGGTGCTCACCGAAGCCGCCATCGAGGGCAAGAGCGACTGGCTGCGTGGTCTCAAGGAGAACGTGATCATCGGTCGCCTGATTCCTGCAGGTACCGGCTTCAGCGGCTTCGAAGAAGAGCTGCAGAAGGAGGCTGGCCCCCACCCCGACATCCTTTCGGAGGACCCGGCCGGCTACCGCCGCATGCAGAACCTGCGTCCCGACTACACCGTCGACATGCCCCCTGCGGCCAGCGCCAGTGCGGTGCTGGATGACCCCAGTGACGCCGATCTCGAGGCCACCCGCACCCGCCACAACATCGACCCCTCGGCGAGCAATTTCGCCGCGTTCACCCGTCCGGACGCCGACAATGAGCTGAAGGAAGAGCAGGTGGTCGATGCTGAAGCCGTTGAGGGTCTTCAGGAAGAGGGCCTGCTCTCTGACGAATGAGCTCCGCTCAATCGTTCACCATTGCAGCCCCTTCCATGCTTGAGCCCACTGAGATCCCCAAGAGACGCCTGCCCAAATATGGGTTCCACACCCATACCGAGCGGCTGAATGGACGTCTGGCCATGCTTGGCTTCATCGCTCTGATGGCGGTGGAGATCAAGCTTGGCCATGGTCTGCTGATCTGGTGACCCAGGCTCTGCTGGGTCGCAGCGCGGCCGAGCTGCAGGACTGGGCCGTCGCCCAGGGACAGAAGCCGTTCCGCGGCCGTCAGCTGCATGACTGGATCTATGCCAAGGGGGCTCGATCCCTGGCCGACATCACGGTCTTCCCCAAGACCTGGCGTGCCGCCTTGTTGGAGAGCGGCATCGATGTGGGCCGGCTGAAGGAAGTGCATCGTTCGGTGGCCACGGATGCCACCACCAAATTGCTGCTCTCCACCGAGGACGGCGAAACCATCGAAACGGTCGGGATTCCCACCGACCAACGCCTCACCGTCTGTGTGTCCAGCCAGGTGGGTTGTCCCATGGCTTGCCGCTTCTGTGCCACCGGCAAAGGGGGGCTGCAGCGTTCACTTCAGACCCACGAAATCGTGGATCAGGTGCTGAGTGTGCGTGAGGCGATGGACCGACGTCCCTCCCACATCGTGTTCATGGGCATGGGCGAGCCCCTGCTCAACAGCAGCGCTGTGCTGGAGGCGATCCGCTGCCTCAATGATGATCTCGGCATCGGCCAACGGCGCATCACCGTCAGCACGGTGGGTGTTCCGAAAACCTTGCCGCAACTCGCGGAACTGGCCATGCAGCGGCTGGGCCGCGCCCAGTTCACCCTGGCGGTGAGCCTCCATGCCCCCAACCAGCGGCTGCGCGAGGAGCTGATTCCCACAGCCCATGCCTACCCCTATGAGGCTTTGCTCGAGGATTGCCGTCACTATCTGGATGTGACCGGTCGGCGGGTGAGTTTTGAGTACATCCTGCTCGGTGAACTCAACGATCAGCCCGAGCACGCCGCAGAGCTGGCGGATCGCGTTGGTGGTTTCCAGAGCCACGTGAACCTGATCGCCTACAACCCGATTGAGGAGGAGGAGTTCAAACGACCAACGCCGCAGCGGATCGAGGCGTTTCGTCGTGTGTTGGAGCGGCGCGGTGTTGCCGTGAGCCTCAGGGCCAGCCGGGGGCTCGATCAAAATGCGGCCTGCGGTCAGCTCCGGCGTCAGCAGATGGCCCCCAATTCATCCGGCAGCTGACGGGTGGGCTGATGCCCTGTTCCTCAGCAGACTGCTGAGGAACAGGGTCTGCGCATGACAGCGATCGATTGGCTGCTTCTCGCTGCTTACCTCGTTCTCACCCTGGTGTTGGGGTTGTGGCTGGCCCGCCGCAACAGCGGCGAGGCGGATTATTTCGTGGCTGGCCGTCGTCTGAACGGCTGGTTGGCCGGCGCCTCGATGGCGGCCACCACCTTCTCCATCGATACGCCGCTTTACGTCGCCGGCCTGGTGGGTGCCCGCGGCCTGGCGGGCAACTGGGAGTGGTGGAGCTTTGGTTTGGCCCACGTGGCCATGGCTGTTGTCTTCGCACCCCTCTGGCGCCGCAGCGGTGTGCTCACCGACGCCGCCTTCACCGAGCTGCGCTATGGCGGAGCGGCGGCGGCTTGGTTGCGCGGCATCAAGGCTTTCCTGCTGGCCGTGCCGGTGAACTGCATCGGCATCGGCTATGCCTTCCTCGCCCTCCGCAAGGTGGTGGAAGCGCTGGGGCTGGTGTCGGGTCAACCCGCAGCACTGGGACTGACGGACACGGTCTGGCTCCTGATGGTCGTGGCTCTGCTTGTGATGAGTTACACCGTGGCCGGTGGGCTCTGGGCCGTCGTGGTCACCGATCTGGTCCAGCTTGTGCTGGCGTTGGCGGGTGCCCTGGCCGTGGCNGCGGCTGCCCTCCATGCCGCAGGAGGGATGACAGCGCTGTTGGAGCAACTGCAGGCGCTGCAGCGGCCGGAGCTGCTGTCTCTGGTGCCCTGGACCTGGGATGACGCGGGCTTCCACTGGTTGCAGGGCAGTGGCATCAGCATCCCGATGTTCACGGCCTACATCGCTGTGCAGTGGTGGAGTTTCCGCCGCAGCGATGGGGGTGGCGAGTTCATCCAGCGCATGCTGGCCACCCGCGATGAGCAGCAGGCGCGGCTGGCGGGTTGGGTGTTTCTGGTGGTGAATTACCTCGTGCGCAGCTGGCTCTGGATCGTGGTCGCGTTGGCGGCCCTGGTGCTGTTGCCGGCTGGNGCTGATCTTGAGCTCGGCTATCCCGCCCTGGCCGTGCAACTGCTGCCCCCGGTGGCGCTCGGCCTGGTGGTGATCTCTNTGGTGGCGGCGTTCATGAGCACCGTGAGCACCTCGGTGAACTGGGGAGCCAGCTACCTCACCCACGACCTCTATCAGCGCTTTGTTCGCCCCTCTGCCGGTTCGCGGGAGCTGTTGCTGGTGGGACAACTCACCACGGTTCTGCTGCTCGTTCTTGGGGTGATCACCGCTTTGATCAGCGACAGCATCGGCACGGTGTTTCGGCTGGTGATCGCGATCGGGTCCGGCCCCGGTGTGGTTCTGGTGCTGCGCTGGTTCTGGTGGCGCGTGAATGCCGCCGCGGAGCTGTCGGCGATGCTCTGCGGCTTTTTCGTTGGGGTGTTCACTTCGGTGGTGCCCCTGGTTCGGATCGAGGATTACGGGGTTCGCATTGCGGTGATCACCGGCCTCTCCGCTGTCGTCTGGTTGACGGTGATGCTGAGCACACCGCCGGAATCGGATGCTGTTTTGGAGCGGTTTGTGCGGACGGTGCGTCCTCCGGGCCCCGGTTGGTCACGCCTGCGCCAGCGCTTCGGCGTCATGCCGATGGAGTCGTTGCCNGCCATGCTGCGGCGCTTCGTGCTGGCCTGTGGCGTGTTGTTTGGCGGCCTGCTCGGCACCGGAGGCTTCCTGTTGCATCAACAGTGGAGTGGCTGGATCGGTCTGTCGGTGCTGATCCTCTCGATCTGGCAGCTGCGGCGGCGAGTCGATGCCGTGCCCTCTTGAGCAGAATGACGCCTTGATTGGCCTGTTCCGGTGTCGTTTTTTCGTTCCACGCTTCTGCCGGCTCTGATTGTTCTTCTGTTTGCCCTGGCGTTGTTCGCTGTGAGTGCCCGCATCTGGCTTCCCGGTGACATGCTGGCTCCAGCCCCGATGGGTTGAGTCCTGGAATGGCTCCCGTAGCATCCCCGCATGACTGACGACCGCAGCCAACAGAAGGACCAGGGGCTGTCCAGCCTTTCTGTGGATCCTGATCTGCTGGCGCGTGAGCTGGCGGCGGAAGACGACGTTGATCCGCTTGATGCGATCCAGCTCGATGACGCCGAGCAGGATTCCTCCCTGGAGATTGCCCGGGCCTGTGACCAGGGCCTGGTCTNGTTGCGTGGCAACCACGGAGAACGGCTGCAGGGCCTGCAGGTGTTCTGTGAACACCGTGATCCCCGTTCGATTGCCCTGCTGCTGCCCTTGCTCCAGAACTCCTGTCCGGTGGAGCGGATGAGTGCCGTCTACGCCTTGGGCCGCAATCCATCACCGCCGGCTGTTGAGCCGCTGTTGCAGCTGCTGCAGCTCGATGCCAATGCCTACGTCCGCAAGGCTGCGGCCTGGAGCCTGGGCAATTTCCCCGATGCTCCGGTGCTCAATCCGTTGATCCGGGCGCTGCAGACGGATGTCGCAGCGGTGCGCCTCTGGTGTCCGGGATCCCTGGCGGAAGCCGGCAGCCGTTCCCCGGTCAAGGCCGACCCCGCAGCGGGGCAATTGCTGGTGAGTCTGCGCATCGACAGTGAAGCGGTGGTGCGCAGCAACTGCATCTGGGCTTTGGGCCGTTTGATGGATCAGCTGGTGCAGCCGCGGCAAGCCGAGATCGTTGAAGCCCTGGTGAGTGCCCTGCTCCATGACGGGGAGATCTCCGTGCGCGATGAGGCCAGAACGGCCCTCGANCAGCTGGAGGATCCGCTGGTGCTGGAACGCCTNCAGGCTCTGATCAACGACGGTTTCATCCTGTAGCGCCGCTCTTGTAACGGCAAACGCAACATTCAGGGGTGACCCCCACTAGATTGCTGCGCAAATCACGCTTCTTCGATGCCCCAGAAGACCATTCGTTTCACCATTCGGCCTGACGGCCGTGTGGAAGAACGGGTCGAGGGTGTTGCTGGTGAAGCGTGCCAGCAGCTCACTGAAGAAGTGGAAGCTGCTCTTGGAACGGTTGAACGTCAGGAATCCACATCCGAAGCGTTTCTGCAGCCTGAGGTCCAGTCCCAGTCTCTTCCCGCTCATTTGAACTGATGTCGCATTTCAGCACCGTCAAAACCGAACTGCGTCAGCTGGAGCCTCTGGTGAAAGCCCTGGAAGACATGGGCTATGCCCCTGATCAGGGTGAACGTCCCGTGCGCGGCTACCGCGGCCAGACCGTCACCGCTGANCTGGCCATCGCCGTGCAGGACGGTGGTGATATCGGNTTCCGCTGGAACAGCGCATCGGAGTCCTATGAGCTGGTCACCGACCTTGATCTGTGGAAGCAGCAGATTCCTGTGGAACGTTTTCTCTCCAAGCTCACCCAGCGCTACGCCCTGAACACGGTTCTGGCTGCCACCACCAAGGAAGGCTTTCAGGTTGCCGAGCAGACCCANACCGAGGATGGTTCGATCGAACTCGTGGTGACCCGNTGGGACGCCTGAATCCTGGCTGATCCTTCGTCTCACGCCTTTTCCGCCCCCGCTCGCCCGCAGGAGCAGGCCACCGGGAGGGAACCCCTGCTCGGGGGAGACATGCGCGATCAGGCTGTCTGGGTGGATGAAGCCGTCTGCATCGGCTGTCGCTACTGCGCTCACGTGGCTGCGAACACCTTTGTTGTTGAGCCGCATCTGGGACGCTCAAGGGCCATCCGACAGGACGGTGACTCCACCGAATGCATTCAGGAGGCCATCGACACCTGTCCTGTGGATTGCATTCACTGGGTTCCCTTTGAATCGTTGGAAACGTTGCGGCAAAACCTGATTCGCCAGAATCTGCAACCGCGTCCCCAGGGTTGATGGCGCTTCCCACCCGCCGATTCGGCCGCACGGAGCTTGAGATCCCCCTGTTGTCTCTCGGGGGAATGCGCTTTCAGCAGAGCTGGACCGACCTTCCTGCTGATGAGATCACGTCTGCATCGCAGACCCAGCTCGAGGCGACCCTGAAGCGCGCGGTGGATCTGGGCTTTCACCATGTGGAAACGGCGCGGCACTACGGCAGCTCCGAACGTCAGCTGGGCTGGGCCCTGCCGCGCACACCCGANCCCTCCCGTCTGCTGCAGAGCAAGGTGCCTCCCCGGCCCGATGCCGACGCCTTCGAGGCGGAGCTGGAGCTCAGTTTTGAGCGGTTGGGCTGTGATCGCCTTGATTTACTGGCCATCCACGGCATCAACCTGCCGGAGCATCTTGAGCAGACCCTTCAACCCGGGGGCTGCATGGAGGTGGTGCGCCGCTGGCAGGCGGAGGGCCGTATTGGTCACGTGGGTTTCTCCACCCATGGCCCCACCGCCTTGATCGCACAGGCCTGCGACTCCGGTGCCTTCGATTACGTGAATCTGCACTGGTATTACATCCGCCAGGACAACGGCCCTGCCTTGGATGCGGCCCGCCGTCAGGACATGGGGGTGTTCATCATCAGTCCCACNGACAAGGGCGGCCATCTGCACACGCCATCCCAACGGCTGTTGGAGCTGTGTGCACCGCTGCATCCCATCGTCTTCAACGACCTGTTCTGTCTCCAGGANCCGCGGGTGCACACCATCAGCGTGGGAGCGGCCCGGCCGGAGGATCTCGAGCTTCACCTGGAGGCGTTGCGCCTGCTGCCGGAGGCAGCGTCCTTGATTGCTCCAGTGGATCAGCGGCTTCGGCAAGCGGCCGATGAAGCATTGGGTCGTGACTGGATGGCCACCTGGTCCGTCGGGCTGCCGCCTTGGCATGCGACGCCTGGGGAAATCAACCTGCCGGTGTTGCTTTGGCTGTACAACCTGCTGGAGGCCTGGGATCTCGAGAGTTATGCCAAGGCCCGCTATGGGTTGCTGGGCTCCGGCGGCCACTGGTTTGCCGGGGCCAATGCCGATGGCTTTGATGGGGAGGTCAGTGCCGAAGAGCTGCAGAGCGTCCTGCAGGAGAGCCCGTGGCGTGAGCACATCCCAGAGATTCTGCGCAGCCTCAAGCAGCGGCTCAAGGGCGAATCCCAGATGCGCTTGTCGAGCGTCTGAGCGTTCCTCTTAGCTCCCCAGAGGATCCCGGCTGGGTGTTCCCACGGCCCTTGGGTAGCTGCGGGGGCAAGGGCCGTTCGGTTGCACGCGCAGCAGGTGCCGCGTGCCGCGATCACCGGGCAGTTGCCGGTGCTGCACCTCGATCAGATGGCCCTTAAGCAGCCGCAGGGCCCTGTTGAACGGCACGGCATCGCTGTCCGTCCACTGGCCCCGATACAGCAGGGCCTGGCCGTCGCTCTTCAGCAAGGGCACCAGGTATTCGGCCACCACGGGAGCTGCTGCCACAGCCCGGGCCACGGCGCGATCGAAGCTGCCGCGGAAGTGGCGATCGCGCCCGGTGGTTTCGATCCGCTCGGTGCGGACCCGCACCCGATCGGCAAGGCCCAGGCTTCCGGCCATGGCCTCCACGGCGGCGGTCTTGCGTCCGACGGAATCCAGCAGGGTCACCTGTGCCTGGGGAAGGGCAATGGCGATGGCGAGGCCGGGGAAGCCTCCCCCGGTTCCCACATCAATCCAGTGCTGCGGCTCGTCTGCGGACTGGAGTTCCGCCGCCAGCGGCCAGAGGCTGTCGAAGACCTGACCAATCCAGAAATCGTCGCCGTTCACCAGGCGCGTCAGGTTGACCCGTTCATTCCAGCTCTGCAGCAGGCCCTGAAGCTCCATCAGCTGGTCGCGCTGCGCCTGCGATGGCTGCCATCCCAGGGCGTCCCAGAACGCCGGTTCAGGCGCGGTGGCGGCCATGGCTGCAGCAACAACTCTTCTTAGGATGAAGGACCGGCCGTCCCCTGTGTCCGAAGCCCGCCCCAGCCATCACGAACGGCTTGGCGTGCGTCCCGGGGTTGACGCTGAAACCTTGCGCCAGGCCTTTCGACGCCAGTCCAAGGCCCTGCATCCCGACACCACGCAACTGCCGCCCGAGCAGGCCAGCATTGCGTTTCAGCAGCTCAAGGAGTCCTACGACGTTCTGCTGCGCCAGAGCCAGGCAACCCTCAGTCTTGGCGCCCAGGCGCCGTCATCGCCCCCGCCACTGCAGCGTGAGTCCCGCCCGGATGCCTGGCAGGGCATTGGTCAGCGCAGGCCCCTCTCCGGTGGGGAATGGTTCTCGCTGGTGCTGTTGAGCATCGCGCTGTTGCTCAGCCTGGTGCTGGGGTTGGGGGTGGCGCTTGCCCAGGGCCGCGATTGGCAGGTGTCGCCGAGTTGGCTGGCGGATGAGCAGACTCAGAACACATCCGTGCGTTCGCAACCTGATGGCCGCCCTGCCCCCGGAGAGCACCCCGCTGAATCAGCACTCTCTCCCGGCGCTTGAGGCCTGGCTCCAGCAGCTGGGTGCCGTCCGCATGGACGACAACCCCTGCCAGTGGATGCTCGAGCGTTCTGAATGGCGAGCGTTGTTGCTGCTGGAACGGGAGGACCTCAAAGTGATCTGGCACCCGGGTTCCCTGGAGGCGATGGTGCAGTGTTCGCTGCCCTATGGCCTCTCCAGGGCCGATGTCGAGGCGGCGATTCAGGCGGGGCCCTGAGGCCAGCAGCTTCAGAGCTGATCGAGGGCCTGTTCCAGCACCGAATAGCAGCGTTCCAGCTGGGCATCGCTGATGCAGAGCGGTGGCAGCAGATAGACCACCTGGCCCAGGGGGCGGAGGAAGACGCCGTTCTCCATCGCCAGCCGTTTCAGCTTCGGCCCCGCCGGGTTGAGGTAGCCCGAGCTCCCCTCCACAACGAGGTCGAAGCCGGCCACCGTCCCCGTCAGCCGGGGATGTTGCACCTTCCGATGGCGCGCCAACCGCTCCAGATGAGGACGATGCCGTTGTTCGAACTGTTGAAAGGCAGCGGGGTTGCGCTCCAGCAGGTCGAGGCTGGCGTTGGCCGCGGCGCAGCCCAGCGGATTGGCCGTGAAGCTGTGGCCGTGCCAGAGGGTCAGGCAGGGGTCGTCACCGACGAAGGCTTCGAACACCGCTTCGCTGGCCATGGTCACGCCCATCGGCAGACATCCCCCCGTCAAGCCTTTGGACAGGGCCATCAGATCCGGCCGGATGCCCGCTCGCCGGCTGGCGAACCAGTCGCCGCAGCGTCCGAAGCCGGTGAGCACTTCATCGGCGATCAGCAGNGCTCCCGCCTGGCGGGTGCGTGCCTCCACCTGCCTCAGAAACTCGGGCCGCACCATGGCCATGCCGCCGGCCCCCTGCAGCAGCGGTTCGAGGATCACCGCCGCTGTCGGTGTCTCCAGCACGCGCTCGAGCACCTCGAGTGCCGCCGATTCCTTGGCCTCCACGGCATCGTCGTCCCACCAGGTGGCCGGCCAGGGAACCCGGGCGACGGGAAAGAGCTTGTCTTCGAAGGGGGCGCTGAACAGGTTGCGTTCGCCAACGGCCATCGCTCCGAAGGTGTCGCCGTGATAAGCCCCGTCGAAGGCGACGATCTGATAGCGCGGTTGGCCCCGGTTGGCCCACCACTGGCAGGCGATCTTGAGCGCCACTTCCACCGCNGTGGAGCCGTTGTCGGAGAAGAACAGCCGTTGCAGGCCGCAGAGGCCGCTCAGGCGTACGGCCAGCTGTTCCGCAGGCTCATGGGTGAAGTCGGCAAAAATCACCTGCTCGAGGCGGGCGGCCTGATCGGCGATGGCCTTGGCCAACACCGGATGGGCATGGCCGTGCAGGGTGACCCACCAGCTGCTGATGGCATCGATCAGGGGCTCGCCTTGCTCACGGATCAGCAGGGCACCGTCTCCAGACACCACCCGTTGGGAGTTGGCTGCGCTGGCCATCTGGGTGAAGGGGGGCCACAGATTCGGATGGCGGATCGACCCCATGGCAGCAGCGGCAGCTTTTGCCATATTGAATCTGGAGCTGTTGGAGATGCCCCGGATGGCTGCCCCACGCACCCGTCGTCAATCCAAGCGTTTTGTTCCCACCACGCGGCCTGAGCCGTCGGCCAAGCGACGTCTCGTTGTCCCTGAGGGCGACTGGCAATCGATTCGCAGCGATCTCGAACTGCGGGGTTGGTCGTCGTCCCAGCTGGAGGTGATCCAGGCTGAACTCAGTCACGGNTGGCCGCTGCGGGTNGCCGTGCGCCATGCCGCGATGCGTCTGGGCACCTGCCCCACCGGTTCAAAGGCCCTGGGCTGAGNGGTCAGCGGCAGACGTCACTGTTCTTTTCCGCCTCTGTGGCNATGGCGCTGCAGTTCACCCAGCGCACCAGCTGCACCTCGATGTCGGTGAACAGCACCAGAATCCCAACGCAGAGTGCTGAAACAGCCAGGGTCGCGAGGGTTTGACGTGAAGTCACGGGGACGAGCGCTTCAACACTTCTCGGAATGTAGTGGTGAGATTCTGCTCGTGCCAAAGCCGCTCCAGAACCGTTGCTGAGAGCGAGGCCTGGGGNGGGAGCTGCGCCAGAACGGGGACGTCACCGAACTGCTTGAGGGTCCCCGGGTTGTCGGCATGGAGGGGGCCATTGAGGATCAGTCCCAAGACTGTGAGATTCCGCCGTCTCAACGCTTCCAGGCTGAGCAGGGTGTGGTTGAGGGTGCCCAGTCCACTGCGGGCNACCAGAACGATGGGCAACTGCCACTCCACCAGTTGATCGATCTGGAGCCAGTTGCGGGTGAGGGGCACCATCAACCCTCCAGCCGTCTCCACCACCAGGGATCCCTGATGCTGGGGAATGGCGAGTTGGGCAGGGTCGAGTGGCGTGTCGTCCAGTTCGGCGGCCCAGTGGGGGGAGACCGGCTCTCGGAAGGCATAGGCCTCGGGCAGCATCCGTTCCGGCGGGAGGTTCAACAGCTGCCGCACCCGTTCGCGGTCACCGCCGCCCTCCAGTCCGCTCTGCACCGGTTTCCAGTAGCTGGCCTGAAGCCCCTGCACGAGCCACGCGCTCACCACGGTTTTGCCGACGTCCGTGTCGGTTCCGCACACCACCAGGCGACTGACGCTGCCGTTCATCGCTTCACCATCAGGACCCACATCCTCCAGGTCAGGGCGAACCCGGCTGATGCATCGGCTTGGGGCCAAGCCCGGAAGACGGCCTTCCATTGGCCTGGGGAGAGCTGGCCCCCGTTGGTGACGGAGGCGCCGATGTTGCTCATCGGTCGCAGCAGCCGCAGTGGATTGGCGGCGCGTTGGGTGAAGCTCAGGCACTCGTCCCGTTGCACCACCCCATCCGGCAGGGCTGCCATCAGTTGCTCCCGCACCGGCATGGACAAGGCCGTGCAGGTTTGATTCGCTGCCCGGGCGGCGTGCTGCCATTGCGGAAAACTTCCAGCCACCGGCACCGCCAGGGCCAGCCAGCCCCCCTTTGGCAGGGCATCCACCCAACGCCGAAGCTGCTGGGCTGGATCCGGCAACCAATGCAAAACAAAGCTGGAGGCCAGCAGTTGCGGAGGCTCACTCCAGTTCGGTAACCCGCGGCTCAGGTCATGCCGCAGGGTGTGNGTTCCATGGGGGTGGCTGTTCAACATGGCGGCACTTCCGTCAAGACGGATCACCTGCTGGCCTGGATGAGCGACTTCCAGGGCTGCGGCCAGATGACCGGTGCCGCTGCCGAGGTCAGCCCACAGGCCGCGCCGGATGGAGCAGCGACGGCTCAGTTGGGCCAGGCGCCAGGCCATGGCCCGTTGCAGCAACGCCTCGCCTGCATAGGTCGGTGCTGCGCGACTGAAGCGCTCCAGCACCTGGTCGGGGCGAATCACAGGGCCCCCAGCCATTGCTGCACCACCGAGAGCACCGTTGGTGTGATCAGTGCGTGGCCCCAATTCGGATCCCGATGCAGGGTCAGCGGCTGCGCTCCGAGGTCATCGATCAGCTGCTGTGCTGATGCGGCGTGCACCACAGCGTCCTGTTCGCCCTGCACCACCAGCACAGGCACCGCTTCAGGCCAGCCCGTTGGCAGGCTCTGGCAGCGCGCCAGAAGCTCCAGATCCTGCTGCAGCCGCTGGCGCCCCAGGCTCGTCAAACCCTGCAGCAGGGGGGCTGGGGGCAGGGCGCTGCGGGCATGGGGTGAAGCGGCTTTGTCGAGGAAGCGCTCCAGCATCGTCAGTTCCTCGTCGGTGCCCAGGGCCGCCTGCATCCCCTTCAGAGCCACCGCCACCGCGCGCCCTGCGCGCCCGTGGGGCACGAAGGCGCTGAAGCTCCCCAGCAGCACCACCGCATCGGCCTGCGCCAGCAAAGCTGCCGGCAGCAGGTGCAGCCCCAGGGAGTGGGCGATCAACAGGTTGCGTCCTGGGCCGGGGGGCCATGCCGGAGCAACGGTCTCACCGCCGCTGTAGCCCCGGTCCGCGCTGGACCATTTCGCTCCCCCGTCTTCAAAGCGTTGACGCCAGTGGGACCAGGTGCCGGCCTGGCCAGCCCAACCATGCATCGCCAGGACCTGCATCATCGAGAGCCGAGGGCTGCGAGCAGTTGCTCCAATGTGCCCTCCGGCAGGTCCCGCCGCAGCACCAGGCGCAAACGGGCGGTCCCCTCCGGCACGGTGGGCGGCCTGATCGCCACCGACAGCAGCCCCGCCTGCTCCAGCTGTTGCTGGAGGTCGAGCGCGTCCTGGTCGTCCCCGACCAACAGCGGGAGAACGGGGCCGTGTCCTGCCGGTTTCGCCCAGCCCTGGTGCGCCAGTGCTGTCCTCCAGCGTTCCGAGCGCTGGCTCAGNTCCCTTCCCCAGTTGGGATGGGTTTGGATCAGGCGCAGGGCAGCCTGGGCTCCCGCCACCAGCGGTGGGGCCAGGGCCGTGGTGTAGCGGAAGGCCCCACTGGTTTGCAGCAGCAGCTCCATCGTGGTGTGGTCCCCAGCCAGAAACGCACCTCCGCTGCCGAAGGCCTTGCCGAAGGTGCCGCACACCAAGGCCACAGGCCGTTGGAGTCCATGGCAAAGCCCACGGCCGCCGGGCCCCAGCACCCCCAGGCCATGGGCTTCGTCCACCAGCAGCTGTGCACCGTGGTGGGCACAAAGGTCGGCCATGCCCTGCAGATCAGGGCTGGTGCCTTCCATGCTGAACAGGCTTTCCGTCACCACCAGTGGTGGCCGTGTTGTCGGCTTGAGCCGCTGCAGCCGCTGGTCGAGATCTTCAAGATCGTTGTGGGCAAAGCGTTGCAGCCGCGCCCCACTGGTGCGGACGCCGGCCAGCAGCGAGTGGTGGATCAGCCGGTCCACCAACACGATGGTGTGCCTGTCACTCAGGGCCGTTAGGGCGGCGATGTTGGCTTGAAATCCGCTGGGGAACAGCAGCACCCGGTCACGGTTCAGCCAGGTGGCGAGAGCTGCTTCCAGCTCCAGATGGCGTGGTCGGGTTCCGGTGATCAGGCGAGATCCACCGGCACCAACGCCATCGGAGGCCATGGCCTCCGATGCCGCTGCGAGCACATCGGGATGACGGCTGAGCCCGAGGTAGTCGTTGCTCGCCAGATCAACCAGCTGACCGGCTCCGGCGGGATCCTGCAGCTGCCAGGGCTCCTGGCCGGAGTTCAAGCTCCGCAGGCGTCGGCGGCGGGCTGGGGGGATGGGAGAAGCGTGGTCCCGCATCACAACAGTCTGGAATCCGCCCTGAACAAGGATGGCCGCAGTCCTCTGATCGTCATGACCTGGGAGCGTTTCACTCTGCTCTTTCCGCTTTGGACGTTGCTGGGAGCTCTGCTGGCCTTGCTGCATCCCCCGCTGTTCATCTGGTTCAAGGGGCCACTGATCGCCCTTGGACTCGGCGTGATCATGCTCGGCATGGGCGTCGGGTTGACACCCGCTGATTTCGTGCGGGTGGGTCGACGCCCTCGCGCCATGCTGCTGGGGGTGCTGGTGCAGTTCCTGGTGATGCCGGCCCTTGCCGCTGGGATCGCGGCGGCTCTTCATCTGCCTGCCCCGCTTGCGGTGGGCTTGATTCTGGTCGGCTGCTGCCCGGGGGGGACCGCCAGCAATGTGGTGGCTCTGATCGGCCGTGGCGATGTGGCGCTGTCGGTGGTCATGACCACGATCAGCACCCTGGCGGCGGTGGTGTTGACCCCGCGTCTCACGCAGGTGTTGGCCAGCCAGTACGTGCCGGTGGACGGTTGGGCCCTGTTCCTGGCCGTGCTTCAGGTGGTGTTGCTGCCGGTCACCGTTGGGGTGGTGCTCAAGCGTGGTCTGCCCGGTGTGGCCCAGCGGATTGAGCCGGTGATGCCTCCCCTGGCGGTGATGGCCATCGTGATGATCGTCTCCAGCATCGTGGGCAGCCAGACGGCTGTGCTGCGTCAGCAGGGGCCCGTGCTGATCCTGGCTTGCCTGCTGCTGCATGGCGGCGGCTTCCTGCTCGGCTGGCTGATTCCCCGGCTGGCGGGGCAGAGCGTGCAGGCCCAGCGCACCATCAGCATCGAGGTGGGCATGCAGAACTCNGGACTGGCCGTGGTGCTCGCCCGCAGTGGCGGGTTCGCCAGTCCCCTCACGGCGTTGCCGGGTGCCATCTCTGCAGTGATTCACTGCCTGATCGGCAGCGCCCTTGCTGCCGTGTGGAGGCGCCGCTCGCCCTAGGTCGAGTCCCCGTTGTGGAGTTCAAACAGCAGGCGGGCGGCGAGGCCACGGGAGATGCGCCGTGCCACGAGCAGATCGCAGATCCAGGTGAACAGCGGCGGCGCATCGGTGGTGGATGCCAGGCGTTGTTCGAGGGCCTTCAGCTCCTTCACGTCGCGGCAGCCCCT
>FUFK010049943.1_pt1 | contig 28333 bp, 38 predicted proteins | sample 1021851 | NCBI WGS metagenome assembly FUFK01 (sample SAMEA51879418, study PRJEB19060) | metagenome
TATACTATATAGTGTAGTACACCAAACACATTTATGACTAAACGAAATTTTGCTACATCTGGAACTGTTGAGGCAACACTTTCTCCAGAGACAGAGGCATTACATAATCGAACTATTAATGAGAATGCTCTACTCAATATGGACTGGTTCCATAAACTACCAGAGCAGGGTCAGATGGGTCTGGTTATGAGAATTGCACCTCTACATTATTCTGCAATAGTTCATGAGGATCTAGTAGAGGTTTATGAAAATGAAGTTAAGAGGTATGTAAAATGAGACAACCTAGAACTTTTAAAGAATTAGCTAATCATCCACATGTATCATCAGCACACACTGAGGGCAATGACCCTCAGTATGGCACAGATTATTGGGTGTATTTAGAGTTTCCATATATCAGTCCAATGACTGAGACCCAAACAATCCACGAGTATGGGATGAAAGATACTTTATCTCAGTTTAAAGACAGGGAACTCAACTATGCTTATTTTCTATCAGAGGATTATTGGGGCAGAGTACCTCAAGCACCTGAGCAGAAAGAAGTTACTGAGGGTCAACTAGAGTTACCTCCGGAACAACTTAAGTATCAGGAAGATAAAAAAGCATATCAGGATAAACTTTCAGAAATCTGGTCCGACTGTTTTATACATGCAATTAAAAATGACCAGAGCCATCTTAATAAATTAATCAAGATTAAGGAGGATTTTCACAAAGGCATCTATCCAGACTGGAGAAATTATGAAAATTATTAGCCACTGATCTGGCCACTGATTAGCCACTGATTAGGCCACTGATTAGGCCACTGATCGGTGGTTTTTTATTACTGGAATGTAAGACTCAAATAAGATTGATTAGACAGTCTCAAAATTTTCTCAAATGAGTCTCAAATATCCAGCTGACTGTCTCATGGTGTGTCTCATAGTAAACAGTTAATAATCCTATAATTCTAATGTGCTACAGGTATGATTCTGCCTGAGCAAATTAAGGTTTATTTTAGTTATTTTAGTAAATCAGAAAATCAGGCTAGATCTTGAGTCTCAAGCGATACAGTTAATAATCCTATAATTTTAAATTAGTCCTAATCCAGTCTTGACAAGTACTACANTAGTCTATATATTAGATATAGTTATTATCTTATTATTATGACTATCGCAGCTAATCAATGCCCACCAGCAGCAATGAGAGACACTACCAGCAGCAACCCTCAAGTCTGTATACAGTGTCTAGCTGGCTACAATCAGGGATATTTACATTTTAAATGGGTCGACCTCATCACACTTGCTGAGGATGCAGAAGACAGAGGCGTGGACTTTAACGAAGCATTTATTGACTGTGTTAAGTATGTAATTGAGACCAGCCCAGCAATGGGAGCAGATGAGTGGCACTACCCAGACTTTCAATTCTTGCCTCATACATTTGCTGATGAGTATATGGACATTAACAAAATTGAAGAGTTCATAGATGAGCTCATGCAGTTTAGATCTCATTATGCGAATGAGCTACCTGATGATCTATTCATCTGGTATCTGGAGCACAGAGGCGGAGACTTCGACACATTTACAGAAGATTATTATGGAGAATTTGAGAATGATGAGGATGTGGCCGCAGAGTGGATCAGCAATAATCATGCTCAGGATGAAGAGTGTTTAAGATATGAGCAGTGTTTCGATCTCGAAAAATTCTTTGACTATCAGCTTTGCTACCCTAATGAGACCATAGATGGTAGAACTTTCTACTTCAGAGATTAGCCTGTAAGGGTATCTAACTAGGCGGCGGGTGTAGGTTATGCGGAATATTCTGAGCAACATACAAGCACCCGTATAAGACCTAGACCCTCTACTATTTTTCTCTTCTCACTTCACACTATCCTAGTAAACACATGACACGCCTAAGTACTAACCACCGCCCCCAGAGATCAACCAGCCCCCGCCCCAAAATTCAAGCTTATGCACTGGCTGTGAGTCTGGTCTCTTTGGTACTGGCTAGTGCCTACACTGGAGCGTCTCCACAGTATGAGCAATGTCTCAGGGATGCCAAGACAGCCCGCCAGCAGACAGAGTGCCACGTCAACCACTTAGGAAGATAGACAGCCCAGCGTAGCCCAGAGAGGCAACACCGCCCAGACCCTAACCCCCCACCAAACACGGGGGGCGGGTTTCTAGTTGCAAAAATTTTTTAAAAATGATGGGGAACCTGCTGATAAATCAGAGCATAAATTGATTATGTACTACATTATTATTATACTAAATTACTACAATAGTGTCAACTAATCTTTCTTCTCTTCCACCTTAATTGATAGTTGTGGAGTCTTAAGATTAATAGTCTCTTCACTCTCCCCTAGTACTTTACCCAGTGAATCCAGTATTTGAGCAGCAGTCTGGAACTGTCCCCTCTTAACCGCTTTATTAAAAAGATTCATTCTCATCCCCTGGAGTCGCCCGATCATCTTTTCTCTATCTCTGTTCCAGTCCTCATCGTTCCATACCTTAACCTGCTTCCAATCTTCCCAGGCTGTCCACACTGAAACATTCTCCTTAGCTGCATGATCCAATACTAATTGTCTTGTAGTTAGACCTTCTATCTGTCTTTTGTACAATTTCTGTTGTCTTGCTTCTATAACTGCTCGACTGTTTCTCTTACCATATACTCCTAAGCCTTCTTTTGTTTTAGGTGCATTTGGGTTGTCTGCGTTTGGGTGAAAGTATGCTTGAGCCACGGACTAAATTGATACTATTTATTTGCATNATAACCCTAAATGTAGTACTTAGTCGACAAAATTANGATAAAAANTCAAANTTAAGCTATTCTTTACTACATGAGTNCAGCTACAACCGAAAATTTAACACTTAAATGGGCACAGGGGGAGGTGTTCAACGCAGAGAATAGATTTAGAGTCCTCGTAGCAGGGAGAAGATTCGGAAAATCTTATCTTTCCTGTATAGAACTGGTAAAAGCAGCCATAAATCGTCCAGGCGAAACCTATTTCTATTGTGCTCCCACCTACCGCATGGCAAAAGACATTGCCTGGAAGGAACTAAAGAAACTCGTACCAAGAGAATGGATACAATCTAAAAACGAAACCGACCTTAAAATAGAACTAATCAATGGATCGCTAATTGAACTAAAAGGCACAGAAAACGCAACAACTCTTCGTGGCCGAAGCCTAGCTGGAGTAGTACTTGATGAGGCAGCCTTCATGGATGCAGAAGTATGGTTCGAGGTAATAAGACCCGCACTTGCAGATAAGCAAGGCTGGGCACTGTTTATTTCTACACCAGACGGTACAGCTTCTTGGTTTTATGATTTGTGGTGCTACGTTCCACAGGATAATACAGGTGACTGGAAACGTTGGAGTTTTACTACCATCGAAGGGGGCAATGTCGCAAAGGAGGAAGTCGAAGCAGCCAAGGCCCAGCTAGATCAACGAACGTTTAAACAGGAGTTTGAAGCCAGCTTTGAGAATCTTACGGGTCTCGTTGCAGTCTCATTTTCAGATTCCAACATTTCTACGGAGGCAAATGACCTACAGTTCCTTCCACTTATCCTAGGAGTCGATTTTAACGTAGATCCACTTTGCGGAATCTGTGCAGTACGCCATCAGGATATTTTATATGTATTTGATGAGATAATTCTTACAGGTGGAGCAACAACCTGGGATTTTACAGAAGAAGTAATAAATAGATATGGGGTGGATAGAAGAATAATAGCTTGTCCTGACCCTACAGGTGCAGCCAGAAAAACAGCAGGAGTAGGTTCAACCGACCACAATATCCTCCGAAGAAGCGGATTTACTGTTTCATCACCTAAAGCACCCTGGAAAATACGTGACAAAATAACCTGTGTGAACACAGCACTATTTGATGCAGCCGAAGAGAGACGCACATTAATCCACCCAAGGTGTAAAGAATTAATAAAAGCACTCAGAACCCTTACTTATGCACCCAATACAGGCTTGCCTAACAAGAATCTGGGGGTTGACCACGCTTTTGATGCTTTCGGATATTTATGTTTACAGCAGTTTAATCTTGTAAAACCGCAAACTTTAGGGCAAACTGGGTTTAGAATATACTAAGAACTACCTAATTCTTACTATGCCTGGACATTATGGTTCAATGAAACCAAAAGGAAAAAAGAAGAAAAAGAAGGGAACTAAGAAAAAGAGGTGTAACTGTGCCTAAAAAAGGACTTTATGCTAATATCCACGCAAAAAAGAAGCGTATTAAAGCTGGTAGCGGAGAAAAAATGAGAAAACCTGGTAACAAGGGTGCTCCTACTGCTGCTGCTTTTAAAAAAGCTGCAAAAACAGCTAAAAAACGTACTAAAAGGAGTTAAAATGGCAAAATCTGCTGCAATGAGTAGATGTCTAGGGTATATTTCAAGTGTCCGAAAGGGTAAAAAGAAAAAAGGTACTAAAAAGTCAACTAAGAAGAAAAAATAGCTTTAAAAGTTGCAGTTTCAAGGTAATATACTGTTATAGGTAAAATTTTCTTTAAATCATGGCATTTTTTCGTGGCGAAGAAGGCTCTGTTGCATTTGATAACGGGTCTGGATCAGTAGGAGCTATTGCTTCAACAACAGCTTGGACTTTAGATGTAACAAAAGACACTCTTGAGACAACTGCTCACGGGGATACATCAAGAAAGTATGTAGGGTCTTTGGTTTCTGGCTCTGGTACTGTTGATCTTCTTTATACAGCATCATCTGGTGATAATACTGCTGAGATTATTAACGATGTACTAACAACAGAAGATGATGGCACGGCTTCATTTAACTTATTCCAGGATACATCGGGAAGTAAAAAATTAAGTTTTAATGGAATTATTACAGGAACTACATACAGCTCTACAGTTGGCGACATCTCCACAGTATCAGTTAGCTTTGTAACAACTGGTGATATTACTTCTGCTGTCTAATGCCCAAAAAAGTAAGTCTATCAGTAGGAAGAGGTGAAAAGTCTCGGAAAGGAGGACTTACTGCTAAAGGTAGAGCAAAATATAACCGTGCAACAGGAAGTAACCTACAAGCACCTGTGACCGAGAAAAACCCAACGGGGAAAAGGGCAGCTAGACGAAAATCATTTTGTGCCAGGATGAAGGGAGTCAAAGGTCCAATGAAAGATAGTAAAGGCAGACCAACTAGAAAAGCATTAGCATTAAGGAGATGGAAGTGCTGACATGACTTACGCAATCCCAGGCCCAATACGAACCAATATTGTCTCATCTACGTCAGTAGGAGGAATTGATAGTCCTTTTACTAGAACTAGGGCAGTTTTAGACATGATGAAGGGTTGGGAAATAATGAAAGCTGTCAGTGAGGGTACAGATTATTTAAGAACAAACAGCGAAGCATTTTTACCATTAGAGCCGAGAGAAGATTATGAGGCTTATCTCGCAAGAGTAAACAGAGCAGTATTCAGTCCATTTACACAAAGATTGATTAGAGCAGCAGCAGGTTTAGTATTACGCAAACCAATAACACTTACAGGCGATCCATACTGGACAGAAATGTTCAAAATGGATGTAGATGGTTGCAAATCAGATTTAGATGAGTACGCACGAAGAATACTAATGTGCTCTCTTACTTATGGTCAAAGTCACATTCTTGTAGACTATCCTGCACCATCAGGAGCAGTAAGTCTTGCAGAAGAACGTTCCCAGAACCGTAGACCCTACTGGATTGAAGTAGACCCTACAAATCTCTACGGCTGGAGACTAGATAGAGAATCAAACTACGGAAACTTAATACAGGTGAGAATAGGCGAAAAGGCTGTGTTACCTGACGGACAATTTGGCGAGAAAGTATTTGATCAGATTAGAGTCATTGAGCCAGGCAGATACAGAGTATTTCGTAAGAAAGAGCAGATCGAAGAAATGTATGACGTATCAGATAACAGCGTTACTGGTGATTTTGAAGTTGGTTCAGCGGATAAAGATTATAAACAGGTAGAATCTGGTAACTTTTCTCTTGGTGAAATACCTTTAGTAACAATTTATTCTGGTAAAACAGATAATTTAGTAAGTAAACCACCTTTACTTGATATTGCGTATCTTAATCTTGCACATTTTCAGAGACAAGCCGACTTAATCCACAGTTTACACGTTGCTTCACAACCACTACTAGTTATGGAGGGCTATGACGACCAAACTAAAGATCTTGCTATATCTGTAAACTACGCAATGGCTACTCAACCTGGTAACAAGATTTACTATGTAGAGCCAGCCTCTAGTGCTTTTGATGCTCAATCGGCAGAAATAAAAGAGCTTCAGATGCAAATGGCAACACTCGGAATTAGTACATTATCACAACAGAAGTTTGTTGCAGAATCAGCAGATGCTCGCAGATTAGATCGTGTGGATACAAACTCTATGTTGGCTATGGTTTCTATGGAATTAGAGCAAAAACTACAAAAAGCCTTCAATCTATCAGCAGAATATGTTGGAATTGAACCACCAGAGGTAAAAATAAGCAGAGACTTCGATATAGAAAGACTAATAGGACAAGATATTACAGCTTTAACATCATTATTCGATCAACAAGTCATTGATAGAGAGGAGTTTAGAGATATTTTAGTTCAAGGTGAAGTTTTACCAACAGCAAGTGAGGTCAAACCCGAATAGTTTGTTACAATAGTAGATAAGTACATAAAACTCATGGCTGGATCTATAGATCACGTTCTACAACCTGATGGAACTTACAAGTGGGAAATAGTAGAACCTAAAGCTGAAGCACAAGAAGCTGCTGAAGCCTGTCCTGCTCCCGAACCAAAAGTAACTAAGAAAAAAGTTGCTAGGAAGAAAACTACTAACCCACTATCTGAATAATTAATGGCAATCGAAGAAAAAGTAATTCAGCCTGAGTCTGTGACCAACGCTGAACAGTCTGTGACTGATACTCCTTCACAAACAACACAAACAACAGATCTTGATTCTGTAAAAGCAGAATATGAAGCACAAGTAGCTGCTGCACGAAAAGAAGCTGCTGAAGCACAAGAAAAATTTAAAGGCATCAAGACAAAACTTGATGAGGTTTACAAACAGAAAGAAGAAAAGCGAACCAAAGATTTAGAAGAACAAGGTCAGTGGAAAACACTTTGGGAAGAAGCTAATAAAACAAATCAAGAAAAAGAACAAAAAATAATGAGTTTATCGCAACAGTTAGAAGATATGAAAACTTCTAATGAAGTGGCTTCTACAAAAACAAAAGCATTAGCAGCTATAAGTAATTTAGGTGCTATAAACGCAGAACAAACTTTAGCCTTGTTACAAGGAAAGTTACAAAAAAATGCTGAAGGTAAAGTAGTTGTTCTTAATGGTGGAGTAGAACAAGACTTAGGAAGCTATCTCACAAGTCTCAAAAACCCTGGAAGTGGTTGGGAGCATCATTTCAAGCCTAGTAGTGCCGCTGGAATGGGAGCAAAACCAAGTCCTGTAGGAAATGCTGGTGGAGGTCAGGTAAACCCCTGGAAAACGGGCAACCTGACTCAACAAATGCTAATATCAGAACAAGACCCACAGCTTGCAGCAGTGCTCAAGCAAGAGGCTCAAAAATAGTTAGTTTCTGTGAAACTAATCCCCTTATCTGTGATTAGGGTATCGCAAAAAACTTTTTAAAGGTAAATCTAAATGGCTGCTCCATTTCAGAATTACTCTGGCGGTGTCCTATTAGCGGATATCGTTAAGAGAAATAATCTTAGTACTTACGTTTCTGAGGCAATCAAAGAACGTAGTCTATTTATAAAATCTGGTGCTGTTGTGCGTAACGCACTTCTTGACGCATCAGAAGGTGGAACAAGAATACAAGTTCCAGAGTTCAACCCAATCTCACCAACTGAAGAAATCTTAGATGGTACAGCAACATGGGGTACAAGTAACAATGGTTATTTGACACCACAAAAGATTGGTACAGCAACACAAATTGCAACTATCTGTCATAGAGGTTTTGCGTATGCTGTTGATGACGTAGCTGTATTGGCTGCTGGTGAGGATCCAATGGGTCACATCAGAAACCAAATCGCAGATGCTATCAACAAGCTAAATTCAGCAAGACTATTCAGTATGTTGAATGGTTTGTTCGCTGGTGGTGCTGGTGCATTAGGTGCTAACCACCTTGACCTTGCTAAAGCTGCTGCTACTGGTGCTGGCGAGGCAAACTATTTAACTGCATCAACAGTTGCAAGAGGTAGATCACTTCTTGGAGAGAGAGGCGAAGAACTAGATACTCTAGTTGTTCATCCATCTGTTGCTTTCTATCTATATCAGGTAGGCTTGTTAACGTTCTCTACTTCAGCACTATCAACTGGAACTGGCATCCAATGGGGTGGCGGTGGTGTTGGTGTTACTGACAGATCAATCGGTCAATTTGCTGGAATGAATGTTGTTATTGACTCACAAGTTAATACATCTGCTCCAGGTGCATCTGGTCATCAGAAAGAGTTCCGTTGTTACTTAATCAAGTCAGGAACAATTCTTGAAGGTCAGCAATCTCCTCTAAGCATTGAATCAGATAGAAACATCCTATCTAAGCAGGATGTTATGTCAGTTGATTACCATACTGCGTATCACATTATGGGTACTAAGTGGAACTCTGCTTCTGACAACCCAACAAATGCTAACTTAATGAGTTCATCTAATTGGGCTGCTACATACGATGTAGACTTAATTCCTGTAGTTGAGTTAATCGTTAATACACCACTTGATACATCTGCTATTTCTTAATAGTATTAAATTGTGGTCATCAAACCNCACCTAATATTGGTGGGGTTTTTTCTTTACGCTACAATAAAACTAAAATTACTTTCGAGCCGTGGCAGCCACCATAAATGCAACTGTAAAAGACGCTAACGCTAACAGCTATGTCACGCTTACAGAAGCCAACACTTATTTCGAGACAGTTCCAGACTCTTCAACTTGGACAAATAAAACAGACGATCAGAAAAATAGATCACTAATATCAGCTACAAGATGGATTGATAGCTTTGTATTCTATGGAGACAGATGCGATGACGGTCAGGCATTAAAATTTCCAAGAAATAATTATCAAGTAGATGGTGTAGAGCTTTCTTGTGATTTAATTCCACAAAATATTAAATATGCACAATATGAATTAGCTAGAGCATTAGCAAACGATACTGGTGCTATAACTGGTGTTTCTGGTAAGGATGGTAATTTTTCTGAAGTAAAACTTGGAGATTTACAAGTTAAATATAATATTGATAGTCAGGGAACTGGTTCTGTTAATAATATTATGGATGTATATCCTTGGTTACAAAGTTATCTCGGAGCATATATGCTAGGTGGAGCAGGTGCTTTTCAGATGAGGGTAGTTAGAGGATAATGGCAGGTCAACTAGATACACTATTCAGACAAGTAGCCAAACAAGTTGTTGCGGATTTAGGCACTTCTTTTGACAGCACCATTTCCTATATACGAAAAGGTACGTCAAGCTACAACGTAGAAACAGGTGAGCAGATAACAGTTGACACAACATATTCTGACCTAAAAGCACCTGTAGAGTTTGTTAGATCCGAAGAAGATTTATCCACAGAAACAAGACAGGCGAAAGTTTACATAACCCCTGATTTAATAGGGGATAATCAACCAGATATGGAAGATGAGATAGTATTAAGTTATGCAGGATCTACAAGAACTGCACAGATAGTAAACATTGACACAAAACAGGGTGGTCAAACCTATCTATTTACTTTATTAGTGAGGTTCTAATGAGTGATACTCCTATAACAGATGGCATTGAGAGAGAGACAAGAGCAGAGCTTAACCAGGCTTTCAATGACCTAGTGTTGACACTTTTGAATGATTTACCTAGTCAGAGCCCACAATATACAGGTTTCTTTGCTTCAAGCTGGAAGGCAGATAGAACATACCCACAGGCAGTAGACCCACTGGAATCGCCTTGGACACAGGTAAAATCAGACAGACAAAGAGGTATGAATAGAACTCCGATAGTACGGCCTAGACATACATCTAGACCCAGGTTTAAGTTTGGAGAGACTGCATTTGTAGGTAACACAGTTGACTATGCTAGACAGGCTTTAGGTTCACCGAACAGCAACATAGTTCCTTACTTTGAGAAAATAACAGAAATAGCCGACATGGTATTCCGTAGAAAGCCTGATATTAGACTATCTACAGGACAAGTATTGTCTCCTGGAGTTGAAGGCGGTATAAATGCTCCTGCACAAGGATCTAGGTACAAAAGAGTATGACTTTAGTAAACGCAAGAGCAGCTTTTGAAAAAGCTATAACAGACTCAGTAAATGATTCCGACCCCACAGTAAAACTCATATATGACAATATTCCACAAACTCTTTCGGGTAAAACCATAACTTATGTAGCTACATCAATAACCTTCAATCAATCCACAATACAAGCACACGGAGCTGCTGCCACGTACTATTCTGGTGCGGTCCAGTGTAATATTTATGTACCTAAAAATAAAGGTACTTCTGTGCTATCTGCTGTAGGAGAATCTGTAATATCTGGTCTGACGTCTATAAACGCTTCTGATTATACAGATACTTTTAGTTGTAAGCCTAGAGTTGGTGAAATAAGTGGTCCAGTGGTAGTGGAAGTTGAAGGTAAATCACATTTCTTAGGTATCATATCATGTGCTTTTTCCGCCAATTCGTAGTATATTAGAGTAGCAATCTAACAGAATTATGACCAGAGCTATTGATCTTCTTAAGAATAATTTTGGAGTAAGTCAACTCTATAAATACAACATTAACAATTCTGAAGGAGAAGTAGTTCTTACTGTCTACTGGCATCCACTTACAATAGCTGAACGTGAAATGATACAGAAAAAGAGTGGAACAGAAGATAACAATGACTTTGCCTTACAGCTAATGATAGAAAAAGCGTTAGATAAAGAAGGAAAACGTATCTTTGCTGATGGTGACAAGGCTTCTTTACGTAGAGAAGTAGCAGCCAGCGTTTTACAGGAAATACAACTTGAAATGTTACAGGCAGGAGCAGAAAAGGAGGTAGATGAGGCTAAGGCCGAATTAAAAAGCTAATCCCGACTGGATGTTCATATACTCTTTAGCAAATGAGTTGAAGATAACTGTGGTGGATCTGTGTAGTAAACTAACTGTCGAAGAAATGGTTGGCTGGGCTGCGTTTTATAAAATACGTAACGAAGAGCAGGAAAAAACACATGATAAGACAAAAATAAGAAGCGTTACGCCCAAATCACGGTAGAATAGTCTATATACTCGTTTATTTAGGTCGAAATGGCAGAGAAGAATATAACTATAAGACTTAAAACGATAGATAGGGACCTAAAAGACTCCTTAAAAAAGATAGCTCAGTTAGAAAAAACTGTAGACAGATTAAGTAAGAAACCTGTAAAAATAAAGACCTCTGCTGCTCAAAGGAGAATGGAGCAGTTAAGAAAAGAAATAGAAAAAGGTAATGAAATAGCTGCAAAATTATTTAACCCTTTTAGAACTGATGGTTTTGGAAGATCAATAGGAAAAGTAAGGGATCAACTTTCTCAGGTAAGGGCAGCATTTGATGCAGCCAATAGTGCAGCCGAGAGACAAAACAAGGCAACTGCTTTACTTGCAGGTAATTTTAAAAAGATAAGAATGGAAGCTGTTGCTTTTGCAATGGCAAGTGGTGATAAAAAAGCGTTAAATCCAGGTGCTACTGGTGCAAACGTAAAAGCCAGACTGAAAGAAATAGAGGCATTTCCAAAAACTATGCTTGCTGGTAGAGAGGCTATGGGTCTCCTTAACAGGATGCTGGAACTGGCTGAAGTCAACTCAAAAGACTTCTTAGATATAAGTCAGGCCATAGGTAAACAATTAAAGATAAATTCAGAAATACAAAAAGCATCGGATACTGCTGCTGGCCTAAACAAACCTAAGAAGAAAGTAAAGGAGAAGAAAGAAGAATTAAAAGTAGATACAAAAATAAACGATGAGCTAGAGCATAGACTTCGTATGGAGATGGATCTCCTTAATGTACGCAAGAAGAGGAAGAGAGTACAGGATCAGGAAGAAAAACAATCAAATAGACAAAGAGCAAAGCAAAGACAAGGTAGATTACTTGGTGCAGGTTTCCCTTTACTATTTGGTGGAGGTGTTGGATCTGTTGCTGGTAGTGTTCTCGGTAGTCTTGGAGCAAAACCAGGTGAAGAGTTTGGTGCACAAATATTTGGTAGTGCAATAGGTACTCAACTTGAGCAGCTTGTAAGAAGAGCAAATGCTCTAGGCGATGCAATAGATCAGATAAGTTTCGATAAACTAGAAGAACAAAGCATCATCATCAGTGGAGAACTAAGAGCACAGGTAAACATACTGAAAGAACTAGGCAGACAGGATGAGGCAAGAGCAATATTAGCTAGGGAAGTAGAGAAGAGAACAGGTGCATCTGCTGATGTAACCAGAGATGTAAATAGGCAGGTACAACTTCTAAATGCAGGATTTAGTGAACTTGTTAACAGTGCTGGTACAACCTTATCCATTGTCGGTGGACCGCTACTAACAGGAATCGGAACTATATCCTTCCTAGTTGCTGAGTTATTCAAGACGTTTAACAGAGGAGTATCCACTCTAAGAAGTTTGATACCAGATTTAGGTGTTGTTGATACTTTCTTTGAAAAATTCAATAAACGACTACAGGAGGCTTTAGGTAAAGCTCAAGAGTTACGAAGAGAACTTAGATTAGAAGGAGATGCTAGTTTTACAAAGTTTACTATTGAGCAAGAAAAGACCTTTGGAAAAGCAGCACAGACATTTGAAGCACAAAGACAAAATCTTTTGTTACAGAAAAAGATAGTTGAAATTGATAATAGAAGAGGTTTAGCTAGTGCTCTAGAAGGCCAAGAAGATCCAGGGGTTAGAAACGAAATAACTAAAAACTTTAGAGATAAGTTAAAACAAAGTATTTTTAATATAGATAAACAACTACTACTAATTGATGAAAAGGAACAATCAAGAAATGAAAAACTACAAAGAAGAATTAATTTGATAACACAAGAGTCACAGATACAGTCAAATATAACTAAAGCTGTAAATGTTGGAGATGAAGAAACAGCCAGAAGATTACAGTTTGAGTTAGAAAAAGTAAGAATACAGAATCAGTTAGGTGAAGAGCTTAGAGCTGCTAAGAGTGTTGAGGAAGAAATACTGTTAGTCAAAAAAGCAATAGCGAACATTGATGCTGCAAGAACAAGAATAAACGATCAACTGACAAAGCAAGAAATGAAACTTAAATCACTATATGAAGGTATTGGATCAGCTATAGAAAACGGAATAGTGAGTGCTATTGATGGTGCGATCCAGGGAACAAAGACCTTGGGAGATGTAGCCCGTAGCGTATTTAGTGAAATATCTAGACAATTAGTAAGTTTTGGTGTAAATGCTTTTCTCGGATCTCTATTCCCAGGTTCTCGATTCTTTGCAAGAGCGAATGGTGGTCCTGTTAGTGCAGGTAAGAGCTATATGGTAGGAGAGCGTGGCCCAGAGATGTTTACACCAAATACAGGGGGCAGAGTAACCCCAAACAGTGATCTAGGCGGATCTACAAATATAGTTGTAAATGTAGATGCTTCTGGTTCTTCTGTCGAAGGAGATAAGGAGCAAGGCAGAGAGCTTGGTCGTCTTATCTCGGCTGCGGTACAATCTGAGATAGTACAACAGAGAAGACCAGGAGGATTACTTGCATAATGGCTACGTTTCCCTCAATAAAACCTACCTACGGGCAGCAAAAGAAATCAGCACCAAAGACTAGAACAATTCGTTTTGCTGATGGTTATGAACATCGCATATTTCTGGGCCTCGCAGAGCACCAAAATCCAAAGGTATTTAACCTTGTTTGGAGAAATATTTCAGAAACAGATTCAGACACTATAGAAACATTCTTAGATGCCAGAGCAAATGATAGTGATAGCTTTACCTTTACTCCTCCAGGAGAAAGTTCATCTTCAGAATTTGTTTGCGAGTCTTGGACTAAATCTATACCATATAACAATAGAGCTACTATACAAGCTGCTTTTAGACAAGTATTTGAACCAGCAACGTAATGTCAGTAAACTCAGCAGTATTCAGTGATTTACAATCAATAAATCCATCAGCGATTATTGAATTATTTCAACTTCATTTAGATTCAGAATTGCATGGTGCAACTACAATTTATTACTTTCATGCAGGAAGCAATTTAAATGCAAATAATAAAATAGTTTGGAAAACACAGGAATATCTAAGATTTCCTATACAGGCAACAGGTTTTGCTTTTCAAAGAGGTCAATTACCTAGACCTAGAATAAGTATTAGTAATGCTACGGGTCTAATTTCAGCCATTTTGCTTTCTGTAAACGAGACCACAGCAGGAAATGATCTTACAGGAGCTAAAGTGATAAGAATAAGAACATTAGCGAAATTCATTGATGCTGCTAATTTTGCAAATAACACAAACGCAACTGCTGATCCTAATGCAGAGTTCCCACAAGAAATTTACTTTATAGACCGTAAATCAAGTGAAAACAGAGAGCTCGTAGAGTTTGAGCTTGCTTCCCCTACGGACCTCGCTGGAGTTCGCATCCCGGGTCGTCAAGCAACTAGGGCTACTTTCCCCTCTATTGGAACGTTTCTGGAATGACTTGGAAATATAGAGCATTACTTCATGCACAACGGGAAGATCCTAAAGAATCATGTGGACTTTTATTAAATATTAAAGGTAAGGAAAGATATTATCCTTGTCGTAATCTTTCGATTACGGAACATCAATGTTTTATCATTGACCCAGAAGACTATGTAAAAGCGGACAATACAGGTGACATAGTTGGTGTTGTTCATAGTCATCCTATAACACCTCCAAGTCCTAGTCAGGCAGATAGGCTTGGTTGCGAAGATAGTAATTTACCCTGGTATATTGTTAATCCAAAAACAGAACAATGGGCTTACTTAGAACCTTCGGGGTATAAAGCACCGATATTAGGTCGTCAATGGGTATGGGGTATTACTGACTGTTGGTCTTTAGTTAGGGATTGGTATAAAGATGAAATGGGGATAGAACTTAGAGATTGGGAACGACCTGCTACTCCGGAAGAATTTTTAAAAGATCCCATGTTTGAAAGATGTGCTTGGAGAACAGGTTTTAGGCAGTTAAGACCTGATGAACAGTTAAGAAATGGAGATTTACTATTTATGTCTATTTTAGGAGATGGTTTAAATCATGTAGCTATTTTCTTAAACGGTGATGTTTTACATCATTTAACGGATAGACTATCTTGTGTAGAACCTTATTCTGAATGGTTGCAGAAATGCACAGGAGGGAAATACCGTTATGCTTCGTAAGATAAAACTGTATGGACAACTAGCTGAATTTGTGGGACATAAAGAGTTCGAGGTAAAAGTTGAAACAGTGGGTAGGGCTGTAAGTTTTTTAGTACACAATTTTCCGGGTATAGAGACGCACATGAGTCCTAATTATTATCAAGTAAAAGTTGGTGATTATGAAATTGATAAAGGTGAGATTGATTACCCAGTTGGTAAAGAGGATATTCATTTTATACCTGTAATCAGTGGTGCTGGAGGTAATTTCGGAAGAGTTGTATTAGGTGCTGCACTCATTGGAATAGGGATGGCAAGTGGTGGAATAACTTTTGCAAGTTTCTTCAACCCTGCTGCTGTTCCTTTTGCACCAGGTTTTGCCTCAGCAGGTTTGCTTACAAAAGCAACAATAGCAATGGGAGGGGCGTTAGTATTATCCGGGGTAAGTGATATGCTGTTTCCCTTACCTAAACCTCCAGATTTTAGTTCAGAAGAAGATCCACAGTTATCATTTAGTTTTAGTGGAGTGCAGAACACATCAAGGGCAGGGACTCCCGTTCCAATAGTGTATGGTGAAATATTTACAGGTAGTGTTGTAATAAGTGCAGCGATTGACACTAATCAGGTTGAGGCATGACAAAGGAATCTAAGATTATTAAAGGATCTGGTGGTAGGCGATCTAGGAGTCCGAAACCTCCATATCGTGCTCCCGATACCTTACATAGTAGACAATTTGCTACTGTTCAAGACTTAATATCTGAAGGAGAAATTGAGGGGTTTGCCAGTGCCTCAAAGGAAGGTCTAACTAAAGGAACAACAGCTTATCAAAACGCAAGCCTCAAAGACGTATTCCTTGACGATACTCCTATACTTGCTGCTGATGCCAATAGTGCTAATCCAAGTGCAGAGAAGTTTAACTTCAAAGATGTGGTATTTAAAACTAAGTTTGGAACGTCAAACCAGACAGCAATGAGTGGTATCCCTGCTGAAAGTAGATCCCCTACCAGTGTTCAAGTTGAAGTAGAAAATGATGACTTAGCCACTACCTGGACAGCTATTGATGATGGTGCTGGAAACTTAACTGGTACAAATTACACTTTAGGTAACATAGTTAAATCTGGTAATGATGCAGCTAGTGAAGTAATTGTTTTTAAATGCACAACCGCAGGGCAAGCTGGTACGACTGAACCTACTGCCTTCCTAACTGCATCTGTTGGACAGACAATTACCGATGGTGGAGTTACATGGACTGCTCAAACTGTTGGTATAGCTGGTGCAGTGACTAGGCAGATAACAAATACAGACGTAGATGCGGTGATTGTTACTTTAACTTGGCCTTCAATACAGGTACTAAAAGATAATGGCGATATTTTTGGAGACACAATTAAGTATGCAATTCAGATACAGCATGATTCTGGTGGCTTTGACACTAAAATTGAAAGTGAAGTTAGCGGTAGAACTGCCGATGCCTATGCCAGAGATCACAGAATAGAACTAACATCAGGCTTTACAACTGTAGACATAAGAGTACTCCGTATTACACCAGACAGTACAACTACACAAACAGTAAATGCTTTCCAGTTTACTAGCTTTCAAGAAGTAATAGATAATAACTCAACCTATCCAAACAGTGCCTACACTGCCCTTCGTTTAGATAGTAAACTGTTTAACAGTGTTCCTACAAGAAAATATCGTATTAGGGGAATTAAAGTCAGGATTCCAGGGGCAGGAGCTAATGTGGTATCCGCTACTTACACACAATCAACCACTGTTGTAACTGTTAATAATAATAATCATGGTCTATCTGTTGGCGAATCGGTAGTGTTCACGGCTACTTCTGGTGCTGGAGTTAACGGCACTTATGTAATTCAAACTGTTCCTGACATAAATTCATTTACTTTAACCTCTGGCACTTCTCAGACTGTATCATCTTCTAACTGCACGTTTACTGGAGTTCCTAATGTTGAGCTGTCTACAGGAAGAATACGTTACCCAGGTGGTTATATTTTTAATGGGGTTATGGGTGCTGCTGTTTACACAAATTGCCCTGCGATGTGTTTATTAGACCTTCTCACCAATACAAGATACGGTCTAGGAAATCACGTTACTGATGCTAATTTGGACTTATTCAGTTTCGTAGCTGCCAGTAAATATGCAAACACATTAGTAGATGACGGAACAGGGGCAGGTACAGAGGAAGCTAGGTTTAGTTGCAATGTGAATATCCAAAGTCCTAAGGAAGCATTTGTGGCAATTAATGAATTATCTGGTGTCATGAGGTGTATGCCAATATGGTCTGCTGGTTCCATAACCATATCTCAGGACAAACTCACGACAGCCAGCTATCTATTCAATCTAGCCAATGTAGGTGAAGGTGGTTTTGTGTACTCAGGCAGCAGTTTAAAGAGTAGACATAGCATTATCTCCGTTAGTTACTTCAACATGGACTCTAAGGAGATTGATTTTGAAGTAGTAGAGGATGCAGCGGCTATAGCCAAACATGGAACGATTGTAAAACAGGTAAAAGCATTTGCCTGTACTTCTCGTAATCAGGCAGCCCGATTAGGTCGTGCGGTACTTTTTGCTGAACAAAATGAATCTGAAACAGTTACTTTTTCCACTTCAATAGATGCAGGAGTTGTCGTCAGACCTGGTGCTGTTATTGAGATAAACGATCCAGTAAGGGCAGGTGCTAGAAGAGGAGGTCGTGTGGTGGCTGCTACTACTACAACTATTACGATTGATGCGGAAAGTTCCACAACTTTGACTACCACGGATACTAGCGGAAATATTGACTCAGGTCCGGGACTAACTAATTCTCCCACCATTTCGGTTATTCTTTCAGATGGAACAGTTGAGACCAAGACAATAACAAATAATTCATCGGGGGTTTTAACATTAGACTCAGCTCTATCATCAGTTCCAAATGTAAATGCACCTTATTTAATCTCCAGTACAACTCTACAGACTCAATTATTTAGGGTAATTCAAGTAGAGGAAGAAGATGATGTTAATTATGTTATTTCAGCGTTGTCCTATGTTCCAGGTAAATATGCTTTTATTGAAGATGGCACTGCCTTACCTGCAAGGGTCGTATCTTTACTGAATAAACCTGCATCTCCCCCAAGTGCTTTAACTGTTTCGGAACAAACAGTTGTTATAAATAATATAGCCAGAAGTAAATTAATAATTGATTGGAAGCCAGTACAAGGTGTTACTCAATATCTTGTTAATTACAAGGTTCAAGATGGTAATTATGTGTCGCAAGTTGTACTTAGTAGTGACTTTGAACTACTAGATACCGTTGAAGCAACTTATACAATTCAAGTATTTTCATATAATGCTGCACTAGAACTGTCCGCCAATCCGACAGAAACAACATTCGTTGCTAAAGGTAAAACAGGTGTGCCGGAAAATGTAACGGGATTAACTATTGAACCGATTAACGAGCAGTTTGTAAGACTAAGATTCGATCAATCTGTTGCTATAGATGTTTTGCACGGAGGTCGAGTGTATATAAGGCATAGTAACTTAATTGGGGGATCTGCTTCGTTCCAGGCAGCACAGGATGTTATTGAAGCCGTTGCTGGTAATGCCACAGAAGCAATATGTCCTGCCTTACCTGGAACGTATTTATTAAAATTCCAGGATGATGGTGGAAGATTTAGTGCACAGCCAGCCAGTGTGAATCTTTCTCTTGTTGATATTCTCGACTCTATTGTTATAAAAACTGATAGAGAAGATACTGATTCAACACCATATAACGGAGCAAAGACAAATGTTGTCTATGACTCGACTCTTGGCGGATTAAAACTAACAAACCCAACTACAAATTCTACTGGCACTTATGATTTTGTAGATACTTTAGATCTTGGCGGCACATTTTCGCTTACTTTAAAAAGGCATTTCCAAGGTGTTGGCTTTTATGTAGGGGATAAGTTTGATAATAGAACAGATTTAATTGATACTTGGACAGATTTTGATGGATCTGTAGCAAACGAAGCGAACGCAAAAATATCTGTAAGAACATCTACTGATGCGAGTACTTACACAGCCTTCAATGACTTCGCAAATGGAACATTTAAGGCCAGAACTTTTCAATTTAGACTTACTTTATCAACAACAGATGTAGCCCAGAATATGAGTTTACAGCAAGCAGGGTACACAGCAACTATGCCTTCAAGGACTGAACAATCATCTGTTATAGCCTCTGGAGCAGGAGCAAAAGCAGTTACATTTACAGCACCATTTTTTGTTGGAACATCTGGTTTAGGCAATCTCAATAGTTTCTTGCCTTCTGTTAATATTTCTCCGCAAAACATGGCAACAGGTGATTACTTTGAACTCAGCAGTATATCTGGAACTGGCTTTACAGTTCACTTTAAAAACTCAAGTAATGCTAGTATTGATAGGAACTTTACCTACAGTGCTGTTGGTTTCGGCAAAGGAGGGTAATATGGAGGAAAATAGTATTTAACTGTGGCTGACGTAACGAACTACACAATCGAAAATGCTTCTGGGGCGAATGTGAGAACCGACCTCAATAATGTTTTTGCTGCAATCCAATCATGTAATTCTAAATCTACGGACTTATCTACAAGTCAATGTGTAGCTGGTATGCTTTTTCTGAATACTACTACAGATATTTTAAAAGTAAGAAATTCAAGTAATAATGGTTTTACAGAAATAGGAAATATTGATACTGCCAATCTTGGGTTATTAGCAAGATCGGGCGGTACTATGACAGGTCAACTGTTAATAGATGATTCCAACAGTGCATCTAGCCCTGCTCTTTCTTTCGACACAGACTCAGACTTAGGTTTGTTTAGAAAATCTGCCAATATTATGGGCTTTAGTTCGGGTGGAACTGAACAGATATTGTTTGATGCTAATGGGATTACCTTGCAACTACAAAATGAAGTAAGGTTTGCTGATGCAGACTCAAGCAACTATGTTGCAATGAGATCACCCACTACTGTGTCATCTAATAGAACAATAACTTTGCCTGATGAAACAGGAACTTTACTTACAAATGCTTCAACTATTTCAACAAGTCAGGTTAGTGGAGCGTTGCTCACAATAGGTAGCACATCTGTGTCTAGAGGTAACACGATCACAGCATTAGCTGGTATGCACCAGATAGCTCCAGCATCAAATAACACTTACGACTTAGGCACAACATCATTACGTTGGAGAGACATCCACACCAATGACCTTAACTTATCTAACGAAGGAGGAGCTAATGATGTTGACGGAACTTGGGGAAGTTATACTATTCAAGAAGGAGCAGAGGATCTTTTCTTGATTAACAAACGAACTAAGAAAAAATATAAATTTAATTTAACGGAGGTAAAATAATGGCATTTAATGGAAGTGGTGCAATTAAGGCTTGGTTAACCTCAAACACATCTGGACAAAATGTAAAAAGTTTTGGAATCTCAAGTGTTTCAGATATTGCTTCTGCACGACTTGGTGTTACGTTATCGACTGCAAGTTCAAACACAAAATATTCTATATTCTGTAATTATTCATTGAATGACAATGTGAACCCAAACTTTGTATTATATAATAATGTTTCGGGAACAAAAAGTTCAACTACTTTTGAACTAAAAAGTAATACTCCAAATGGTGGTACAAGTGATTCAGCAGTGGATTATTTTGTTCTTGTCGTTGATACTTTTTAACTTATAATGAGGAAAAACATAAATGGCTAATTCTGATAAAAGAATTTTATATACAAATGATGAGGGTATGCTTGTAGTTGTGATTCCTATGGATGAGTGTCCATTAACTGTTGAAGAAATACAAGCTAAAGATATTCCAAGCGGTAAAACATCTTATATTGTAGATAAATCTATTATTCCTACCGATAGGAGTTTTAGAGATGCTTGGACTTATACGGAGTAAATTATGGGATTTGGTATCGACATGGCGAAAGCCAGAGAGATTCACAAAAATTATATCAGAGAAGCAAGAAAGCCTTTATTAGAAGCACTCGATGTTGAATTTCAGAAAGCTTTAGAAACAGGTGCTTCAACAACAGGTATCGTTGCAAAGAAAAACGCATTAAGAGATGCACCTGCTGATTCTGGTATTACATCCGCAGCGGACACAGATGCTTTGAAGGCACAATGGAAAACTGATATACTAGGCACATCTCCATATAGCTAATGGCAATCATTCCAGGAAAAAAGAATTTTACTGTTGATAGGAGAGCAGACTTCCCCATTAAATTGACATTTAAGGATTCTACTGGATCGGCAATAAATTTAACTGGATATACTGTGGCTGCACAAGTTTATGATGAGTCACGCACCACAAAATATGCCGATTGGGATATAACGTACACAGATAGAGCTAATGGAATCATTGACATGAATTTGACAGATACAGCTACAGCTACTTTTACTCCAAGTATTTTGTTTTATGATGTATTGTTAACTGATGGATCGGGTAGTAAAAGTTATTATTTAGAGGGTAAACTATTTGTAAGTGAGGGTTACACAGCATGAGCAATCCTAATTCTATAACTGTAAGTCAGGTTTCTGACGTAACTACAGTTGAAATTACAACGCAAGGCCCACAAGGTCCTGCAATTTCTGGTGTCAGTTTTGATATATCTGGCAAAGTTGATGATGCAGTGCTGTACTATCACGCTGCTTCTGATACTATTAAAGCAGATAACACTACTACTAAACTTACTCTCGTTGACGGAGGAAACTTCTAAAAATGGCTAACACAGTACGAATTAAAAGATCTACAGGATCTTCAGCACCGACAAGTCTTTCAAATGCTGAGTTAGCTTTTGCTGAAGGCAATGAAATTGGTTATATCGGAGTAGGAACAGGAGGAGCAGGAGGCTCTGCTACGACTATCAATAAAGCATTTGGTAAAGGTGCGTTTTTTGATAAAGACACAACAAGAACTGCAAATACAATATTAAGTGGGCCGACTACTGGAAGTGCTGCTGCTCCAACATTCCGTGCTTTAGTAGCTGCTGATATACCTTCTCTAGCTCATACAAAAATTTCAGACTTTGATGCAGGGGTAAGAGTTAACAGATTAGATCAAATGGCTGCACCAACTGGTTCAGTTTCATTAAACAGCCAAACAATAACTAATTTATCTGACCCTGTAAATGCGAGTGACGCAGCAACAAAATCGTTTGTTGAAGCTACTTCTCAGGGATTAGACGTTAAAGATTCTTGTGTGGCAGCTACTACAGCGAACATTACAATATCTACTGCTCTTAATAACGGAGATACATTAGACGGTGTAAGTCTTTCAACTAATGATCGTGTTCTTGTAAAAGACCAATCAACTGCTTCTGAAAATGGTATCTACATTGTTGGTTCTTCTCCAGCTAGAGCAAGTGATTTGGCTGCTGGTGCTGACGCTGCTGGATTCTTTACCTTTGTTGAGCAAGGAACTGTCAATGCTGACAACGGATTTGTTTGTACTTCTAACAAAGGATCTGCTGTTGTTGGAACGAATAACCTTACTATTGCTCAGTTCTCTGGTGCTGGTCAAGTTACAGCAGGAGATGGTCTAGATAAATCTGGTAATACTCTTTCTGTTGACTTAAAAGCTAATGGTGGACTTGTTATTGAATCTACTGAAATTGCTATTGATCTTGCTGCTAGTTCTATAACAGGAACTTTACCAGTAACGAAGCTGACAAGTTTAACTTCTACGGTGTCTGAATTAAATATTTTAGATGGAGTAACATCTACCACAGCAGAATTGAATATTTTAGACGGAGTTACATCAACTACTGCTGAACTGAACATTTTAGATGGAGTTACATCAACTACTGCTGAGTTAAACATACTGGATGGAGTCACTGCTACGGCTACCGAGATAAATATTATTGATGGAGACACATCAGCGACATCAACAACTCTTGCAGCAGCCGATAGGCTTGTATGTAACGATGCTGGAACGATGAAACAAGTAGCGTTATCTGATTTAGTTACATTTTTAGAAGATGAAAGTGCATCTAGTTTCAACATAGATGGTGGATCTTATTGAATACAGCTATTAGGAGGTAAAGGCCAATGGCTAATCAAATTAGACTTAAAAGAGCAAGTGGCAGCGATCCAGGTGCTAGTGATCTTGTAACAGGTGAATTAGCAGTAAGAACTGACTCAGGGCAACTTTTTACAAAAAAAGATGATAATTCGGTTGCAGAAATAGGTGCCAGTTCTGGTGTAAGTGATGGGGATAAGGGAGATATAACTGTCAGTTCGTCAGGATCGACTTGGACTATTGATAATGATGCTGTTACTTATGCAAAAATTCAGAACGTATCAGCAACAAATAGAATTTTAGGTAGAGACTCAAGTGGTGCAGGGGTTATAGAAGAAATTACTCCAGCAAATTTACGCACCATGTTAAATGTAGAGGATGGTGCTACAGGAGATCAGACAGCAAGTGAAATATTAACTCTTATAAAAACAGTAGATGGTGCTGGTTCTGGGTTAGATGCTGATACCTTAGATGGGGTAGCAGGTTCAAATTTTGCTCAAAAAACGGGGGCTAATTGTTCTGGGGACTTTACATTTCAAGGAGGTGCTGGTGCTGTCACTATTGATGGTAATAGTGATATTCGATTTACTTCTGGAAATTGGACAGGAGATACAACAAGTCCAAAAATTCAAGCACATGGTAATTATCTTTATATAAGTGGAGGACCAGATGGAATTAAATTTAGGGACAATGGTAATAATAGATGGAAAATAGACGAAAGTGGTCATTTTGATCCAGAAGCAGACAGCACTTACGATATTGGTCAAAGTGACGTAAGAGTAAGAAACGGATATTTTGACACTTTATATGGAGATGGTTCAAATTTAACTAGCTTACCATCACAAACAGACAATAATTTTACTACTGCTCTTAAAAACAAATTAGATGGCATTGCTTCGGGTGCTACAAATGTTACCAATAACAACCAGATTTCAAATGGTGCGGGTTATGTTACAAGTAGTGGCAACACAGTTATTGGAACTGACTCTGATATAAATACGTCTGGAGCAACTGTTATAGACCAGTTAAACATGACAGACGGTGTTATAACAAGCCATAGCACTAGAACACTTACTTTAGCAAACTTAGGTTATACAGGAGCCACAAATGCCAACTATATAACTAATAATAACCAACTTACAAACGGTGCTGGATACGTTACTTCTGACACTAACACAACATATTCTGCTGGCGGTAATTATGGAATGACCTTAAGTGGTACAGAATTTAGGTTAGAAGATGATCGAAGAAGAAATAGTAGCTCTGCTGATATTTATACAGGCAATACACACGATTATTGTTTCTTTGATGCTTCACATGGAATAAGATTTTATACATCTGGCTCAGAAGAAATGCGTCTTGAAAATGACGGTGATCTTCATGTAGACGGTAACGTAACAGCTTATTCAACAACTGTTTCTGATTTACGATTAAAAAAAGATGTTGAAATAATAAAAAATCCACTTGATATTATTGATAAATTAAATGGCTATACTTTTACTTACAAAAAAGATAATAAAAAATCTGCGGGTGTTGTTGCACAAGAAGTCGAAAAAGTATTTCCGCAAGCAGTTTTAGAAAAAGGGTTGCCTTATTTAAGTAAAGATGAAGAAAAACCTGATGTATATAAAACTGTAGAATACGATCAAATAGTTGGATTGTTAGTACAGGCAGTAAAAGAACTTAAAACAGAAGTTGACTCATTAAAAGGAGATAGTTAGTGGCACTTCCAAACTCTGGAGCTTTATCTTTATCTGACATTGCTGGAGAGTTTGGTGGTTCTGCTCCACACTCTTTAAGTGAGTATTATAGTGCAGCGTCAGGTGTTCCAAGTTCGGGGGCAATAAGTATTAGTGATTTCTATGGAACCTCTGCTGCTATTGATATTGAATGGATGTTAGTTGCTGGTGGTGGAGGAGGTAATGCTGGAGGTGGTGGTGCTGGTGGTATGAAAGAGGGTAGTAAAACTGGACTTACGGCTGGTCAAACAATTTCTATAACTATTGGAGGTGGCGGACAAGGAGGTCAGCAAGGTGTAGTAAGTAACGGTGGTAATTCATCAATGTCAGGTCAAGTTTCTGAGTCATGTACAGGTGGAGGACATGGCGGAACTCGATCTGGCTGGGCATATAGTCCAAGCACTACTAATCCAGCAAATGGTGGGTCAGGCGGTGGTGGCGGTGGAAACCACAATGCAAGAGGTACTGGTATTTCTGGTCAAGGAAATAACGGTGGGTATGGAATCCAATCTGCCAACTTCGGTTCTGGAGGAGGTGGTGGAAAAAATGGTGCTGGTCAAGATGGTACAACAACAACCACTGGTAATGGAGGTTCTGCTAAATCATATTTCTTAGGAACATATGCTGGAGGAGGAGGTGGCTCAAAAGAATACAATATGCCTGGAGGTTCTGGCGGTGGAGGTGGAGCTACGGGTGGTGCTGTAGTGGCTGCTTCAAATGCAACTGCTAACACTGGAAGTGGTGGTGGAGGTGGTGAGAATGTTAATATGCACGGATCGTATTATGGAAGAGGGGGTAATGGAGGCTCTGGGGTTTGCGTTATTCGTTACTCAGGTGGAACGGCAGCTTCGGGTGGCAGTATTTCTTCTTCTGGCGGTTATACTTATCACACCTTTACAGGATCAGGTACTTTTACAGTAAGTTAAATGGCACATTTTGCAGAACTAAACGAAAACAATGTAGTTACTAATGTTTTAGTTGTTGATAATAGCGTTCTTTTAGATGAAAATAATCAAGAAAGCGAAGCTCTAGGAATAGCTTATTTACAAAACATTTTTGGATCGGATAAAAAATATGTGCAAACAAGCTATAACTTAAGTTTTAGAAAAAATTATGGGGGTATAGGGTATGAATACAACGAAACAGATGACGTTTTTGTTTTTAAACCTTTTGATTCTTGGACTTACAGTTCAACAACAAAACAATATGAACCACCCATTGTAAGGCCAGATGGTGATTACTTTTGGGATGAAGATGAGTATCAAGCTGATAATACAAAAGGCTGGAAAGTTAAGCCAGATGGCTAAATTATGGATTATTTCTTATAAATTGATATTATAAAAATAAAATCTATGCAATCTTCTATAGAAAAACAAGTTCTTGAATGGAAAGAGGAACTTGCGAAACAAGTGAAAACTAGAGATCACGCTAAAAAAGTATTTGATGAAGCAACAATAAATATTAACGTCTTAGAGGGCGGTATTCAGTTTGGGGAGTTGCTGTTGAAAAAGAACGAGTTACCAGGCCAGCAATCAGATAAAGTGGAGCCAACCCCACAATCAAAAACAGCACCATCAGAGAAATAGGTGCTAAAGCTCTATTAAACGCTTCTTTCCACATAAAACAATGTTCCAAAAAATTGCAAACGTATTGAGTATTATCTCATTCTTAATGGTAGCTTCCATGAGTGGTGGAGCGTACTTTGGTTACAAGTATGTAACTTCAGAACAGTTCAAATCTAAGGTAATGAATGAAATTCTTGGNAANGTATCAGGAATGATGCCTAAAGTATTAGATCAGGGCTTACCAAAAGTAACTGGCCCATCAATGCCTGTACCAAAAGGTCTACCTAAGTTATGAACTGTTGGCATTGTAAGACTGAACTTATTTGGGGTGGAGATCATAGTTTAGATGGTGACGACCATCCTCTAAGGTCTGGAGAATACAGCATGATAACTAATCTTTCCTGTCCTAAATGTAATTCTTTTGTGGAAGTGTATTTACCAAGAGATGCCTACGATTGATATACCTGACATAAGTATTCCTGAGATATACATTCCAGACGTTCCAGAAATATATACTCCTCATTATTTAACTATTACAAAGCCACCTGATATAGATGTACCTGGTTGTACCTATCAACATCGTGATATAAAAAATACTGGTAATCGTAATTTATTGCTGGAAGATCCAAATGGTGTATTTACAACGTGTGATTTTCCGTTCCCTAGTTTTATTCCTCTTGACTATACACCTGAGAATCTTGTCATTACAGAGGAAACACCTGTCAGTAATGAACCACCGCCCTTCCCAGAAACAGAGCAGCCAAAAATTCCTGATTTACCTAAACCACCCCCACCAGATTTTCCTCCCTGTCCTGGCAAAAAAGACCAAAGAGTAGGAGATTTTCGTAACGAAAAACGACTGGAACGTGTTGTAGGCCATGAAAGGAGCGAAGATGGTAGTAAATGTATAACTTTGTATGAAGACGTACCTTTTGTCGATCAATATATACCAGAACTTAGTACTATTATTTCTACTGCTGTTATCGGCCTTGTGGCTGCGAGTTCTCCTCTTATTCTTAATATAATAAAACCAGCTATTAAAAATATATTTAAGAAATTAACTACTAAGAAAAAAGATAAGGTAAAATAATAAAACCCTATTCTCCAAGGCAATGGATAGGGCGTCTAGGTAGGCAAGTCAAAACCCGTGCTTGTCTACTGCTTTAATTTGTGAGTATGTGGGATAACTTGGTTTGGAGGAATATTAACAACAATATCTTCACAGGTAATAGCACTAGGAGTATTAGGTTTGAAGGTTACTCCTAACTTTGCCTGTTTTGCACATTGCTCCAAACGATAGAGGCTGATTTCCATTTTGGTTTTCTTAATTAATAGTCTTTGTGCTTGTATGTTTACTTCTGTTGCTTCATGACAAAGGGCTGGTGATTTTCCTAAAGGAATGTTTACTTGAGCAGAGATTCCATAATTTAAATTAAATGTATCTTTTTCAAATCTAGGAATTTCTGAATAGTATAAAATTTCTCCTGTCTCTTCATCGTATATTGGTGTTCTTGTTATATATTCTTTGGGACGTGCGAAAGACCAACTATCAGTTACATAGGGTGTAATTGTAAGGCTAGGTGAAGCACAAACAATACCTTGACTCATCCTAAAACTCGGCATACTAGAAGGTGTAATCATCGTGGCATTGTTATTAACCACTCCCTGTGCATTACTTGAAGGAGATGCTACTGTTGTGTTAGCCAAAA
>FUFK010051191.1_pt1 | contig 28327 bp, 43 predicted proteins | sample 1021851 | NCBI WGS metagenome assembly FUFK01 (sample SAMEA51879418, study PRJEB19060) | metagenome
TATTGGTGGTTTAGTTGGAGATAGTTTTGGTTCGCTTTGGTTTTCTCTATCTTTTCTTAAAGTACCTCTCTGCTTTTTAATCTCAGTTGGAAGTCTTTTCATGAATCCAAAAATAAAAATTTTTTTTTAATAATATAATATATATATACTTATTCTTATTCTTTAACCCTAGGGCTAGGGTAGGCTTAGGGTAGGGCTAGGGTAGGGGAGTACCCCCACAACTCCTTTTCTATTGACGGGGTGGAAGCGAAGGGCGGGCGTTGGTTTCGCTGTTTAAAAATTATATAATATATATACCCCTTTACATATAAAAATAATTATATATGTGTATGTGTTTTGTTGTTGTTTTGTGGTTGGTGTGTGTTTTTTATTATGGTATAGTATTAAATGTTGAAATATTAATTTTTAAGCGTTTTAAGATAGGCTGCAGNGCTTAAAATTTTTTCTTAATGTGTTTATATATGTTATAATTTTTTATGCGATTAGATAAGCTTATATAATACTGGAGAAGTAAGGCACAAAAAAAACCCTCAATAAGTGAGGGCTTTAATTGTTTAAGGCTTATAAAATTATTCTAATGTATTAAAAAGCTTTGTGAGTTTAGATTCTAAAAGTAATATATAGGAATCCTTATTTTTTATTTTGTGGCTTTTCTTAATTATATACATTAAGTTGTAAATTATTTCTTCTTGTTTTTTATCCATGATTATATATTTTTTTTAGTTTGTTAATGTGTCTTGCTATTAAATAAAAATAATATGTTTCAATGTCTATTTTTTTAGCATCGTGAACGCCAAGAAAAAACAAAGGATTTTTTAAAGCTACTTTTTTAAATTCTTCTAGTGAATAATAATTTTTAAAAGTTTTACGCTTTGTTGTGATTCCCTCGCCTATGTTATAAATAAAAGTTGGTATTTGTTCTTCCAGGCAAAAGATCAGGCAACTGTCGTAATCTTTAAAAGTGTATTTTTTTACTTCGTTGTAGTCTTTAAAAAAACCACTTCTTTTGAATGTTTGTTTTGCTTCGTACATATTTAATCGTCTAAAAAATTAACTTTATCTAAAAGGTTAGAAACTTTCTTTTCGTGTAAGTCATTGAAAAAAGTTTTTTGTAGCATTTTATGTAATAACTCCTCAACACCTCCTAAACTATTCTCATACTTATCATTTCTTTTGTAGTAGTGTTCAAAATAAGGGTAGCCATTTGGGTCACAAGTAGCTTCATATTCGTCTAATCTTTTAACTAAGCTACTATCATTGATAAAGTGCAAATAGTTGTATGTTATACCTTTTTCACTTGCAAAATCCTCAATGACTTTATTAATAGACTTTGCTAACTTGATTAAGTCTTTATCTACTTTAATAGATATTTGTTTTTCTATTTCGTTTGTGTTCATGATTAATAAATTTAAATTGGTTTTAGTTTATTTATTTAAGTTTTTGATTTTAATTTCTTTGTTTTCGATTGCTTTTAAAATCTCTTTTTTTCTCATTCCTCTAAACTTGCTAACATCGTCCAAAAATTGATATAAATACTTTGATGTTGTTACGCTATAATATAAAGCGTTCTCATCTAATATGACAACTTGCTCACCATTTTTATAAATGACTTTTGCAATTATAGTAGAATAACTTTGAAAGGTGTAAGAGGTTGTTGTCTTTGTACTCTCATAAATTTCAAATTGATTCTTTACGCTTTCGCCACTTCTAGGGCTTTTCAAATTGCTTACTTTAATTGTTTTCATGATAATAAAATTTAGTTGTTTTTGTTTGTTAGTACTTGAGTTAATAAATCTAAAAATAAATCTTCTATGGTTTCGCCTTCTTCCATCATACAATCATGCTCTAAAAAATCGAGCATTACACCTATGACGAACTTTAACGAATGACCTTTTAAAAGTTTTCTAAAGTAGGTTAGTGTTTCACTATCCCAAAAAAAAGTTTTTAAACTCATAATATAAAAGTGTTTTGATTAATAATTGGCGTAAACTTATATATAAGAATTAACATTTCCTAATAAAATTGTGTAAAAGTTACTATACAAAATTATAAATATATAGATTCCTGGATATTTTGGCTTTTGTGGTCGCCTCTCCCCTCCCCTATCGAAACATCCCCTACCCCATCTAACTTTTTTTCCATTTAACAACACACATCTATTTTGGGGGGTGTCGAAAAGATTTTGTTTATAAAAAAAAGTTTTATACATTTGCTTCGAAAATTATTAATAAACTTAAAAGCCAAAATTTACAATGAACAACTTAGAAGCAAAATTTAGTATTGAAATGAAAAAAACAATTTTACTGCTTTGGAATTTAAACAACAGAGAGCAGTGTGAGAAAGTTGATTTTTCTACAACAAACTTTGACAAACTTATTTACGAAAACAAAAAACCTAAATTTGTTTATACAATAAGATTATCAAATGGTAACACAATTCATAAGGATCAAGTAAACAAAACTTTCAAAAATTTTGTAAATTATTTATCGTGCAAGACAATAGAATGTTTAACTAATAGAGAGATTTCCTAGTTTGAAAGTTCCATTTTTAACAATCAATTATTTATAAATTTATACCGCCCCTACTTATGGAGTTAAGAAACAGTAATGAAACTAGATTAAAATTGTTGTGTGAAGATATACTCAACAAGAAAATTAAAAGAGCTACTATAAAAAGGTATGCTGAAAGTTATTTATACATTTTAGAAAAAGAAAAGAAAGAAAAAGAAAATTATGAAAGGACATTGGAAAAAACAATTTAATTACGAATACTTAGGTTCGTATTCATTAGAGGGTAAAAGAGAGCAAGTAGTTACCATCACAAAATTATCTAATGAAGTTGTCACAGGACAACAAGGTAGAAAAGAAGATTGCTTTGTTGTATATTTTAAAGAGTTTGATAAAGGCATGATACTTAATAGAACTAATGCTAGAGCTATTGAAAAAGTATCTGGAAGTGGATTGATTGAAGATTGGGCAGGCACACAAGTTACATTGTTTGTAGAAAAAGGAGTAAAAGCTTTTGGAGATGTAGTTGATGCTTTAAGAATAAGAGATAGAAAACCTGTAAGACAAGTTATGACAAATGAAATAGAAACAAGTATGTTAGATGCAATCAAGCAGGGTAAAGGTACTCAAGTAGAAATGGCTATGAGTAAATATACTATGAGTAAATCACAAGAAGTAAAACTAATAAAAGCTTTAGAAAAATGATTTTACTTATAGTTATTGCTTGGATTTTAATTATAGCAAAAGCACCTATATGGATTTGGGTTTTATTTGTAATTCATACTATAGGTTCAATAATCATGTGGATAGATGGTGGCATTAATTATCTATTAGAAATTTTAAAAAAAATAAAAAAGATATGACTTACTTACCTTTAGTAGTAATTTTAATTATTGTTAGTTACATAGTATATTTAACTCTATCCCTAGACAATAATGAAAATATTTAACACCGATCAAGAATACTATAGTGATTGGGAATATATCACTAATTCACAACTAGGTTACCTAAAAAAAGGTAGAGAATATTATGAGATGATGAAGCAAGGATTAAGTATTGATTCACCTGCTTTGAGATTTGGTAATCTATTACATACTTTAGTATTAGAGCCAAAAGAATATCAAAATAAATTTATTGTGTTTAATCCTGATGATAGACCTGAACCTACAAAATCTATGGCTAGTAAATTAAATAAGGCATGGAAAGAAAGTTTAGAAAAAAGAGATGGTATTGTAATTAATTTAGAGCAATATAACAAGGCTTTGTATATGCGAGATAAATTAAATTCTAATAAGGAAATAAAAAAGATACTTAACAATTCTTTAAAAGAAGTTCCTAAATGTTGGATTGATTTCAATACAATGGTTAAATGTAAGGGTAAAGCAGATATTGTGGTAGATGGTGGTGATATGTTAGTTGATATTAAAACGACATCAAAACCTATCACTGACTTTAGAAAAAGTGCTTATAGATATAGTTATCATAGACAAGCAGCATTTTATTTAGATGGTTTTGGTGCTAAAGAATTTGTATTTATTGTGATTGAAACAAATGAGCCATATCAAATAGGAATTTATAGATGTTCTGATAATTTTATAGAACAAGGTAGAGAAGAATACATTTCTTTGTTAGAAGAATTTAAACTACCACTAGATAAAAATAATTTAATATATGGAGAGTTATGAAAACAGAAATTTTACCAAGACACGCTAGGTCTAGGGTGTCAATATGTCTACCCGTAGTTTGTGATTTCTGGAGAGTTCAAGCAGATAATGTATTAGGATCAAGTAGAAAAAGAGAAATTATGAATGCTAGACACTCACTTAGATATTTTTTAAGTACATTTGGTGACTTAACTTTATCTGATATTGCCACATTGACTAATTGTGACCATTCAAGTGTAATACACTCTATAAAAACATTTAAGATTTTTTGTGAGTATGATGAAGATTTTAGAGCATTTAAAAGAGTTATGTTAAGAGAAGTAATTAAAAGAGATGATTATTCATTAAATGGTAGATTAAGAAGAATTATAAAATCTCCTGCTTCTGTAACAAAAAAAGTAGAACTCATAAAAAAATTAATGATTAAAAATGAAAATAAATAATAATATACTAGATATTTCACATGAAACTATACAAGAAGATTCAGATGAAAGTTTAGTTATTTCTATTAAAAACATTAATGATGATGATGATTTTGAAGTAAGGTTTCATTTAAATTATCACACAGATTTAAGTGTTCTTGTTGCTGCTTGTGTAGATAAAATGAATTCTGAAAAAGATGTAAGAAATTTTTTTATGAAAGTACAAGACCAATATTTTGAACAATTCGATTAACTATAAACAATTAAATTAAAACTATGGAGAATTTAAAATTGCAAGGTGAGATAATTACAATCTCGGACATACAAGAAGGTGTGTCACAAAAAGGTAATAGTTGGAAAAAACTAGGTTTTTTATTAAGAACAAATGGTGAATATCCAGTTGAAGTTTACTTTACAGTATTTGGTGATGAAAAAGTAGATAACTTTATGAAATATAATAAAGTTGGTCAAATGGTAGATGTATCATTTAATGCAAATTCTAGAGAATACCAAGGTAAATATTACACCGATCTTAGTGCTTGGAAAGTATTTGTATTAAAAGAAGAAAATACAACTGCTGAATCTAATGAAGGATATACACAAGTTAATGGTGAAGCGGTAGAAGATTTACCTTTTTAATAAATTAGGCAAAGGTGATTTGCAGTTAAACCTTAATAATCATAGCTACTGCTTGTAAGACTTCAGAACAAAACCTATGAGCCTAAGTAATACGAGAGTACCAAGCGTGAGTTGGGCGTAATTGTTTTTTTCAAAGGGAAGTATAATGATTTGTCGTCTGCGACTTCCCTTTGTTTTCTAGCCAAAAAAATGAGAAACAATGGCAAAAAGATTTACAGATACAACTAAATGGAATGAAGATTGGTTTTTAGATTTACCAATAGAGCATAAATTATTTTGGATTTATATTTGTGATAATTGTGATTATGCAGGTATATACAAGCCAAATAAAAAATTATTTGAATTTTGTGTTGGTTGTGACATAAAAGAAATAGATTTTTTACAAAGAATAAATATTGGTAAAAAAAGAATTGAAGTTCTTAAAAATGGTAGATGGTATTTAAAAGGTTTTATAGAATTTCAATATGGTAAAAATTTAAATTCTAATAGTAAAGTACATAAAAATGTAATTAGATTATTAGATGAAAATAATATAAATAGTGGTTTAAGTTCATCGGGGGTTGATAAAAAATCACGACCTAGAACCATCCATGAAGTAATTGATTTTTTCAAAATTAAAGGTAGCAATAAAAGTGAGGGTGAAAGATTTTTCTACTACTATGAATCACAAGGTTGGAAAGTAGGAAAAAACCCAATGAAAAATTGGAAAATGAGTGCTTCAGGATGGATTTCTAGGAATACAAAAGACTTACCTAACTCAGATTATTTAGAAAGCCAAATAAAAGCTATAAAAGGTTAAATATGTCTATTTATAAAGTTACTTCAACACAAGAAATTGAAGATTATTGTAAGAAGATATATAGAGATGGCTACACTAAGGGACTTACTACAGGTATAAAGCCACTTGACAATCATTATACTTTTCGTAAGGGTGAGCTTACAATAATGACAGGTTTTGCAAACATAGGTAAAACTACTACCCAACTTTTCTTAATGATAATGGCATCTAAATTATATAATTATAGATGGTTAATGTATTGCCCAGAAAATGAACCTGTTGGTGATTTAATGATAGACATAGCAGAAATGTATTGTGGTAAGACAGCCGATAAAGAATTTAAAGATCGGTTAGATGGTGACACATTTATTGATGCTATTCGTTGGGCATATAATCATTTTACTGTGGTTACATTTGAAGAAACTCCAACCGTAGAGGAAGTATTAGAATCTTTTAGTGATTTTTTACAAGTAGAGCAGTACGATGGTGTATCTATTGACCCTCTTAATGATTTAAAATCACCAAACAAAACTAATAAGTATGACTATTATTATGATGCTTTAAGTAATGTAAGAAGATTTATTAAAAAGCATAACATTATGTTTTACTTAGTAGTTCATCCAGGTACAGCAGCTAATAGAAAAAGAAGTGATGATGGTACTAGACCTGCACCAAATATGAGTGATGTCGAGTATGGTGCTATGTTTGGGAATAGAGCAGACAATTTTATTGTGTTTCATAGAAATCCACAAAGTGATAAATGGAATTTAACTGAAATTCATATACAAAAAGTAAAGTTTCAAAAATTAGTTGGTGTACCTACACCTGAATTAGAACCAATATGTTTATTCTATTCATATAGTTTAAGAAGATTTAGATTTTTAAATCAGAATGGTACACTTATAGACCCTATACAAGAAACAATAACCAAAACACCAACAAACGATATATTTTAATTATGATAAAAGTAGGAACAGATTTTAGTGGTATTGGCTCACCTGAAGCAGCCTTAAAAAGACTAGGCATACCACACGAAAATATATTTGCTTGTGATATAGACAAGTATGCTAAGGCAAGTTTTTTACAAAACAATAGTCCTAATAAGTTTTACGATGATATAACTACAAGAGATTATAGCGAAGTACCACAATTAGATTTATATGTAGCGGGTTTTCCTTGTCAATCTTTTTCTATGGCAGGTAAGCGAGGTGGTTTTGATGATGTAAGAGGTACATTGTTTTTTAATGTAGCCGAATTTATTAAGGTAAATCAACCTAAGTGTTTTATATTAGAAAATGTTAGAGGTTTATTATCTCATGATAAGGGTAGAACATTTCAAACTATTACAGATGTATTACATAATGGTGGTGGTACTTTAAATGGTCAAATGGGTTTCGATAGTATTGATGATGGTTTAGGTTACCATATATATTATAAAGTTTTAAATACTAAAAATTATGGTATACCTCAAAACCGAGAAAGAGTTTTTATAGTAGGTTTTAAGGATTGGAAAGAATTTAGATTTCCTAAAGAAATACCATTAGAGATTACATTAAAAGATTTATTACAAGAAAGTGTAAATGAAAAATATTATCTAAGTGATAAGATGAAAAACTTTGTACTAACAACTAATTTTAGAGAAGCTAAACCTATAGATGTAAATAAAATATCTCCTTGTATTAAAGTTGGTGGAGATGTGCCTTGTTTTGTAGAAGATCAGGTAATTGTACACAATTTACATCCTAGGTGTGGTGACCCAAAAAAAGGTGGTACAGGTAGATTATCTAGGAAAGATGGTATTACATATTGTATTGATGCAGCAAATAGTTTTGCTATAGAGAAAGATAAAGATATAAGAAGATTAACGCCACTTGAAACTTGGAGATTGCAAGGTTTTACAGATGAGGAATTTTGGAAGGCACAAAAAGTTAATTCAGACACACAATTATATAAACAAGCAGGAAACTCTATTACAGTTAATGTAATGGTAAAATTATTAAACCAAATCTACAATTATGCCAGATGAAATTACAATGAAAGCGATTCAGCTTCTAAGAGATGCTGACCCAAATCTAGATGAAATGAATAGTCTAGATAAATTTATAGCACATCAAAAAGAAGTATTAGCTATGTACAAACAAATAGAAGGACATCCAAAAGCTTTTAAGTTAAAGCCTAGACTAAAAGTGTTTGAGGATAGTGCTTTAGCTTTTACTTGGGTACATACTCAAATGATGGCTTACAAAAGAGAAAAATTACTAGCTAATGCTAATGAATTAGAAATGGCAAATGCAGTTATAGAATTAAAAAATGAGCTAGATATATTAAAAAAATTACAAGAAAATCAATAATAAACTAAAACTTTTGTATATTTGAAATTCTTACTTTGTTTCTCATGATTAGTAAGTTTTGGTTGTAAAGAGAGGACTTAATTGTTCTCTCTTTTTTTGTATATTGCAAATAAAAATTATGAGTAGCATAGAAAAAAAAGTTTGTGACAAGATTATAAAGCGTTCTAAGTTAGGTAAAGTTAAATATGGCACTACTATGGATAGAGGTGATTTAACTAAATTACAATGGCTTAAACACGCCCAAGAAGAAGCTATGGACTTGGCAGTGTATTTAGAAAAGATAATACAAGAATTAGAAAATATGCCATTTACATACGATTATAGTATTACTAAATTAGATGGCGACCATAATAGAAAAATGTTAGACCTTGAGATAACAAACTTAAAAGAAAAAGAGGACTAACCGTCCTCTCCTTGTTCTTCTTCAGTAGAATCCACTATCCAACTTCCGAATATTATTTCAGCTATTTGTTCCGGTGTTTTTTCTTTTCCTTTATCCATTCTGTAGGTATGTATTTGTCTGCCCATTTTATATTATGTTTGTCACACCATTGGGCATAAGTGGTGTTACTATGTTTATATAATCTATTGTTAGGTCGCATAAAAACCATTCTTATATCAAGATCGGGGTACTGCTCAATAACTAATAACATTTTTTTTCTGTCTTTAGCTGTAAACCTACCTTTTAATTCAATAATAATTCCATTCTCTAAAATAACATCTGGAGTATATCTTCTATGTTCTGTTATTTGATAATGTATATTTATTGTTTCATAATCAAAAGGTATACAAGCTTCATCTAACTTGCCACAAACATCTTCTTCATATTTGCTTCTATATCTATTTATTTTCATTGTAAGTTTTTCTATTGTGACATGAGTGACATAGACTTTGCAAATTGCTTTGGTCTAATTCACCTTCTTTCCATTTTTTAACAGGTATAATATGGTCTACTACATCTGCTTGTTTTGTAATACCTTCTCTCAAACAATATGTACATAAAGGATTTTCTCTTAAAACTACTGCTCTAAGTTTTCTCCATGGTGATTTTCTATAAAAAGATGTATCACCACCCCAAGATTTATTCTTTTCTGCTTTAGTTCTTTTATCTCTAGATTTTGGTAAGTATGGCATATATTATTTAGATTTAGATGAGCCACCAAAAAAGAAATCAATAATTGTATTGACTTTACTTGACATAGCACCAAATACAGTGCTTATAAAACCTATTTCATAATCTGAAAGTTCTAGTGTGTTTGTAATAAAACACTTAAACATAAAGTAAGATATAAGGAAGTAAGCACAAGTAAAAATGATAGCCAATATTTTTTGTATAAAACTATCATCCATAAACATTGTTCTAGCACTTGTTCGATCCTGAACTTCAAGAGCAAACATTTCTTTTTCGTGGTCTTGTATAACTTTTTCAAATTCGTTTTTAAGTTTTAATCTTTCTTCATCAGTCGTTACCACATCATCTATTATTGTTGATGCTTGACCTACTAAACTTTTTAAAATATTTTTTATCATAGTGTAATTATGTCGTCAGCGTACTTATATTTTGTTTTGTTATTTTCATCTTTGTATGCTTCTAAAACTTGCCTTCTATTACCTTTACCTTTAAAAGATATGTGAATCCATGAAAAATCAAATTCATTAATCATTTGGTCAAAGTCTATTGCATTATCAATTATATAATCATAAATAACTTTGTTATTCATTTCACCATTTTGCCAAAATTGTATATCAGCTGCTTGACCTTTACAATGTTGCGACTTACTACTNCTTCCAACAGCTTTAGAGAGTTGTGGACTACGATAACCACTAGTAACACGAATAGCACCAATACCAGACCTAAGAGGTTGCAAAACTTTAGTAACAAGTATTTGCAAATTGCATAAGTCTTTTTTGCTAGGTTCATTTTCTATTCCTAGTCTTTTTGCTGTACCACTTCGTGTCAATTCCGAGAGTACAAAGTTTTTGCTTAATCTCATACATTATCAATCTTTTAGTAATTCGATTTCTTTTTTTAAAACATCTATTTGAGCTTGTAATTTTTGATTACTAAATTCAAATTCTAGTTTACTTAATTCAGATTTAGGTAAATTCTTAGCTTCACTTATGTCTTTTTGTAAAACAATATATTCACCAATTAATAAAAATAAAAAAGCACAAATACTAAACAATGTCTTTAAACTAATACTAAAGGTAGTATCTTGTATCTCTTTGCTCATTTTTCTTTAATTTGATTTGCTGCTAATAACAATTCTATTTTGTGTAGTTTGGTTGATATATCCGCTAATATTGTTTTTAGTTCGTTGTCAGTTTGTTCTAAGTGATACATTCTAGAAGATAATTTTGTTACTTTAGTTTGAAGGTTTGACCAAACTCCTACTCCTGTAGATAGTAATATTAGTGTTGATATTACTAATTCTATTATACCTATTGTTAATTGCATTATATAAATTTTAAAGAGAGTGAAAGTAGTTTATCGAAAAGGTAGCAAGGAAAAAATAAACTACAAACACATCTCTATATTTTATGGTGTTGCACCACCACCACTTGATTTAACTATTTCTAACACAGCAGTTGCATATACTAGAATTCTTTGTGAACTTTGACCACTTGTAGTTCTCATGTGAAAAGCAAAAGCATCTCCTGCTGATAAATTAGCGTTACTACCTGAAAATGTAAATGTTTTTTGATATGGTAAAGCTTCTGTGTAAGAACCATTATTATTAGTAGCTGTAATAGAATTCATACTAATAGTGCTTTGAGTACCATTAGTGTTTGGATTAAATTTACTAAAAGCAAATTCAATATCAACAGCACTACTAATTACACTTGAACTCCAATAAAATGTAAAAGTTAACCTTTGTACAGTACAAGATTGTGTAGCAGTATAACAAGCTACTCTACTTTGAAATTCACTATTCTGAGCAGATATATTTCCAGGTGATGAACTATTACCTAAAACTGCTAATGTAGCTGAACCTGCACTATACCAATTATTATTGTGAAACATATAAAACAAATAACTATTAAAGTCTTTTAACAAAACTTGTATAACATCTGAGCTGCTACCACCACCACTAGTCATTAAAGATCCCCTACTTATTATTATTCTAGATGATGTATCGTAACTATAAGTAGGAGTAAATGCGTTTATACTTAAAGTAGTAGCACCTTTTGAAGCACTAGAAGATAGTGTAATTTTTTCCCATAATCTTTTAGATGACGATGATTGTATTAACAAAACAGTACTAGACGATAAATCTTCTTTAATACCACTTACAGTAATACTAGTTGTACTTGTACCAGGTACTAACACTTGATTTAATAAAGCAGTTGAATCTAGACCTTGTAAACTATTTATGCTATTGCTTATGTTGTTATATGGTTTACCTTCTAAAGTAATTTGATCCGTTTCTGTTGGTTCTTCTGATGTTATTGCAGGTGCAGGTTGATTTAATTGTTTACCTTTGAAAGTCCAACTTGACATTTCAGGATTAAAAGATAAACTTGAAAAACCATAAACTTCACTTGTTACTAAATTACCATCTTCATCTATATACTGTCTATCAAAACCTTCAGATATATTTATTCTTTGACTAGCAGTAAGATTAGGAGATTGATATATAGTAGCATCTAATCTTTCACCAGAAAAATAATTATAGTCAAGTATGGTGTCTGTAATTAATTTATGTATTTTAAATGTAGTTCCTGTATTATTTATTTGCCATAAATTTGATTGTATTAAATTAGAACCATCAAAAACCCAAATTGTTCTAATTCCAACTGCATTAGGACCATCACCCCATTTTATAGTATCTATAAATAATTCTTCAGGATTGTTAGAATCACTTGCATCTTCTGAAACATATGAATCAACTGTAGAACCTAAAAATGGTTCACCATCTTGATATGGTGCTATAGTTATTTCTTCAAATTGTGGTATAATTTCAAATCCATCAAAATCATCTGCACTTGATATAGCATTAGTTAGAGGATTTTCTATTGCAAACCAATCTCCACCACTTAAATTATTATCCCAAGAACCTGAATAATCATTATATAAAAACACACCTTGTACGCTTGAAACTGGAACCATATCTGTTATTAAAGTAATATCAAAATGGAAAACATCTTCAGTACCGGCGGCAGCACTTTGTGGAATGTTTATTGATGATGTTTTAAAAATAGTAGCATTATTTATTGCACCCGTTTGATTAACCCAATTCCCTGCACTTGTAAATCCTGTATCTTGTTCTACTGGTAAAACTACACCAGTACCACTACCTAGACCATTACCTCTCCACCATCTATAGTTAGGAAAAACATTAGTATTATCTTTGGCTAAAAACCAAAAAGGTATTATAACTCTACCAAAAAAACTTGTAGAAGTATTAACTTGATTTCTTGTTATTCTAATTGAAAATTTAAAAGTAAGTCTAAAATTAATATTATCTGATGATTGAAAAAACCCAGATAAATTAGGACCATTAGAATTTTGTCCGTAAGGTACCCAACCTGAATTTGGTTGTTGCCAAACAGGAAAATAGGTTAAAGGATATAAATTTTGAGCATCATCAGATAAACCATTCCACTTTATTTTTACGCTACTTATTTTTTCACCAAATGTTTTAGTTCTATTAAAAAATCCTGGGCGTGTTGTTGCTACTCTAGTAGCTGTTATACTACTAACAGTACCATTAAAATTATTTAAACCAAAAATAGTAACACCAGTTTGTGTTGAGCCTGTTGTAACATTGTAAGTAAATGTTCCATTACCTATATTATTTGGAGTTACAGTACCGCCAATACTTAAATAAAAATATCCAGTAGTTCTACCAGTAACCGTTATTTCTACTTGATAGTCTGTATTTGTTGTTACTGCAAATGTTTGTTGTAAAAAACCAAAAGGTGACCCTGTAAAGTTAGCACCACCAATTCCACCATTACTAACCCAAACAACTGTTCCTGATGGAAAAACATTCCAATCATTTAAGTTTGTTGTAAAATTTGGATTATCAAGAACTTGACCTTCTGTATCTTTTTTGCCTGTATCATAAATACCACCTCTTTCGCCATATATTTCATTAGCTAATTTAGTGATACTAGCAGGTGTACCTGCTGAATTATTTAATTTATAAATATAATATGTGTTTTGTGTTCTTTCTAAAAGAGAGAATTGTGTGTACCAAAACTTACCCTCATATAGCATAAATCTACATTGAAATATATCACATATGTGTTTTAAAACATCATAATATGTAGACAAAGTTGAACTACCATTTTGTACAGTATTAAATACTGTTTCATACATATAAGTATTAGCTGCTACAGAATCACCAAGGTTATGATTTGTTTCGTACCAATTTATTCTAGTAGCAAGTATATCTTGTGTAGTCGCTATATTATTTGCAAAATCTGCTTTGTCAATAATTTTAGTTAAAAACTGTACTACACTTAGTCTATCTTCAAACACATAATTACTACTTGAGTTATTATAAGTGTAATTTTTAAGTAACTCTATACCATCAACAGCAGAAACTTTAAAATCAAATGGATAAGCAGCATCTTCAATAGACATAATTCTTTTGTTAATGCAACCCAACCAATATAGATTATAATTTGAACCATCAGGTTTACTACCATTAAATGTATCATCTTTAAAAAGTTTAACACCAAATCTACCTATATCTGTAGTTGATGCTATTTCTGATGGTAGTACTTTAAGTACAGCACGGTCAATATTTATTACAAATGTTAAAGTTGAACTTTTAATTAGTTGATAAGTTTCTTTACCACCATTGTAAGATAAATCAAAACCGCTTCCTCTTAATGTGAATTCATGTGGTGCATTAGAGTAGGTAGAATCATGAATTTCTATTTTATATAATTCATCTCGTATATTTCTAAAACTACCGTAAAATCTTAAAGCCATATTATGCTATTCTTATTATTCCTCTATCATTATATAATGACCCTTTTGACAAACCTTTAGAACTTGTAGGTAATCTTGATCCGTCTAAATTAGTTATATCACTTACTAATTCTTTAGTAACAAATCTTCTAAGTTCATCTAATTCTTCTTGCATTTGTTGTATTTGATAAACTAAAGCACCAAACTCTGGATTTACTTGGTCAGATGCAAGGTCTAAAAGTGTATTAATATGACCTTCATCAAATTGTGCTTTTAAATCTAATTTTTCTTTTCCAGTTTTTGTATGAACTGGCTCATACTTTTTATCTGCTAAAGCCATAAAAATTTATTAAAATGGTGTGTTTCTAAATGAGCCACCAATTAAATCAGCACCTTTTTGACTTGCTGCTTCTTGTCCTTGTATAGTGGCTATTTGTATTCCTTCAGAAGATAACATTCCTGTTACCGTTATGTTTTGTGAAAAACCACCATTAGGTATAATTGTACCTGCTTGATTTGGAACAAATAACTCTGGTCCCTTTTCTCCCACTAACGAGATTTTACCTATTGGTGGCGTACCACCATTAGCAAATGTACCACCAAGCATACCACCTAAAAGTCCTTTAAAACTTTGGTCTGCACCAAAAGCTTCTTTACCTGCACTTGTAGCACCTAAACCAGTAACTGAAAGTATAGCTTTTAATACAAGTGCTTTTACTATAGTAGCTGCTATTTGTTTTGCTAAATCAATAAATACTTGCTTCATGCTTTTTAAGAATCCTTGACCACTTAATATAACTTCAGCAAATGATGAAGAAAAACTATCAGCTACCCCAACAGCTAAATCTGTTAATGAGTTTCTCCATCTTTGTGTCGATGCAATTTGTTCTTCTTTTAGTCTTATATCTTCTTTATATGCAGCATATGCACCTGGTCCAAATATAGCGTCATACGCTTCTTCTAATGTTCTAGTTTCAGGGTCTTTTTTGGGTGATGTAACACCTGGTTTACTCGAATCACCAAAGCTAAAAATACCTTTAACTGAATCACCTACATTTTTTTTGAAAGAACTATACTTATCACTAAAACTATCGAAACTAGATTTTAGTGATGTAAACTTTGTAATTTCATCATCTGGTATAAGTTCAAATTTTTGTGATGGTTTGAAATCTTCAAATATTGTTATACCAAATCTTTTAGCTGTATCTTTTAAAAACTTAACTGTACCTTCAAACATATCAATAAAAAAGTTTGCAACTGTACGAGCTATGTTTACAAATCTATCTGTTATAGCTTGTGCATTATCATTAAGAGCAGTAAATAATGTACCAAGTATAAGTATTATTTTATCTACAGCAATTACAATAGCAGCAGCTATTAAAACAAACTTAGCTAAAGCAATTAAAAACGGTGCCATGGCTGTCAAACCTGCTACAAAAGCACCACCTAAACCACCAATAAGTAAAGCTAATGGTCCAAGCACCGCCAAAAAAGCACCTATACCAATAATTATTTTTTGTGTAACTACATCTAATTCACCAAATTTTTGTGCTAAACTAGTTATAAACTCAATCAATGGCATTATAGCATCTGCTAATAAAGCACCTAATTCTAGTTTTAAACCCTCTATTGCAGATTGCATTTTCTTGACTTTAGCAAAGGTTGTGCTACCCATAGCTTCAGCCATTTTATTTAACCTATCAGTATTTGTATCATACTCTTCGGTTAGTTCAATTATTTTATCTCTATTTCTAGATAATATCATTAGTTGATTAGCAGCAGTATCACCAACTAAACCTTGAGCTTCTGTTAAACCCATTGTACCGCTAGTTAAATTGTCCAAAGTTTGTCCAAAAGGAATACCTTGTTCACTTAACCTTATAAAAGCTTTTCGAAGTCCAGTACCTGCTTTTGATGCCTTAATACCATTGTCCATTAAGACACCCATCATGGCAGACAATTCTTCTATATCTACACCTACTGCTCTAGCCGAAGAACCTGCGTGACCAAAGGCTGTTGAAAATGTGCTAAGTTGAATAGAAGAATTAGCAGCAGCAGACGCTAAAGTATTAGCTACTCTACTTGCTTGGTCTGTTTCTAAACCAAAAGCATTTATTGATGAAGCTACAGTATCAGCAGCTAAAGATAAATCTTCTCCTGTTGCTAATGCAAGGTCTAATATAGAACCTTCCATATTTTGTATAGCAGTAGGATCAAAACCTTTACGACCTAAAACTAATTGTAAATCGGCTACTTGAGAAGCGGTAAATTGTGTAGTAGCACCTAGCCTTCTAGCTTCTTCTGTGAGCATTTTAAACTCATCAACACTAGCACCAGTAACTGTATTTACCTTCATCATAGCATTCTCAAAATTAGAGAATGTATCAAAGGCTGATTTACCTAAAGCAGTTAAAGGTGCTGTAATACCAAAAGTTAAAGCTGAACCAATACGAGCTGCATTAGATGCAAATCCTGCTATAGATTTATTTGCTTTTCCTAAACCAGCTTCTAAACCTTTAATGTTAGCAGCAACAATTATTGATATAGTTTTAACTCCGCCCATCGTATTTATCTAAATTTTTAGGTTCAAATTTTTTATATTTTTCTAGAACTTTTTGTATATGTTCTTTTGAAGCAATATCTTTTTTAACTTTGTATTTATGATCCCAAGGGAAAGGTAACACATCTTTTGGTTTTAACCTTTGTTTTGAATAAGGTGCTATACTACTATGTACTATTAATCTAGTTTGTTCCCAATCATTTTGAGAAACTTGTTCATTGTAATCTTTAAAACCAATTAGTTTATTTTGAAAACTTCTAGGAGTTAAATCATATAATTCATCATAACCTAACTTTAACATACCTAGACCAATTTGTTCTAATCTATCCCAATCTATTTCACCAGATTCTTCATCTACAATTACCTTTCCCTCATCTACTTTCCCGTCTTTTGTGGTTGGTCTAATTTAAAGGCTTCGAAGATTTCATTTATCTTACCAAATTCTTCGTTATCTAACCAATTTTCAATATCACGAACTTTGTATTTAAATTCTTCACCATTCTTTTTTGCACCATACTTTAAACCGTAGTAAGCTATAATTCCAATATGGTCTATTTCAGAACCTAACAAGTCCATTTGATTTAACTTTAACTTACAATCATTACAAATGTCTTTTAAAGCTAAATAGCTAAATCTAATTGGTCTTTTTTGACCACCTATTTCTACCTTTTTCATGTTAATTTAATTTAATTTGATTTATAAAACTTTCTTTAGTGATATTGAACTTAGCCAAATTGTAGTAGGACCACCTGACCTTTTAATTATTAAACTATTCTGACCTGGTTTTAATAAAGCTGTATGTGTACCTACACTTGATGGTATTCTCAAATCAAAATCAGGAGATGCTTCCCATCCATCGTGAATAGCTAAACCACCTTGTGTACTTGTGTGTACAGTATAAGTTAATAAAAACATATCTCCAGGTGTTGAATATAAACCTAGATTTTTTTGTATAGTTGTAAGACCACTAGTAGTAATAATTTTACCATAACCATTTTCGACAACACTAGCTGCTCCTGTTCCTGTATTATTTAAAGTCCAATAATTAGGGTCNTTGAATTCTGTATCTTCTATTAACTCAGGACCAAGTCCATTATAAAATACAGGTCCGGTACCAGTAAATGATGCAGAACAAGTTAAATTTTCTTCAACACCTGATTCATAATTTATATTAGAAACTAAAGCATCACCTTGCCATCTTGTAATAAGTGTAGGGTCTTGATAATTAGTAGCTTTATTTGATAACTCTATTTGCCAAGATGAGGTATAAATAATATCATTAGCTGATTGAGAATCACCTAAACCTGGACATAAACCAAATAATACATTACCTGGAATTGTAGTACCGCCACCACCACCATCAAATTTGTAAGTAACTCTTACTCTAGTCCAATTTGCAGAAACATTATTATTACCTGTATTTAATTGTGTTATTTTTTTTACTCCTGCACTTATTGTTCCTATTTCCCCATCACCACTTAAAATTTCAAAACTATAAGGTGTTACATCTACACTTTTGTTTACAAAAAAACTAGCTTTATTATTGTTTGGACTATTGGGGTCACCTTTGACATAAAAAGTCCAAGTAACAAATTTGCCCTCTATTCTACCAATTTGTAAATTATATTGCAGTCTTTTAAATGTAGAACTTCCTGTCATTTCAATTTTTGATGCTGTACTACTCCCAAAAGGATCATCATGTAAATTTGTTTGAGATATTGACCCTGTACCTATCAAAAACCCATCAACACCACTTTGAGTAAGATTAGTGCGTATAATGTTTCTAACTCTATCAGAAAAACTTAAATTAACAGTACTTCTTTCTTTTAAATGTTTAAAAAAATCTGTGCCATCTAAAGGTACATCAGGATTTACTGATTGTAATGTTTCTGTAGATATTTCAAAAGACCTTAAACCACCTTTGTATTCTGCAAATCCTTCACTATCTTTATTAGTACAATCTCTTAAATCTTGATTAAAACTAATAGAAGCGGATGTACTAAATGCTATAGGGTCAAGTATAGATGATGAGCCAGGTTGAGTTATCTCTATTATAATGCTATCATCATTTAAATTAGCTGTACCATTTACAATTTCTAATGTAGGTACAATTCCAACACTATAATTTCTAACCTCTCTATATTTATAATCAACCCCATTGATAGTTATTGATTCAATAGTTGTATTATGATAAATATAGCCATATGTAACTGTTAACCTTCCAGCTACTTGAGTTAACACATCAGAAGCAGTATTTTGAGTTATGGTAGCAGAGAATACATCATCAAAAACTTGCCCAATAGTGTTAGTAACATTATTAATTTTAAGAACACCTTGAGAAGTTCCATCAGCAAATGTTATAGGATTATTGTCTTTAACATAAATCCTAGTAATTTGTTGTTTAGCACTAGCAGTCTTAGCATAAACCAATAAATCCGAAGCGTTTTTAATTGCCATAATTTTTGGATTTAAAGGTTTATATTAGTTTCCGTTCTGGAATAATTCTCCTGTTCCTGTTAAAGAAATTGAGTAAGTAGCATTTTCTTCTACTCCTGCATCTATTGAAATTGATGTTATAAGAGCATTTCCAGTATATAATATACCTGCAGCACCAAAACTTATTGCTACTGCTGTTCTATTTTTGTATACTGTGAATAATTCTAATATTTCAGAAGTGTCAGTTGAATCTGTTATATCAACAAAAGCATCACTTGAAATTTCATAAGACCTCAAGCCACCTAAATTAGCTTGGAAACCACCACTACTTTTTGTTGTAGAATCACGAAGATCCATATTCATACTTAAAGATGCTGATGTACAATGTGCTATTGGCTTTAAGCCATCATCTACAGTTACTTTTAGAACAACATCTGTTGCATTTAATATTGCCATTTTATTTAATTTTTAATTATTAGACAGTTAAAATTTATGTTTTTGTAGAACTTTTCAGGTGTCTTGAAATAGTCATCATCTAAATCAACAAACCTAAATTTAATTTTGTAACTTATTCCTTCTTCTTGAACAATTACAGAATACAAGTCTAAGGCTTCTACTGCTTCCCTAGCTTGATAATATGTCACTTGATAGCTGTCTGCAAAACAACAAATTCTTAATGATAAATCACAAGAATCTAACGAACTACCTTTTGTTAAAAAATTAGAAAGACCTNTAATTTCATATGTAGTACAAGGATAAGTTGTTCCTTGCGGTATTATTACAGGGAAAACCTTATCTGCACCATTTACATTAGTAAATGCAGTTGTACCATTTAATTTACCTCTTATAATTTGTCCTATTGCTGCAAACATATTTTATCTAAATCCAGATAATTTTATCATTTTATCTAATAGTTTATCTAAATCTTTTTCTGCTTGTACATATACTTGCGATTCCATCTTTCTAGCTGTAGCTAAAAAAACATCTGGTCTTGCATCATGTATCGCATTACCTTTTATTTGCATAGCAGGTAAGTTTTTACTATCCCTTCCTTTGATTCTAATTGCGGTTGTTTTACGAGCAATAGGACCAACAAATAAACCTGGTTGTCTAGATTTTCTAGCAGTTATTATACCTATAGTTTTGTAAGTTGGTGTTCTACCACTTTTTCTTTTGTAATCTGGGTTACTATTAAATTCTTTTTTATATGCTTTTTGAATACCTCTAACTAACATATTTGCAGCAGGTCTTAAAGCTTTATTAATTAAAGTTCTAGATTTTTTTGCTGAAACACCTAGTTTTTTAAGACTTTTCTCTACATCTTGTATACCTCTTATTGCTATTGTTCTATTTTTAGCCATAAATATTAAGCAGTTGGTAAATCTTGTTTAGCAAAAATTTGTATAAATTCTTTTCTAGGATCAATAGCAAAACCAGTAATATCATAATTCTCACTAGTATCTACAACTTGTATTTTCCAATTTGATTTAATAGTTTTTGTTTGACTAGAATATCTAATAGTAAAAACAAATTTACCATATGAAACTAACTGGTCACCCTCAAATTTTTCTTCTATGTTTCTAAGTGTTTTTATATCTAAGTTTGCCCATACTGTTGTATGTGTTGTATAAGCAGGTATAAAACCACCAAAAGCATCTTGATTATTAGTTATAGACCTTAGATTAATTCTAGTGTTAAAATCACCCGCTTTTATTTCTGATATAAAAGCCATATACTATAAGTAACATTTATAAGGTTGTAACAAAATTTCAGAAGCCATTGGAAATTGTCTTTTTCTATCTTCTCTAAAAAAATACATATCACCTGCAATTAATTTAATCGCTTGTTTAATGGCATCAGGAACATCACTTGCAGCAGTTCCCATACCTGTATGAAAACGGAACATATAATTTGCAGGGTCTACAAGAGTTAATTGGTCAGGTTCGTAAGTAAAGTCTATAATACCTACATAACAAGGGTTACTAAACCTATTTACATAAAAATCTCCAGTAGAAACATAACCTGTTGTGTCACTTGTACCTTTAAATCTGTAAAACAAACCATCTCTTTCGTTTGCGGTAGTACTACTTATATCAATAGTCACATCAGGATAATACAAACTAAATTTAGATGGTAAATCATTATAAAAATATAATTTATACCTATGATTTAAAAAGTGTCTATTACAATAATTTTCAGCCATAATAGTCGCAGCACTTATATATGTAGCCAACAAATCATTCTCATCATTAGTATCAATTCTTAAATGAGATTTTAACTCATCAGTTGTAACAACTTGAGCTGTTGGAGTTTCTATTAGTTCTAAATTACCATAAGTATTTCTACTTGGATTTAGATACTCATAATCTACAAAATTATAATCGTTATGCGACATATTTGGTTGATTTAATAAAAGGGAAAGGGAGTTACCCCTTTCACCTTTATAAAATTAATTTAATCTAGTATTAAGATGAAGAAACTACTTTCATTTGACGACCAGAAGCACCTGTTTGTACTGCTAATCCATCAACTAAAGCGTTAGTTATTAATCTTGTACCACCATAACTTGCATTAGTGTAAGGGTCTACNAGCATATCCAAGCCACCAAAAATAGCTAGGTGTACAGAATTTACATCCAATACTAAAGCGTGAGCTTTTGCATTAACTGCACCTGCTGACTTATCATAACCTACATTAGAAGAAACAAAATAAGGCATTGTAGCAACTCGTCTTTGAATTAAATCTAAGTAACCTGCTGTAAAGTCTGCTCCTGCATTAGCCATTAAGTCTGAATAAGCATCAGCATTCATTAATACTGCAATATTTGCATTATTTTCAACACCATTACCAAATAATTTTGCTTGACAAGAGGCTAAAGCACCTACTGCTGCGGATGCTGTCCAAGCAGTTGAACCTGAACCAGCACTTGCAAAGATAGAAGCAGGACCAGCACCGTAATTTTCATCTGCCAATAAATTTTTCTCAAATCTTGCCATAATAGATTTAGCAATAGAACTTCTAAATGCAGATTCAACAGAAGGGTTTTGAACCATAGTTGCATTAGAAACGCTAACACCTGATACTAATCTATTAGGACTTAAAGTGTTTCCAGTAATTGCACCACCTAAAGTAGCAGCAGTAGCAGTACCACCAGTACCATTAGCTGTTCCATCTTCATACGCCCAAGCAGAAGAAACACCAGAAATAACAGGTATTTTTTGGTCAGCACTTACACCTGAATAAAAGTTTGCACCTGCTTCAACTAAAACAGAAGCTGCACTTAATTGGTCTACAAAAGAAAGTGTATTTAAAGGTGCTGAACCTGCCGTTAAACCAGTATTTACTGCTGCACGAGATTCCAAAACTGAATAAGGAATTGCAATACCTTTAAATTCTTGATTAATGTTTTGATTTCTAGCTTCTTGATCCATTTCTTTAACAAGTCCTGACATACGACCTGTTGAAGCACATTTAGCAGCTTCAATAAAAGAATAATCTCTTACTTCTTTAGAATCAGAAGTGTTTTGTGTTTCAAAAGAAACAGGGTTAGAAGCAATCTCTGCATTCAATTTTTCTTGTCGTTCAACAACTTGGATGTCTTTAGCCAATTTGTCAATACTTTCCATCATACCATCGTATGATACTTGCTCGTCATTTGTAAAATCACGAGTTTCATCTTTTGCCAAGTTAAGCATAGAATCAGCTTTGCCGATTAATTCTGCTCTCTCTTGACGAAGTTCAATCGAATTTTTCATATTCGTCTTTTTAATTTTAATTCGTTATTTAATAAATTAATTTTAGAACCTACTTCATCAGTTGAAGAATTTTCTTCTACTACATCTTGCTGCTCCTCGGTAGGTTCAATTACAACTTCTTCACTAGTGTCTAAGGATTCCTCAAACTCTTGCAAAGAACGAAGTGCAACATCTGTGTTGGCATAAGCACCTACGCCAACTATTGAAACATCTACAAGCCGACCAATTTTATTAATTGTTCTCCTAGTAGTATCTCCGTCTTGCGACCAAGAATCATCTTCTACTGTAAAAGCAAAAGAAGATTCGTAAAGTAAACCACGATTCATTAACTCTGCCACATCATTACCTGTTGTAGTGTTAGGTAAAGTAGCATCGTATCTTAATCCCTTTTCATCAGTAGATAATTTAAGTGTACCACCCATATTTCTATCTAATATTAAATTAGGATCGTGATTAAAAGTTAAGATAACATTATCTTCAAGTCTATCATTAAAAGCATCACGAGATATGGTTTCTATAAAACCTAAATCTCTACTGTCAGTTTCAAATAAAGCAGCGTAACCACTTACACGCTTTTCCTCTTTATCTTCATCTTTTGTGACTTTGTAGTCTGCTTTATATAATCTTATTTCTTTATTTTCCATAATATAACTTTTTTCCTCTTTCATTTTTTTCTTTACAGGATGATTGCTTGGTAGCAAATCAGTATCGTGTTTTCCTGAACGAAACTTACCTTTTTCCATCGCATATAAGAAAGAGTTTACTCTAGCGTATGCCCATTGTTCAGGTGATTTTACACTTGGTCTTACTGAACCTGGATTAGTTTTATAAGCACCAATACCTCTATTAAATACTTTACCAAGTTTAGCTGCTGTTACTTTAGCATTCCAAGACAAATTTTTCTTAGAAACTTTTTCATTATGGTCACTAGCTTTTTTTTGTAAACCTTTTTTTACAGCACTTGTTAAAGCTCTATTTTCTTCCTTTTTGATTTGTGCAACTTTTTTTCTTGACCAACTAAATCCAGAATTTCCGCCCCATAATGCCCAGGCTATACGCCAAGCTGTAGGACCACCATCATTTTCTTTTGCAGAGTAATGTTTTGCTTTATTGTTTTCATGTCTACTAAAAAAACTAAACATTCTTTTTATACTCGAGATACTTAAATCACCATTAATTATATCTCTAGCTCTAGACACGCCTGCTGATGTGCCACCTCTACCATATTTTTTTCTCCATTCTAGACCTTTTTTTGCTTCTTCTCGCATACCAGAGGTTGGAGTTCTATCTATGTCACTTAGAGCCATATTATAAATCTGCTCTAGTTGTTGCTTCACCTAAACTTTCTAAAGGCATCATATTGCTTTGCATATAAACGCTTTCACTAGCACCACCCATAGAATTNAAATCTTCAAATTGTCTAACTTCATCTGGAGATAAAACACCAATATTAACTAATGTTCTATAATAGTCAGCTCTAGTTTTAGAATCACCTCTTAATAAAGCAGTTAAATTAAACTTAAAATATTGTTTACCTTTTTGTTTTACAGGTACTAACTTTTGATTTAGTGCAGTTTCAATTCTCTTAATCCAAGGTGTTATAGTGTGAACCACAAAATCTATTTGTTGTGCTTCTATTGAACTATAACTAATTTTACTCAAATCATTAATCATATGATTTGGTACTCTAAATATTCTTGCTATATCACTAACTTGATATTGTCTAGTTTCAAGGAACTGTGCCTGATTGTTAGGTATCATTCGAGGAACGAAATCCATTCCTTCTTCTAAAATTGCTGTTTTACCTGCATTAATAGAACCACTATAAGTTTGATTCCAAGCTGCTCTCAATCTCTTTGCAGTTTCTGGTTTTAATGTTCCAGGGTGCTTGAGAATACCACCAATAGAAGCACCATTTTTAAAAAATGATCCTGCAAATTTTTCTATAGATAAAGAAACACCTAAAGATTCTGCTGCACTTTGTATTGGTGCTTTACCAACAATACCATCACAAGAAAGTCCTTTAATGTGTAACATATTATTAGCACCAACTTTACCTGTTATTGGATAAGGTATATTTGTATTTTGAGTTATATGATAATAAACTTCTCTACCATCAGGTGATACATAAACATCTACATCTTCACATTGGATAGGGATTATTTGTGTAGGTAGACCGCCATTATTTCTTTCAATATAAGCATAGAAATTACCGTCTAAACATAAATCTATTAAACATTTTTCAAAAAAGTTAAAAGAGTTATATAAGCTTGAAGGTTGCTCACCTACTAAAGTATGAAGTGGATTACCAAAAAGTACAGACTTTTTATTTTTGATGTCTTTTTCGTACAACGAGATTGGTAGAGAAGCTATAGTTTCTGAAATAACTTTAACACAACTCCAAACAGCAGTTATTTGTAAAGCTGATTCTTTTGTGATAACATTACCACTAGTAGTTCCTGAAAAACTGTTTGAATAAACACTCGAACCAAAATATCGTTGTTCCTGTTTTGGTTCTTTCTTTTTTGTTCTAAAAAAATCTAAAAATGATGCCAAATCCCTTATAATTTAATATACTTCATCCATATACATATATATAAAAGTGACTTTTGTGAACTACAATTTTATGTTTTTTTTGAGTATTTTGTTAATTACTTGCAAATCTTTATATATTTTTCTTGTAGAAACGCCTATAATACTAGCAATTTCGGTCACTTTCAAGCAGTATACATACCTCAAATTAACTATTGCCCTTTGTTTTTTTGTTAATAAGTGCTTTGAATCAAGCCATATTTTATCTGCTAAAGGGTTATATTCTTCTTCTGTAAGGTCTATTTTAGGTATCTTTACTCTATATTTTTTATGAAATGGTGAAGTTGATGATAAAACTTGATTTGCAATTATTCTAGCTACATAAAAATTAAAATGTCCTTGCTCATGAATAGTCATTATAGATTCTTTATTTTGCTCTAGTAGTATAATACAAACCTCTTGAACTAAATCATCAATAAAATGTAATTCATTATTTGTTTTAAGAATATTAAATGCAATATCTCTAATATTGTTGTACTCACTACCTATGAGTTCTTTCTTAGATGAAAAATATTTCTTTGTCATCGTAAGTTGAACCACCTTTATTTTTATTTTCCATAGCTTCTGATAAGGCATTTAAACAAGCCACGATACCATCAATCTTGTCCTGGCTTTTAGCCTTATTCGGTTTGACATTACCTGCAGGATCGTAAGTCAAAACGACATTACTCATCATCCACCTTAACACAGGGTCACCACCATGTCTAATTTTATTGCTAAGTATCAATGTTTCAAATTCTTTTGTGGCAGGGGACATTGTTCTAAAACCTTGACCTACAGGAATCATAGGGCAACCTTCTTCAACTAAATCAATTACAATCTGACTAGCATTCCATCTATCATAAGCTATCATACGAATATCGTACAACTCACTTAAATCTCTAATTTTTTGTTTTATGTAATTATAATCACAAACATCTCCCGGTGTGTAGGTAATGTACCCCTCTCTTTGCCACTTATCATAATTTACTTTATCTCTTTCAGACCTTCTCTTAGCGTTTTCTTCTGGAATAAAATTATGATTAATTATATCATAACCACCTTCTTCATCAGGAAACAATAGAGCTAAACAAGTAATATCACGAGTAGATGCTAAATCTAATCCTGCATAACAAGGTTTACCTCTAAGATATGTTTTGTCTACTTCTTTATCACAAGCCATCCATTGTGAATCTGTAACCCAACTTACATCACTTGTAACCCATTGATTTAAATGAAGTCTAAGGAAGGTTGGTAAATATGAAGGCTCGTTTTTTGCTTTAGTAGATTGTTGCTTCATATATTCTTTTGTAATAATAGTTCCATAACCTGGATTTGCTTTTTTCCAAGTTTCTTCACTATGAGGGTCATCCTCTTTATCAGCTTCAAATACTATTGCTAAAAATGAATCATCTTTAATTGTACCCTCTATAAGTTTTTTAGAGTAATCATAAAGTTCTTTAGATATATGGTCTTTATGATTTCCTGAACCTGCTGTAGTAATAAGTAACATAAGAGGTTGTAATCTAGCACCCATACTCGTAAGTAAAACATCATACAAATCACGATTCTTGTGTGAGTGTATTTCATCTAATAAACAACAAGATAAGTTAAGACCATGTTTTGTGTCTGCATCAGCTGATATAACTTTGTAGTATGAACCAACTTTATCATAAGTAATTGAATCTCTATAAGTACCTGCTCTTTTAATAAGTTCAGGTTCTTGTAAGGTCATATTTTTTGCTATTGAAAATGAGAGCCTAGCCTGTTCTTTGTCTGCCGCTGCACTCACTATTTCGGCACCTTTCTCTCCATCTGAAAAAAGCATATANAGTGCTATTCCTACCATTAAAGTTGTCTTACCATTTTTTCTAGGTAGAAATATAAAACATTGTCTAAATTTACGAAGTTTAGTTTCTTTAGACTTCCAACCAAATATTGCTTCTATGATTTCTTTTTGCCAATCTTCCAATATAAACTTTTGACCAGCAAGTGAACCTTTAGTATGTCTACAGAATGTTTCTATAAAATCACAAGCTCTTTTAGCAGACTTATCATCAAAGAAATATTTTCTTTTATCTATGTGTTTAAGATTATTCACTTGAGTTAAAGAAGTTTTCTATTTTAACATCAGGAGTGTTGCCTTGTTTTTCTATAGCATTAACCTTAGCTCTACTCGAAGGAGTTAATCCAAATTCTTTAAGCAACTGAAATACTCTAACAAAAGATTGATTTGCTATTTGTACTTCAGGTCTAATAACAGACTTAGTGTTACCTTCTCTAGAAGTAACTTCCATAGTTGATCCTAGTTCATTTACAACTTCTTTAGCTTTTTTATATTCACTAAAAGAATCACATAGCAAAGTAAGTGATAATTCATCTGCTTGTGTCAAAACACTCATATCAAACAATAGATTACTTAGTTCGATAAAAGCTTTTTGACCATCTTCAGAAAGCCAAGTAGGTATTGGTGGTTTAGTTGGAGATAGTTTTGGTTCGCTTTGGTTTTCTCTATCTTTTCTTAAAGTACCTCTCTGCTTTTTAATCTCAGTTGGAAGTCTTTTCATGAATCCAAAAATAAAAATTTTTTTTTAATAATATAATATATATATACTTATTCTTATTCTTTAACCCTAGGGCTAGGGTAGGCTTAGGGTAGGGCTAGGGTAGGGGAGTACCCCCACAACTCCTTTTCTACTGACGGGGTGGAAGCGAAGG